>Ga0315904_10003149_pt1 | contig 24733 bp, 20 predicted proteins | sample LakEriMetagenome_6_FD_203529 | JGI IMG/M metagenome (GOLD analysis project Ga0315904, IMG submission 203529) | Freshwater fungal communities from buoy surface, Lake Erie, Ohio, United States - Buoy 12 MA120 | ecosystem: Environmental > Aquatic > Freshwater > Lake | place: USA: Lake Erie, Ohio... | reverse complement strand
ACCTGCGGGCGCCGTTCCTGTTCATGCGGGCGGCGAGCCGGCCGATGATGCAGCAGCGGTACGGCCGCATCGTGAACGTGGCGAGCGTCTCGGGCCTGATCGGCAATCCCGGGCAGGCCAACTACTCGGCCTCGAAGGCCGGCCTCGTCGGCCTCACGCGGACGGTGGCCAAGGAGCTCGCGGGCCGCAAGATCACGGTCAACGCGGTGGCGCCCGGGTTCATCGCCAGCGACATGACCGCCGCCCTGGGGCCGGCGCTGCTCGATGAAGTCAAGAAGCGGGTGCCGGCGAAGCGGCTCGGCGAGGCCTGGGAGATCGCGGAGGCGGTGCTGTTTCTGGCCGCCCCATCGGCGGGCTACATCACCGCCCAAACGCTCGTCGTGGACGGCGGACTGATCGGATGAGCCGGCCGCGACACGGCAGCATCAGGCATTTTTCCCGGACTGGACATGTCCGGGCGGAAACGGGTATATCTTCGCCGTGAAGGCGGGCAAGGTACGCGGCCCTGAAGGGCTGCGGGCGGCCGGCCAGGATCGGCTTTCAGGAGGAATTGCAAGGTGGCATCAGTCCAAGAGCGGGTGATCGACATCGTGGCTTCCCAACTCGGGGTCAGCAAGGAACAGATCACGCCCGAAACGTCGTTCATCAACGACCTGGGAGCCGACTCGCTCGACACCGTCGAGTTGGTCATGGAACTCGAGGAGGAGTTCGAGATCAACATCCCGGACGACGCGGCCGAGAAGATTCAGACCGTGGGCCAGGCGGTCGAGTTCATCGAAAAGCACCAGGCCTGATCGGGCGGTGGACCAGCGCATGAAGCGAAGGGCCGTGGTGACGGGACTCGGTGTCGTCACCTCTTTGGGCAGGGCGATTCCCGGCTTCTGGGATCGGATCGTGCGCGGCGACAGCGGCGTCGGTCCGATCACGTTGTTCGACGTCGCCGGCTACCGTGTGCAGTTCGGCGGCCAGGTCCCGTGGGAGCCGGAGCGGGAGGACATCGCCAACCCGAAGGAGCTCAAGCGGCTCGATCGGTTCACGCAGTTCGCGATCGCCTGTGCGAAAGATGCCGTCGCCGACTCGGGCCTCGACTTCTCGGCGGAGGATCCCTACCGCTGCGGCGTGGTGATCGGCTCCGGCATCGGCGGGCTGTGGGAGTTCGAGGTGCAGGAAGAGCGGCTCCTCCACAAGGGGATCGACAAGGTCTCGCCGTTCACGATCCCCAAGCTGATGGTCAACTCGGCCAGCGGCCACGTCTCGAGCATCTACGGCATCAAGGGCCCGAACTTCGCCGTCGCCACCGCCTGCGCCAGCGCGGCCAACTCGATCGGTTCGGCTTTGCGGGCGATCCAATACGGTGACGCCGACGTGATGGTCACCGGCGGCAGCGAGGCGGCCCTGACGCCGATCGGACTGGCGGGCTTCCAGAACATGCGGGCCCTGTCGTTCCGCAGCGACGCGCCCCAGCGGGCCAGCCGCCCGTTCGACGTCGACCGCGATGGGTTCGTGCTCGCCGAAGGGGCGGGCGTGGTCGTCATCGAGGAACTCGAGCACGCCCGCCGGCGCGGCGCCCGGATCTACGGCGAACTGAAGGGCTACGGCGCCAGCGGCGACGCCGGCCACATCACGCAGCCCGACGAGGAGGGCCGTGGCGCCGGCCGGGCGATGCAGATGGCGTTGGATGACGCGGGCCTGGCCCCCGAGACGGTGCAGTACATCAACGCCCACGGCACGAGCACGCCGCTGGGCGACAAGGCCGAGACGGCGGCGGTGAAGCGGGTGTTCGGCCCGCATGCCCGGCGGCTCGCGATCTCCAGCACCAAGAGCCAGCTCGGCCACACGCTCGGCGCCAGCGGCGGCATCGAACTCGTCGTCTGCGCCCTCTCGATGCACCATGGCGTGATCGCCCCGACCATCAATCTCGAGACGCCCGATCCGAGCTGCGACCTGGACTACACGCCCCTGGTGGCCCGGCAGGCGAAGATCGACGTCGCCATGAGCAACAGCTTCGGCTTCGGCGGCCACAACGCCTCGCTGGTGCTGGCCCGGCTGCCGTGAGGCCGACCTCTCCGCGGACGCATCCGCACTCCATGAGCCCGAGGCAGGAACCATGAGCGGCGGTACCGGGCGGCGGGTCGTGATCACCGGCATGGGCGTCGTTTCGCCGCTCGGACTGGCGCTCGACGACTTCTGGGCGGGGCTGCTGGAAGGCCGCAGCGGCGTGGTGCCGATCGAGTCTTTCTCCACCGGCGGCCTGCCCCTGCACCACGCCGCCGAGGCCCGCGGGTTCACCGGCGACATCGCCGAGTTCGGCCCGCTCGACGGCGAGCGAAAAAAAGCGATCCGCAAGGGCTGCAAGGTGATGTGCCGGGAGAGCCAGATGGCGGTGGCCGCCGCCCAGCGGGCCCTCCACGACTGCGGTGACGCCGCCGCCCACCACCCGCCGGAGCGGTTCGGCTGCGTGTTCGGCTCGGACTACATGCTCACGTTGCCGGAGGATTTCACCTCCAGCGTGGCCGCCTGCCGGGCCGCGGACGGCCGCTTCGATTTCGATCGCTGGGCGACCAGTGGCATGCCGCTGCTCAATCCGCTGTGGCTGCTCAAGTATCTGCCGAACATGCCGGCCAGCCACATCGCCATCTACAACGACTTGCGCGGACCGAGCAACTCGCTGACGCTCCGGGAGGCCAGCGGCCATCTGGCGGTCGGCGAGGCCGTCGTCACGATTCAGCGCGGCGCGGCCGACATCATGGTCGCCGGCGCCACCGGCACCCGCGTGCACCCCATGAAGACGGTCCATGCCCTGCAGAGCGAGCAAGTGGCGCTCGACGAGACCGGCGGACTGGAGCCGTCCAGGTGGAGCCGCCCGTTCGACCGCGGGCGGCGCGGCATGGTGCTGGGCGAGGGCGCGGCCGTGCTGATCCTCGAGGAACTGGGGCACGCGGAGGCCCGCGGCGCCCGGATCTACGGCGAGATCATCGGCCATGCATCCCGCTGTGTCGCCGACAGGAGCGGGGTGGGCGACCGCCGTCGCGTGCTGGCCCATGCGATTGGCGGTGCCCTGCGGACCGCGGCCCTGCCCCCTGACCACGTCGGGCACGTCCATGCGGTCGGCGCCAGCACGGTCGTCGGCGACCGCGAGGAGGCCGCCGCCTTGCACGATGTGCTCGGCGCCGTGGCCGAACGGGTGCCGACGGTGGCCGCCAAGGCGAACTTCGGCAACCTCGGCGGCGCCAGCGGCCTGATGGAGTGCGTCGCCAGCCTGCTGGCCATGCGACACGGAGGGCTGTTCCCGCTGCTCAACTACGAGACTGCCGACCCCGACTGCCGGATTCGGGCCGCCCGCCGCGGCGACCCGGCCGGCGACACCTGCCTCTCCTCCGCAGTGACCCCCCAGGGGCAGGCGGGGGCTCTTGTGCTCCGCGGCTGGCCCGCCCGCGCCTGACAGACGGTGGAACAGGCCTGCCCGAGCAGGATGCGAGGAATGCCGACCGTGGAAACCCTTGGCGTTTCCCCCGGTCGGCCAAGTGGACAAAGGTCATGGAGGGCTTTGTCCACGGACAGTGTGAGCCGGCCGATCGCCGCTGTCGCTCCTTGACAGTCGCCTGCCGGCCTCTTAGGCTACTTCGGTTCCGTCGATGGATTTGTCCTGCTGGTCCGCGGATATGCTTCCAAACACCTTCTGGAAGGGTGTTTCGGCGCCCCTGTTGTGAGATGGCGTCGGCTGTGCCGGCAGTGCCATTTCGCGGCGACACCGAGCACACCATGAAGCCAGAAGAAATCCTGCGGATCGTCGACGCGATCCATCGCGACAAGAACATCGACAAGGAAGTCGTGTTTCAGGCGATCGAGGCCGCCCTCGTCACGGCGCTCACGCGTCAGTACGGCGAAGGCACCGAAATCACGATCGCCATCGACCGCGACAACGGCCAGCTGTCGGGCAGCCGTGACGGCCAGACGATCGACACGGCGGAGCTCTCGGGACGGATCGGCGCCCAGACGGCCAAGCAGGTGATCATCCAGAAGATTCGCGAGGCCGAGCGCGACGCGATCCACGACGAGTTCGAGGAGCAGATCGGGCAGATGGTGTCGGGCGTGGTGACCCGGTTCGAGGGCGCTGCCGCCACCGTGCAGCTCGGCGCCACCGAGGCGATCCTGCCGCGCAGCGAGCAGATCCCGGGCGAGGCCTATCATCCCAGCGAGCGGATCCGGGCCACGATTTTCGAGGTCCGCAAGGTCGGCAGCAGGGTGAAGATCATCCTCTCCCGGATCCGGCCCCAGCTGGTGCAGCGGCTCTTCGAGCAGGAGATTCCGGAGATCGCCGACGGCGTCATCGAAATCCGGGCCATCGCCCGCGAGCCCGGCTACCGCAGCAAGGTGGCCGTGATCAGCTCCGACAACCGCATCGATTGCGTCGGGGCCTGTGTCGGCGTCCGCGGCAATCGCATCAAGAACATCGTCGAGGAGCTCGGTGGCGAGCGGATCGACATCGTGCGCTGGAGCGACGACCTCCAGGTGTTGGTGCCCAACGCGCTGCAGCCTGCCGAGGTGGACGAGGTCATCCTCTGCCAGATGTTGGGCCGCGGCATCGTGCTCGTCCGCGAGGACCAGCTCTCGCTGGCGATCGGTCGCCGCGGGCAGAATGTCCGTCTGGCCAGCAAGCTCTGCGGCTGGGACATCGAAATCATGACGCGCGAGGAGCTCGACCAGCAGATCGAGCGGGCGATCGCCGGCTATGCGTCGATCGAGGGCCTCGACGAGGCGGTGGCCGAGCGGCTCGTTGGCGAAGGCTTCCTCTCCTACGACGACCTGTCGGTGATCGAGCCTTCCGACCTGATGGAAATCGGCGACCTGTCCGCAGAGGCGGTGGACGCGATCGTGACGGAGGCGGAACGGCGGGCGGCACTGGCGGAGGTGGCCGCGGCCGACGAGCGGCGGAAGCAGCGGGAGCAGGAGCGGATCGCGAAAGCCACGGCCGACGCCGATGCGGCGGAGGCTCTGGCTGCCGAGCAGGTGGCCACCGACGGCGCCGACGCCGCACCGGCCGGCGAATCGTGATGGCCGCCATCGCGATGGACGGGATAGGATCAAACGTTTCGGGTTGGTTGGATGTTCGACGGACGACAGGCCGGCGCAAGCCGGCGGAAAGAGGGCTGAGTGGCTGTTCGGATCTACACGCTGGCGAAGGAACTCAGGATCGACAGCAAGGAGCTGGTCGACCTGTGCACGCGCGCCGGCATCCAGGACAAGGGCTCCGCGCTCGCGAGCATGACCGACGAGGAGGTCGCGAAGCTCAAGGAGTTCATCGCAGGTCGCTCGAAGCCTGCTGACAAGGGCCCCGCGGCGAAGCCGGCTGCCGCTCCCGCCGGCCCGGTGCGGCCGGTTACGGGCGCTCCACTGAAGCGCGAGGACTACATCGCCCCGGCAGGAGTGGCCAAGGGCAAGCCGCCCGAGATTGCCGCCCCGCCGAAGCCGGCCGAGCCCAAGCCCAGGCCCACGGTCAGGCCCGGGGGCGACGGCCCCAAGCCAGTGCCTCGGCCGGCCTTCAAGCTGGCACCGGTGCCGGCCGCGGGCCGGGCGCCGATCACGCCCCGCCCGGCCGCGCAGGAGCCGGCCGCGCAGAAGCCCGACGTGAAGCTGCCGCTCGACGCGATCCGCAGCGCCAAGGCGGGGGGCGCGAAGCCCTTGGCCGACCACATGCGCAAGCATGAGCAGCAGCGGCAGGCCGAGGGGCAGCGGCCGCGGCTCGGCGGCCTGCTCAGAGGCACGGGTCCGGGCATGGCCCCGATGCCGCCGCCGCTCGAGCCGGGCGTGCGGCCGCGCCGGCAGCCGGGCAAACCGGGCGCCGGCCAGGCCGATGACCTGCTCGGCGGCCGCGAGCAGCGGCAGCTCAATCGCAAGAAGATCGGCGACGGCCGGGGTGGCATGGACGACGACGACGGCGGGCTGCGTCGCCGCCGATCGTCGCGGCTGCGGAAGGGCTCGTCCGTCTCCACCGCGGCGCCGCGCAAGACCAACGCCTCGATCCAGGTGCCCTGCAACGTCCGCGCCTTCTCGGAGGCGATCGGTCTGTCCGCCAGCGAGGTGCTGAAAAAGCTGCTCACCTTCGGAATGGATTCAATCCCGAGCATGGCTTCGATGCTCGACCGCGACACGGTCGAACTGCTCGCCGCGGAGTTCGGCGTGCAGCTCGACATCAAGACCGCCGAGGATCTGGAGAAGGAGCTGTTGGCCGGCTTCGACGCGGTGGACGAGGACCCCACGCTCCGCGTCCCGCGGCCGCCCGTCGTGACCTTTCTGGGCCACGTCGACCACGGCAAGACGTCGCTCCTCGACAAGATCCTCGGCATCGACGTCGCCTCCCGGGAAAGCGGCGGCATCACCCAGCACATTCGCGCCTACTCCGTGAAGCGGAAGCCGGACGGCGCGGACGTCAAGGCGGTGACGTTCGTCGACACCCCGGGCCACGAGGCCTTCACGCAGATGCGGGCCCGCGGAGCCAACGTCACCGACTGTGCGGTGATCGTCGTGGCCGCCGACGACGGCATCATGCCGCAGACGGAGGAGGCGATCAGCCACGCCCGGGCCGCGGGCGTGCCGATCGTGGTGGCGATCAACAAGATCGACCTGCCGGGCGCCGACGTGCAGCGGGTCTACCAGCAACTGGCCGCCAACGAACTGCTGCCCACCGAGTGGGGCGGCGAGACGGAGGTGGTGAAGACCAGCGCGGTGACGGGTGAGGGTGTGGACAACCTCCTCGACACGCTGCTCACGATCGCCGAACTCCACGACCTGCGGGCGAATCCCGACCGCGACGCGGCGGGCGTCTGCCTCGACGCTTCGATCCACGAGGGCCGCGGCGTCGTCGCCTGCCTGCTCGTCCAGAAGGGCACGCTCAAGGTGGGCGACGCGATCGTCTGCGGCGAGGCGAGCGGCCACGTGAAGTCGATGTTCGACACGCTCACCAGGCGAAAGATGACCGAGGCGAATCCGGCGGTGCCGGTGTTCGTCACCGGTCTCGACATCGCCCCGGGGGCGGGCGAGCGGTTCCAGGTGGTCGAATCGATCGCCATGGCCCGTGAGGTCGCCCTGAAGCGGAGCGGCATCCGGCGGCAGAGCCACCTCGCCAGCGCCCCGGTGCACGTCACGCTGGAGAACCTGGCCGACCGCCTGGGGACCCAAAAGGCCCCGACCCTCAACCTCATCCTCCGCGCCGACCAGCGTGGCTCGATCGAGGCGATCCTCAAGGAGCTGCAGAAACTGGAGCACCCGGAGGTCAAGATCCGCGTGCTGCAGTCCACGGTCGGCGGCATCACCGAGGCCGACGTGCAGCTGGCCGACGCCTCCGACGCGGTGATCATCGGCTTCAACGTCGTGCCCGACGAGCGGGCCCGGTCGCTCGCCGAAGACAAGGGCGTGCAGGTCCGGCGGTACGACATCATCTACCAGGTCACCGACGACCTGAAGAAGGCGCTCGAAGGCATGCTGGCGCCCGAAAAGAAGGAGACGGAGCTCGGCAGGGCGATCGTCCAGCGGACGTTCAGCATCAGCCGGCTCGGCGTGATCGCCGGCTGCCGGGTGATCGCCGGCATCATCGCCCGCAACGGCCGTCTGCGGGTGATCCGCGACAGCCGCGTGATCGGGGAGTATGGCATCGAGTCGCTCAAACGCGAGAAGGACGACGCCCGCGAGGTCCGTGACGGCCTCGAGTGCGGCATCAAGCTGGCCGGCTTCAACGACGTCAAGGAGGGCGACATCCTCGAGTGCTACCGGATCGAGGAAGTCGCACGCACGCTCTCGTGAGCTCACGCCGTCTTCTCAAGGCAGCTGCGGCGGTCCGGGAGGTGGTCAGCATGGCCATTCTCACGCAGGTCCGTGATCCGCGGGTGAAGGACGTGACCGTGACCCGCGTGGAGATGGCGCCCGACATGCGGAACGCGACGGTCCACGTCTCGGTAATGGGCAGCCCGGCCCAACAGCAGCTCGCGTTGCGGGGCCTGGCCCGCTCGGCCGGATTCCTGCAGGCGCAGATCGCGGAGCGGATCGAGACACGTTACACGCCCCGCCTGCGATTCGAACTCGACCAGGGCGTCAAGCATTCGATCGAAATTGCCCGCGTCCTCGACACCGTGCTGCCGCCAGACGTCGAGGAACCAGCCGAAAGCGTCCCCGAGGAGTGACAGGAGCCCCATGACCGCATCGAAGCGCAACGATCGAGCCGCCAAACCGGCCGCCAAACCGGCCGCCAAACCGGCCGCCAAACCGGCCGCCAAACCTGCCGCCAAACCTGCCAAATCTGCCAAGCCGGTGAAGGCGTCGCCGCCGCAGAAGCCGAAGTCCGCCACCGCGCCGCAGCCCGTGGCCGAAGTGAAGCCACCGGTCGAGAAGCCGGCTCCCCGGGCCCAGCTGCTCCCCCGGCTCTTCAAGGCCCTCAAGGCGTCGTACAAGCCGGTGCCCGCCAATGTTTCGAGGCCGCTCCTGGAGCAGGTGCTCTATGCCTGCTGTCTGGAGAACGCCCGGCCAGAGGCGGCCGAAAAGGCCCTCGCCCGGCTGCTCGCGCAGGCGTTCGACCTCAACGAGGTGCGGGTGACCACCGTCGCCGAGCTCGCAGAGGTGCTCCACGACCTCCCCGATCCTGCCCGGGCCGCGCTCTCGCTGCGTCGGGCGTTGCAAAGCGTCTTCGAGTCGACCTACAGCTTCTCGCTGGAGCACGCCAAGAAGCACTCGCTGGCCCATGGCCTCAAGACGCTGGAGAACCTCCATGGTGTGCCGCCGTTCGTGGTGCAGTACGTCGCCTCGACGGCGCTCGGCGGCCACATGATCCCGCTCGACCACGGCGCCCTCGCCGGCCTCTACCTGACGGGCCTCGTCACGCAGCAGGAGTACGATTCGGGCAAGGTGCCCGGACTGGAGCGGCTCATCCCGAAGAAATCGGGCGTGGAGTTCTCGTCGCTGTTGCATCAGTTCGGCGTCGACTGCCTGACGAATCTGCACGGCGCGACCGTGAAGAAGGTCGTTCAGGCGGTGAACCCGGCGGCCGCCAAGGACCGTTTTCCCAAACGCGGCGAGCCGTTGTCTGCCCCCAACCCGCCCCCTCCGGCGCTGGGACGCGAGGCCCAGCGGGCCGCCGAGGCCGCCCTCGCCGCGGCCGAGAAGCATCGGCCTGCGGGCCCGCAGGCGGCAGCCCGTCCGGCGGGCAAAACACCATTACCCCCGCCGGGTTCCGGCCCCAAGCGAGCCGGTGACAAGTCGGCCACCGGCAAGCCGGGTCCCAAACCCTTCGTCGTGAAGCCGAACGTCGGCAAGCCGCTCACCATCAAGCCGCAGACCACGCCGCCGGCCCCGGTGAAACCGCCGGCGAAGCCAGCCACGCCGGCTGTCAAAAAGTCGGAGGAGCCCAAGAAGCCGGCGGCGAAGCCCTCCGCACAGCTCGCCAAACGCAAGCCGAGGTGATTCATGGCCGGCCATTCCCACTGGGCGAACATCGCCCGCAAGAAATCGCTGATCGACGCCAAGCGTGGCAAGCTGTGGAGCAAGCTCGCGAAGGCGATCATCGTGGCCGCGAAGCACGGCGGGCCGGATCCGGACGCCAACCTGCGGCTCCGGTATGCGATCGACGCCGCCAAGGCCGTGAGCATGCCCAAGGACAACATCCAGCGGGCGATCAAGACCGGTACCGGCGAGTTCAAGGGGGGCGATCTCGAGGAGTCGCTCTACGAGGGCTACGGCGCCGGCGGCGTGGCCGTGCTCTGCGAGATCCTCACCGACAACAAGAACCGCACCGCGCCGGAGATCCGCAAGATCTTCGAGATGTGCGGCGGCAAGCTCGGTGGCACGGGGTGCGTGGCCTACCTCTTCGAGCGCAAGGGCGTGGTCCGGGTATCCCAGGCCTCGTGCAGCGAGGACCGGCTGATGGAGATCGTGATCGAGGCCGGTGCCGACGACGTGAAGCTGGCCGGTGACCGCTGGGAGGTGACCTGCGAGCCAGCCGCGATGGCGGCGGTGGTCGACGCCGTGCGGCAGGCCGGGCTGGAGGTCGACGCCAACGAGATCGTGCGCATCCCGACGAACACCGTCGCGGTGGACGACGTGGACACCGCCCGCAAGGTGCTCGACCTGATGGAGCGGCTCGACGACCACGACGACGTGCAGAGTGTGGCGGCGAACTTCAGCATCCCCGACGAGGCGATGGCACAGCTCGGGTGAGTTCGGGCAGGGGACTTCGACCTCTTGTCGCGACGCACGCTCGGGGCTGCCCGCGCCCCGTCGCCGGACGTTCGCCTCGGCCTTCCAGGTACTGCGCACTGATCCTTTTGGCACTCTTCAGCCCGGCTAGACCGCATCTGACTTTGGTGGAGCACTGGCTTCGGGGTCGGCAAAAGTCGCCGCTGCGCGGTCTTGCAGATTCTCGCTGCGGCTGCGGCGGCCACACGCTCGTCGAGCGTTCGCCGACCCACTCGCCTCCCTATTCCAAAGTGTCCGGACAACGCTACACGTCGGCCAGAACCGCTCTCGAACGCGATCAACTCCGCGGGTAGCAGTTACGTCTGCCGGTCGTCGGACCGGACCCTCGCGACGGGCAGGCATGTCAACGAGCCGCCGGTGGCCGATCGTGCCGCGGGCGTGATGAGCGGCGAGATCGTCGACTGGGGATGGAAGGTGAAGCATCGCACGCGACCCGATCATCCCGTGCGGCTCATCTGCCTGGCGGTCACGCCACACGAAAGCCGCCGCGGACGGAAAGGGCCGCACTCTGACGGAGTGCTGCGCCTGGTCGCCAATCGTCTCGATCCGCCGGCCGAACTCACCGCGGAGAGGTACAGGCTGCGGTGGGTGATCGAGATGTTCTTCCGGACGTTCAAGCAACTGCTCGGATGCCGGCATCTGCTCTCGGGCAAGCACAGCGGCATGGAGATCCCGGCGTACTGCGCGATGATCGTCTGCATGCTGATCCGGATCTACACCGGAGAGAAGCCGAGCCGGGCGATGTGCCAGATGGCCTGGTGCTCCCTCATCGGCCTCGCCAGCCTCAAAGAACTCGAGACCTTCATCAAAACACGATGGTAGCCCGCGCCGGCGCAGCCACAGCCTTATCGGCACGTGGGGTTCGCTGCCGCGCCGTCGCCGCGGGGGAACTCAGCGAGGGGCTGCCCATCCCCGCGAGACGGCGGAGGTGGCCAGCGAAGCCCGGAGGGCGAAAGCGCAGACACCTCCAGACACCTCCGAGTGAGCCAAGGGCAGCGGGCACCGATCCGCCGGCGGCGGATTGGTCGACGTAGCGAACGTCCGGCGACGCCGCATGGCGGTCCCTCACCGGCCCCCGCCGGTCAATGCTGCACCTGCGGCCAGTAGTCGTCGAAATCGAATTGCGGGCTGTTGTCGAGGTCGTGGCACTCGAGGCAGTTGTTCACGGCCTTCTGCTTGCCCTCCGGCGTGTCGAGCGAGAGCTTCAGTTCCTGCCGGAGCCGATCCCGCTCGACCTCGCTGGCGCGGACGTCCCCGCGCTCGACGGCCGTGTGGGCCGCGGCCGGCCCGTGGCAGTTCTCGCAGCCCTGGTGGGCGAGATGGGGAGTCGCCTTCATTCCCGCGAAGCCCCCCTCGAAGGGCTCGAACCGCTGCGGCGCCCAGCCCACGACGTGGCACGACAGGCACTCCGGGTCGCCGTCCCGCCGCGGTTTCTGCTCCTCGAGCGTGGTCAAGGCCTTGGCGTGCGCCGAATCCTTCCACACCTCGAAGGCCTTCTGGTGGCAGTCGGCACAGGCTGCGCTGCCCGCGAACCGCCGGCCCGTGGGATGACGGATCGGCACGATGCCCAGGCCCGAGAGCCCCAGCGTCTCGAGCTTGTTTTGGTAGGCGCCCAGGAGCTTGATCATGTCCTCCGCCTCGCCCCAGCGGGCGTCGAGCGGCACCCGCTGCGACCGGACCGCCGGCTGCGCGTCGGGGTAGAAGCCGATGGCCACAGCGAACATGCCCTTGTGACCGAGTTCCACGAGGCGGCCGCCCCCGGGCAGCACGGGCAGTTCCAGGGGCGGTTCATCGGCGCCGCCCGCCGTGACCACGATGTCGAACTGCGGATGCTTCGCCGCCAGGGCCTTCGTCTCCTCCGGCGTGGCCGCCGAGAGCAGGATCTGGTGGGTGCACTGCTCCTGGGCGAGCTTCGCGGCCACCTCGGCCAGGGCCTGGCCCGCCGGGAGGACCTCGACGTTGTCGTTGCGGATCTGGGCGGCCGCCTTGTCGCCGAGCACGCTCGTGATGCCGATCCGCATTCCGCCGGCCTCGACGACGCGCAAGCGCGGCGTGATGCCGGCGTCGATGCCGAACAGGCCCACGTTGGCCGTGACGAACGGCGTCGGCGCGTCGCCCACGGCCGCCACGGCGGCCACGAGTTCCTCGGCCGGCAGCCGCAGGTCGCCGGCGCCGAAACCGACGGCGGCGTAGTTCATGGTTCGCAGGCCGTCGGCGATCGACTGAAACTTCGCCTCCGACTGCCGGCCGAAGCGCCGCACCTGGCCGCCGAGATCGACCGCCACGAGCGGCCACCCGGCCTGCCTGATCGCCTCGAGGAAGTTCCGCCGCCGGCTCAAGCCGCCCTTCTGATTCTCCTTGCCTGTGCAGCCGCAGGGCTCGATGTAGCCGTCGAGCTCGCCCGTGATCACGACCACGGCCGCGGGCTTCTCCCAGCCGACGAAGACGGCGCCGTTGCGGCCGCGAAAGGTATCGACCACGGCGGCATCGACGCCGGCGCCGCGATCGGGCGGAGCCGCCCGCACGACGCCCGCGGCGAGCAGCACCGCGACGAAACCGAGCAGGCCGGCGACAGGGAAACGGATGGGCATGGTTTGTTCACGGGCCGATCGCGATGCAAACGCGGATCGTGAGAGTGGGAGTGTCGGGATGTCCGGTATCGAGGACGATGCGGCCCGGCGGGGCCTGCTCGGAGCAGAGATTGTTGGCCGGCTGGCTGCCGGGCGGGACGACGATCGTGAGCGGCGTCCGCACGACGCCGCCCGTGCCCACGGGCTTGCTCTCTCCAATGTCCACCTGCAGGCTGTCGGGAACGACCTCGCGCACGACCGGCCGGACCGCGTCGCGGTGCGGCCCCTTGGCAGTCAGGAACAGGTGCGTGCGCAGCCCCGTCTTGCCGGAGACCGTCCCCAGCGACAGGACTTGGGAGGAGGAATCCCACGCCCCTCCGGCCAACGCAAGGTCACCGGCGACGACACCCTCCAGCGGCAGATCCAGCATCACGGGCTCGGGCATCCGGAACGAGACGCTGATCGTCTGCCGCAGCGGCCCCAGCGGCAGGCCGGGCTTGATCTCGACGGTGAGGTTCAGCCCCCCGGTGGCCCCCGGCTCGGCGGCGAACTCGGCCGCCGCCATGGGGGCCGCGGCAAGCGAGAAAAACTGGGCAGCCTGCGGATGATCGATCGCGGCCTCGGCCGCGGACGGAGCGGCGGCGCCGAACGTGTAGATCCGCACCGTCGCCCGGTCGCCCGTCGAGGCCGACAGCCGCGCGAACACGACCGCCTCGGGCACCGCCTTCCAGGTCGGCACCACCAGCCCCTCGACGACGAACACGATCTCGGGCCGCCGCGGATCGTTGGTGAAGATCGTGGCCTGCTGCCGGAACGGCCCGCCGCCCGCCTTCCCCTTCCACTGCACCGTGACCCTGGTGACGCCGCCTGGCGGCACCAGGGTAGCGGCGTCGGGATCGCCCCCTTCGGAACGATCAAAATCACTGATCGTGCAGGTACAACTCGTCGCGCCCTTGGTGAGCGCGAGCGGCTTCAGGCCGGCGTTGCGGATCACGAACTCGTGACTGCCGGTCGCGCCGGCGTTGATCGTCCCGAAGGCGTGCACGGTCTCGGGCGTCTCGGCCATCGGGCCGGCGGCATCTTCCACAGCGGCGCCAGGGCGAAAGTCGCCCACCTGCCACGGCGTGGCGGCGGAGCGGACCAGCGCCGTGCCCGCGCCCAGCCCCGCACCGACAACGAGGGCGAAGACGGCGACAGGCCAGGGATTCGGGGTTCGCAGCTGCATCGCCATCGCTGTCTCGGCCGCCGGACGATTCGAGAGGCGGCCCGTTCAGTGTAGCGGGCCGGCTCGGGCGCCAGCCCCGTGGGGTCCCCGCGTCGGCCGGCCCCCTCGCGATCGAACGTCCGTCATCCGGGAAGTCGCCGCCGATCGGGGAAATCCGCCCTCACGGACCGCCCGTCGCCGGCCAGCCGTCGCCCGGGGGCATGAAGGCGGCGCCCGCGTCGACCAGCTCGTTCCACCGCGGGAGCCCGACCACCTCCGTGGCGAGCGCGACCGTGCCCGCCACCAACTCCGCGCCGATTTCGTCCAGGAGCAGCACCTGGTCGATCGGCGGCGGCTCAGCAGCCTCACGGGCCGTGACAAACGCCGGCCCCGGCGCCGGCACGGACGCCAGCCACAGGACACCGCCGATGCCAAGAACCACGGCACAGACCCATCGCCGGGCGACAGACCTCGGCCCCACGCGGTGTTTCCGACCGCGGCCCGCGGCGGCGACAGCGGCCACGATCCGGCCGTGAAGATCCGCCGCAAACGCCGGCCGGTCGCGGGCAGCCTCGCGCCGCAGCAGCCTGACCAGGTCGGCGTCTCCCCCGACTCCGTCGCGCTCTCGATCACAGCTCATACGTCTTCTCTCCACTCGCAGGCAGCGCAAACGATTCGGAAGCGAGGTCCGCCACCACGGGCGCCAGCCGCCGTCGGCCCCGCAGTAGGAGCAGCTTCACCGCGGCGGGGGTTCGCTCCAGCACCGTGGCGATGCCGGCCACCGGCAGCCCCTCCACGTAATGCAGCCAGAGCGCCGTGAACTGCGGCTCGGGCAGTGTGCGGCGGGCCAGCTCCCAGATCCGCCGGCGATCTTCCGCGGCGGCGGCGGCCTCGTCCGGACGTGGTGCGGGATCGACCTCATCCCGCCGGACGGCCGCCTGCCGCGCGGCGCGGCGCCGCTCGCCCCGCAAGTGGTTCAGGCAGGTGCGGCGGGCGATGGCGAACAGCCAGGCCGCGAACGGCCCGCCGGCGCGATACGCGCCGATCTCGGCAAAGGCACGGAGAAACGTCTGCTGGGCAAGGTCGTCGGCGTCGCACCGGCTCCGCCCGCCGCGGCCCAGCAGCCAGGCGGCGTAGTGCACGATCGCCACCTGGTGCCGCGCCGCAAGCGCCGCGAAACTGGCAACGCAGCCCTTCCGGGCCCGCAGTGCCAGTTCCGTGTCGTCCGTCGCCATGCCGCTCATCGCCGTTCGATCCGCGGGGTCAGAACTCGTCTTCCCGAAGCGGCGCCTCCGCCGCGGACCTGCCCCCCTTCATGACCGGGCACGCTCCCTTGCCACAACCCTCGCAGCCCCCCTTGCCGCAGGCGGGACAGCCATGGCCGCCCCGCCGGCCGCGGTGCCGCTTCTGCCAGTCATCCGCCGCCCGCTCCACAACCTGCCACACCTTCTCCGCCTCGGCGTCCCAGGAGATCGTGCAGGTGGAGCCGTCGACGCCGGTCTTCACGCCGTCCACGAGCTTCATGACATCGGCCTCCCCGCCCCACCGCAGCCCCGCCAGCGCGGTAAAGCCCTTGACGACGTCCACGACGTCGTCGGCCGCCGCGGGCGTGTTCATCTCGAGCCGCGCCCGGTAGAACGACTTCCCCTCGTGCTCGCCCAGGGCCACGCGGAAGCTGCGGCCCTGCTTCAGGACCGGGCACTTCGTGTCGGGATCGACGGCCGTGGCCCGCGCCACCACGATCGACCCGGGCCGCACCCGACCGGCCAGCGGCCCGTCCCCCGTCACGGCGGTCTGACGACCGTCGAGCACGTCGAGGGCCGTCTTCACGGCCGCCTCGGTCCGCCCGCACACGATGACGTCGTCCTTGTAAAACGCGCCGACCACCGGCCCCGACCGGCGGCCGCGCTTGTGCGTCCACGCGTGGAGCGTGTGGTCGCCGTGCTGCATCGTCTTGTGGTCGGCCGCCTTCTCGACCATCCGCGTGAGAAACTCCCGGTTCACCTTCCCCCGCATGATCATCACACCGTTGCGCTTGTCGGTGTCGATGCCGTAGGCGGTCGCGTCGCGCAGGTCCTTCCGGGGATCCATGCCGGCCATCCGTGACACCATGTCCACCATCCCCCCGGCGTGCGGATGCATCTTCAGCATCTTCTCCCAGGCCCGCTGCACGACGACCGAGCCGCGGGCCGCGTCGATGTCGAAGTGCATGAGCCACTTCGCGTCGGCGGACACGGCGGCCAGGTCGAGCGGCGCCGCGTTGATCCGCGCGGCCGCCAAGACCAGCACGGCGGCCGCCAGAAGGGCGTTGCAGAACGGCGCGGTGACGAGACGGGGCATGTCGGTTCTCCAGGGAACGGGCGGCTCACGGCCCGGCGAACCCGGGCTCCACTCTGATTGACACCGCGCCTCGGGCCAAGGTTACCCGCCGCGGCCGCCGCCGGGTCAATAAGACCTGGCGATCACGCTCGGCCGCGACACCGCCTGGCCCGTCACGATGCAGGTTCCCGGCTCATCCGGGCCATCCATGGGGATGCAACGAACCGTCACCTTGAGCGGGTCGAAGGCGGCCGCCACGGCCGGGTCGTCGGCGACATGAACGTGGGCAAAGCCCCCCTTGCCGGCCGTCCCCTCCCCTGCCCCGAAGAAGTCGTGCACCTCGGCGGCCGATTCGAGCGTCACCGACCGCGACGCGCGAAATGCCCGGGCCCGATCGAACAGCCCCTGCTGAATCTCGGCCAGGAGCGCCGGCGCCCGCGCTGCAAACTCGGCCAGTGGCACCGCCTCACGATCCTTCGGCCCGCGGTCACGGCGGGTCACGCTCACGGCGCCGGCCGCCAGGTCTCGCGGCCCGATCTCCACGCGGATCGGCACGCCCTGCTTGACGTGCTGCCAGACCTTGTCGCCGCCGCGGATGTCGCGGGCGTCGACCTTCGCGCGAACCGGCTCGGCGCCGTAACGGGCGGCCGACAGCTCCGCCTCCAGCCGCCGGCAGGCTTCCATGACCTGCGACCTCTCCTCGTCGGTGCGGTGGATCGGCAGGAGCACGACGTGGTGCGGCGCGATTCGCGGCGGCAGCACGAGGCCGTCGTCGTCGGAGTGGGTCATGATCACGGCGCCAACGAGCCGCGTGGAGACGCCCCACGACGTCGTCCAGCAGAACTCCTCGGCGCCGGTGGTGCCGGCGAACTTGATGTTCTGGGCCCGGGCAAAGTTCTGGCCGAGGAAGTGCGACGTGCCGGCCTGGAGGGCCTTGCCGTCCTGCATCATGGCCTCGATCGAGTAGGTGTCGACGGCGCCGGGAAACCGCTCGGCCGCCGGCTTCGGGCCCTTGATCACCGGCATTGCCAGGTCGCGTTCCGCGAAGGTGGCGTAGACATCGAGCATGCGGAGCGTTTCTTCGACCGCCTCGGTGCTCGTGGCATGGGCGGTGTGCCCCTCCTGCCAGAGGAACTCCGCCGTTCGCAGGAACAGCCGCGGCCGCATCTCCCAGCGGACGACGTTGGCCCACTGGTTGATGAGCACCGGCAGGTCTCGCCACGACTGGATCCACTTGGCGTACGTGGCCCCGATGATCGTCTCGCTCGTCGGTCGGACGACGAGCGGCTCCTCGAGCTTGCCCGTCGGGATCAGCCTGCCATCGGGTCCGAGTTCCAGACGGTGATGCGTGACCACGGCACATTCCTTGGCGAAGCCCTCGACGTGCTTCGCCTCCTGCTCCAGATAGGAGAGCGGGATGAAGAGCGGGAAGTAGGCGTTCTGGTGGCCGGTCTCCTTGAACATCCGGTCGAGGATCGACTGCATCCGCTCCCAGACGGCGTAGCCGTGGGGCTTGATCACCATGCAGCCGCGAACGGGCGACTGCTCGGCGAGATCGGCGGCGCGGACCACCTGCTGGTACCACTCGGGATAGTCCTGGGCCCGCGTGGGGCTGATGGCGGTCTGGGCCATGGATCGTGTCGCTCCGACGGTGTCTGGGGGTGGGCCTGCGGCCGGCCGCACGGGGCCGGGATTGTAGTCGCTGTGCGTGCACGTCGGGAAACCGGGTACACTCTCGGCCATGCCCCGCCGCCTGATCGCCGAACTTCCGCCCCAGACGCAGTTCGACCAGACGTTTCTCGCCACGCACAAGCAGCTGCGGCCCAACCGCAACGGCCAGCTCTATCTGCAGGTCGAGCTCGCCGACAAGAGCGGCACGATCACGGGCCGGCTGTGGAACGCCTCCGACGAGGATTTTGCCGCCTTCGAGGACGGCGACTATGTCCGCGTCGAGGGGCACACGCAGCTCTATTCAGGATCGCTGCAGGTGATCATCACCGCGATCGGACGGGCCGACCCGCGGACGATCGACGAGGGCGAGTTCCAGGTGCTCTCGAAGAACGACCTCGTCCGGCTGGAGGCCGAACTGGCGACGATCCTCGGTTCGATCCGCTCCCCGCCGCTCAAGGTCCTCGCCGACGAGATCCTGGCCGATGCCCCTCTCGTCGCGGCCCTCCGCCGGACGCCGGCCGGCGTGAAGCATCACCATGCCTACGCGGGGGGCCTGCTCGACCACGTGGTCAACCTGCTGCGACTCGCCGACCGGATCGCCCCCCTGTACCCCGACCTCGACCGCGACCTGCTCCTCGTGGGCGTGCTGGTCCATGACATCGGCAAGGTGCGGGAGCTCGAGAGCCTGCAGGGCTTCTCCTACACCGACGAGGGCCAGCTGCTCGGCCACGTGCTCCTCGGGCTGGAAATGATCGACGCCAAGATTCGGGCGATCGAGGCCCGCACCGGCCAGCCCTTCGATCCCGAGGCGGCCGTCCGCGTCAAGCACATGATCGCCAGCCATCACGGCCAGTATGAGTTTGGCGCGCCGAAGCTGCCGATGACGCTCGAGGCCGTGGCCCTGCACCACCTCGACCACCTCGACGCCAAGATGGCCGGCACGATCCAACTGCTGCGGAACGAGGCCACCGCGGAGGACGGCTGGACGCAGTATCAGCAGAGCCAGGGCCGCAAGTTCTTCCGCGGCCGCGGCTGACGCGGTTCACGGCGCGGCCTTCCGCGCGGGAAACTCCACGATCACCAGCTGCTTCGTCCGCGGATCGAAGGCCCAGTCCTGCTCGTGCGGCAGTTTCGGCAGCCGCACCTCGTCGGGTGTTCCCGGGGCGATGATCTTGGCCATGAACTCCGCGTGCGTCGCGGGTGCCGCGTCATGCTCGGCGCGGTAGAGGCGTAGTTTCTGCTCCACCGCCAGGCCGCCGATCCGGGCGACGCTGTGTCGATAGGCCTGGCCGTAGGCGGCGAGGCCCTGCTCGTCGGGCGCGGTGTCCGGATCGACGACGACGCCCCCGTCCTGCACGGCCTGCTCCAGAGGCAGCACGTGCTGCGTGGTGCGGCCGACGATTTTCTGCGGTTTGGCGGGCTCGGCCGGCGGCGCCGCCGGCTTCTGCTCGGCGGGGCCGCCGATCGCGAGCAGGAGGATCACCACCGCGATCCCGGCGAGGATCACTTTTCCGACATACTTGGCCATCGGCATCGGCTCCGTGCACCCGGGTCTCATCATACCGGTGGCCGGTCCACGCCGCCGGCCGCGGGTGGGAAGCGGGGAGGGCCAGGGGTAGACTTTTCGGTGTCGTTCGCCCCGCCCGCTCCGTAGGAATCCGCCGCCCATGCCGCGACAACGCGATGGCCACGACCAGCCGCGGCGTCGATCCGCGTCCGGTCGCAGCCGCAACGAGGGCGTGGTCGGTGTCTTCAAGCGGGCAGCCGGCGGCTATGGCTTCGTGCGACCGCTCGACGCGCCCGCCGGCGACCGGTCACATGACATCCACGTCGCCGCGACCGCCGCGCTTGACGCCGCCACGGGCGACACCGTTCGCGTGAAGCTCGCCCGCACCCGCGACGTCCGTCGGCCCGGTCCTTCCGGCGAGATCGTGGAGGTCGTGAAGCGGCGGACCACGAGGTTCGTCGGCTCCTATTTCGAAGCGGCGGGCCAGGGCTGGGTGCAGATCGACGGCACCGGCTTCGCCCGGCCCGTCTCGGTCGGCGACCCTGGCGCCAAGGGCGTGCGGAAGGACGACAAGGTCGTCGTCGAACTGGTCCGCTTCCCGACGCCGATCCGCGACGGCGAGGGCGTGGTCGTCGACGTGCTCGGCAAGGCCGGCGCCGTGGGCGTGGACACCGCCACGATCAGCGCCGAGTTCGGCCTGCCGGGCCCGTTTCCCGAGGCGGCCCTCGACGATGCCCGCCGCCAGGCCGCCGCCTTCGACGAGTCGGTGCCCGCGGGCCGCCGCGATCTCACCGGCCGCACGATCGTGACCATCGACCCGGTGGACGCCCGCGACTTCGACGACGCGATCTCGCTCGAGCGGGTGGAGCGGGGCCACTGGCTGCTCGGCGTGCACATCGCCGACGTCTCACACTTCGTCCGCGAAGGATCGCCGCTCGACCAGGAGGCCCGCACCCGCGGCACGAGCGTCTACCTGCCAGACCGCGTGATCCCCATGCTGCCGGAGATCGTCTCCAACAACCTCGCCAGCCTGCAGCCGGGCAAGGTCCGCTACGCCCGCACCTGCTGGATCGAGTTCTCGCCCGAGGGGATCCCGGTGCACGCGGCCGTCGAGCCCTCCGCCATCAAAAGCGCCCGGCGGTTCACCTACGAGGAAGTGGACGTCTTCCTGGCCGATCCGGCCACGCCCGCGATCGAGATGACGCCCGAGGTCCGCTCCCTGCTCGGCCGCATGCGAGACCTGGCCCGCCTCCTCCGCGGCCGGCGGACCGCCCGCGGGTCGCTCGAGCTGCACATGCCCGAGGTGAAGATCGACCTCGACCGGGACGGCCGCGTGGCGGGGGCCCACGTCGTGGAGAACACCGAGAGCCACCGGATCATCGAGGAGTTCATGCTCGCCGCCAACGAGGCGGTGGCGGGGGCGCTGGCCGCCGCGGGGGCCGGCTTTCTGCGGCGGATCCATCCGCAGCCCGACCCGCGGAAGCTCCGCCAGCTCACCGAGTTCGTCACCGAACTGGGCTTCGAGGTCGATTCGCTCGAGAGCCGCTTCGAGCTGCAGCGGCTCCTCGACATGGCCCGCGGCCGGCCCGAGGAGCATGCCGTGCACTACGCCGTGTTGCGGAGCCTGACCCGCGCCGCCTACGGCCCGCAGGACGACGGCCACTACGCCCTGGCGAGCGACTGCTACTGCCACTTCACCTCGCCGATCCGCCGCTATCCCGATCTCACGGTCCATCGGGCGCTCGAGGCGATCGCCAAGGGGCGGCGGCCGCCGCAGGACGGCCTCGTGCAGCTCGGCGGCGAGTGCTCCGACCTCGAGCGGCGGGCCGAGGCGGCCGAGCGGGAGCTGGTGAAGCTCAAGCTCCTGCTCTTCCTCTCGAAGCGGATCGGCGAGGACATGGACGCAGTTGTCACGGGCGTCGAGCCCTTCGGCCTGTTCGTGCAGGGCCTGGCCATTCCCGCCGAGGGTCTGGTGCCACTCGACAGCCTGCCCGACGACATCTACCGCTACGACAAGGCCTCCCACACGCTCGCGGGCCGCCGACCCGGCCGCTCGTTCCGGCTCGGCGACCGCGTCCGCGTGGCCGTTGCGAGAGTCGATCTCGACCGCCGATCGCTCGACTTCCGGCTGGTCGCCGAGGGCGGCCGCGACCGCCGCCGCGCCGCCCCGCCGCCGCGGCGGGATCGGGGCCGCCAGAAGCCCACGCGGAATGACGGCGGTCGTCGCCAGCCCAAGGGACACAAGGGACGCCGCCGCGGCTGAGGTCTGCCGACGTGCACGGTCGCGGAGATCGAGAGGATATTCACTCCCGGTGTCCCCGCGCCGTCGCATGGGGCTTCTTGCACAACCTGCCGGCGGCGGAAGCCTCCGCGGCGCGGCGAATACCGGTTCCCACCACCCCAGGAAGTCGGCCAGTTTTTTGTTTGGCCGCTGGAAGGTCCGCGGCATCCGGCATGACGCGATTCGACGTCCTGGCATTGGGCGTGCGTTGGACCGGCTCTGCCGTCGTGGCATCCTTCTCCAACGCCGCGGACGTCGCCTTGGCAGCGATTGCAGTCGCCTGCTGTCTCGTATGGGAGATGTACGGTAGAGTCCTCAAAAAAAGGAAAACCGACTATGGACGCCATGAGATGCCTCGTGTTCGTGGTGCTGTGCGGGATGCCGACCCTGGCGGCGGTTGCCGCGGAAGGCACGTCTCCGGCCCCTGGCCGGTCAGACCCGGCCGCCGCCGTGGCACCAGGCATCTACCGGTCGGATAAGGCGGGTCCGGACTCCGGCCGCCTGTACCTGATCCTCGATGAGCGGCGGGCCGTGCTGCAGAACGAACATGGAAAGGCACTCGTCGCCTACCGCATGGCCCGCGAGCCCGACGGGCTGATCCTGTTCCGCGTCGGCAAGCCGACCGCCATGCGGGTCGTGGTCCGGGGGGACGGGGTGACGGTGGTGGATGGGGATGGGAAGCCGGTGTTCGCCGACCTGTTCGCCCTCTGCCCCGAACCGCCCGAGGCGATCGGCTGGCAGCCCTACGACCTGCCGGAAACCGACGGCGATCCAGACCGACGGCGGGCCGTGGCCGCGGAACTCGAACGCCGCTTCGGCCTCGAGCAGCGTCTGCGGGGCGAGGCGATCGCACTCATGGGCGGGCGGATGGATGAGGCCACGATGGAAAAACCGGAGGTCACCAAGAAGTGGCAGGAGGTCGGGGCCGCCGACGAGGACAACAGGGCCTGGCTGTCGACGACGCTGCGAGACAGCGGCTGGATCGGCCGCAAAACCCATGGCGACAAGGCCCACCAGGCCGTGCTGCTCGTCATGCTGCACAACGTCGCGGACCTCCGCCTGGCCGCGACCGCGCTGGCGAATATGCAGGCCGAGGCCAAACGGGGGGAGATCGGCGAGGCCTCGGTTGCGAACCTGGCCGATCGATTCGCTCTGACGATGGGCGAACCGCTGACCTACGGAATCCAGGCCGTGGGGGGCGCGGACGGCAGGCCGATCATCCCGATCATCGCCGACACGGCCCGGGTGGATGCCAACCGCAAGCGGATCGGCCAGCCGCCGCTGGCCAAGGCGGCGGCGATGATGGAGGCCACCGTCGTTCGCATCGACGAGGACGGCCGGCTGGCCCCGGGCGGTCTGGCCAAGGCCCTCGTGGCCCGTGCCACCGCCCCCGGCGCCGAGGATCTGGCGCGGGCGGTCTCGCTGGCCAAGGATCTGGAAGCCGCGCTCGCGCGGCCCGATGTCGAACGCCATCCTCTGGCCCATACGATCGCCGACACACTGGTCTGCGTCCGCTATCGCGAGGGACAGCTGCCCGCGGCCGCGGCGCTGTGGCAGAAGGCCATGACATTGGCCGGACCAAAGTCGCCGGAAGTCTATCGGCGTCGCCTGGCGGTGGCCGAGGCGGGCGACGCCGCGGCGCCGCTGCCGCGATGACGCGTGCGCGACTTTTTCGCCTGCGATCGACGTCCGCTGCCTCGGGTCGGTGCCGAATGCTCGGCACCGGCCCGAGGAGTACGCCTGCCGGAAAACCCGCGCCTCCCTCGTGCTTCCGCGCACTCGACGGGTCAGTCAGCAACGATCAACACACGTCAACAGCGTCGTGTCCGGGGGAAGAAGATCGCATCCGTACGAGAGCCGACTCCCCTGCAGCTTCCTCACTGATCGAGACATCGAGGAACCGCCGGATGACGGCGATGTTCGTCGCCGCATGCGACGTCAGCCGCCCAGTCCGAAAGGCTCCACCACCGGCGAGTGCCATCGGAAGGAGCAACTGGTCGGCGAGGTACGGCCCGATGGGCGCGCCGACACGCAGGTAGTCACGGACCTCGCTCGCGGCCCGGTCTGCGACCTCTTCAGCGCTCACCCCGACCGCACCGATCGAAGAGAAGACCTCGGTCACATGCTCGCTCTCGATGGTCAGTACCACCGCATTGCCGGGACCACGCGCATCGCGGATTTCGATGCTGCGGAGACACTCCGCCGGCCAGCCGAGTCGCTCATGCACCTTCGCGACCTCCCGGTGCGCGATGTGCCGCGCCAGGTTCGCATGGAACGCGACGCCCGAGACCGAACGCGTCTCGCCGCGGGACGTGACGTCCAGCGGCACGAGCGGCGCCGGGGTCACGTCGAAGACCACCCGTCCGCCTCCCGCCGGATAGAAGCCGTATCGCTCCAGTCGGGCCGTGACAGACGGGCCAATGCGGCGAACCAACGGCAAAAACGCCCGCTCGATGAACTCGAAGGGCGGCGCCATGCCGTTGTGTGTTCCGCCCTCGATGATAACGCGGGAGGGACCGGAGGCGACCATCAGCGGTGGGAGCACGGTCTGCAGCACGAGCATCGTGCTCCCGGCAGTGCCGATCGCGAACGTGAACTCGCTCGGCCTGACTTCGCCAGGTTCGAACACGAGCTCGCGTGAGCCAACCTCCGCGCCTTCGACGTGGGCGGCGGAGATTTCCGCCGCGGCCTTCACGGCAGCGAGGTGCTGCCGCATGAGGCCTGGCTTCGGCCGCTCCGCGCGGATGCTCGTGATCCGCACCGGGCGACGCGCGACAATCGCAAGCGCGAGGGTTGTGAACGCCGGTTGAAAAGTGTGAACGCCGGTCGAAAAGTGCAGCGCGCGGTGGGGTAGCCCGGCCGGTCGAAAAATGCAGCGCACAACTGTGCAGCGATATCGGTGAGGAGAATCGCGGCGGAGCCGCGATTTCCCCTTTACC
>Ga0315904_10003148_pt1 | contig 24747 bp, 23 predicted proteins | sample LakEriMetagenome_6_FD_203529 | JGI IMG/M metagenome (GOLD analysis project Ga0315904, IMG submission 203529) | Freshwater fungal communities from buoy surface, Lake Erie, Ohio, United States - Buoy 12 MA120 | ecosystem: Environmental > Aquatic > Freshwater > Lake | place: USA: Lake Erie, Ohio... | reverse complement strand
GTGAGGAATGGGGATTTCTAGGCTCTCTTGTAGTAATCGGTTTATTTGTTAGCTTAATTTTTAGAATTATATACCTCGCTGAAAGACAAAAAACAAAGTTTAGTAGGGTTTATGGATACTGCGTTGCCAGTATATTATTTATGCATTTCTTTGTAAATATAGCTATGGTTGCTGGTATTTTTCCAACTATTGGTGTTCCACTACCATTCTTTTCCTATGGAGGTTCTGGTTTGTGGGGATTTACTATTTTGCTATTTATATTTTTAAAAATGGATGCCAATAAAGTAAATGAATGGTAAACGATGAAACAAGAAAGACCACTATCAAGTGGTCTTTCTTTGTTTTAAGAATATTTAGATTTAAGATTTAACTAATTTATCTTTTTTTATAGCTGGTACATTCTTCTTTACGATTCCCTTAGGCTGTAAATCATCTAAAATATTTACAGCTTCTTCAACGTAAATGTCTTTTGATAAACTCTCGTGCCATCTTTCTCTTTTTTCTTTGAGAGTAATATCTGTTTTCATTGCCTCAATCTCATTTGGAAGAGAAGAAAACTTCAACTGGTTTTGATAGTTCGAAATCGCTTTGTACTTTTTTGCTTTTTGTTCAACTGTATTTTGATCGGCTTTAAATTTGTCAATATTTAAGCTATAAATATTTTCCTTGTTTCTCTCGTCAATCCATTTGGCATTTTCCTCAATAAGCTTAAACTTCTCGTTCATTGCAATTCTTTTCTTACTGTTGTCAATTGCTTTGTCAAAATTATTTTGTTTGTCCCAAAATTTATACTCTGCTGGATCAATTTTATCCCAAGGCATAGCATTGTCTATATCTCTCTCTCCCATTTTCAAGTAAGCATATCGATCTGGCATGGCAACATCACTACTCACTCCTTCTAATTGAGTCGAACCTCCATTTATTCTATAGAATTTTTGAGTAGTCGTTTTCAGAGCTCCTAAATCACCAACAGCACTATTTCTGACAAACTGATTCAAATCTATCACATTTTGTACCGTTCCTTTTCCATAGGTTTGCTTACTTCCAATAATAATTCCTCTTCTATAATCCTGAATGGCAGCTGCTAAAATTTCTGAGGCTGAGGCCGAAAAACTATTAACCATGATAACAAGAGGGCCGTCCCATTGCACTCGACTATCTTTATCGTACAATACCTCTTTCTTTCTTCCTGCAGATTTTATTTGAACAATTGGTCCTTGTTCAATAAATAATCCTGCTATGTCTACTACCGTTTTAAGTGAGCCACCACCATCATCTCTTACATCAACAATAATTCCGCTTACACCTTCTTTTTTTAATCTTTCAACTTCTATTGCCATATCTTTTCCAGCATCGCGACTATCGTTGTTTTCAAAATCGATATAAAATTTTGGCAAGTAGATTATTCCGTATTTCAATCCGTCTTTGTTAACAATACTAGACTTTGCGTAGGTTTCTTCAATTTCTACAATATCTCTGATAATAGAAATTATTTTTATTGTTCCATCTACTTTTTTTACAGTTAGACGTACTTCGGTTCCTTTTGGCCCTTTAATTTTTTTGACTACATCATCAAGATGCATTCCAATAACATCCACCGCTTCTTTATTTCCTTGAGCTACTTTCATGATGATATCTCCAGCCTCTAATTCTTTTCCTCTCCATGCGGGACCTCCCGAAATCAATTCTGATATTTCTGTGTAATCGTTCTTTTTTTGAAGTCTTGCTCCAATTCCTTCTAACTTTCCACTCATGCTCACATCAAATCGTTCTTTTTCATCCGGTGGGAAATAATTGGTATGTGGATCAAATCTAGATGCTATGGCGTTAATGTAAACTGAAAACCAGTCATTTCTATCTAAATCCTCAACAAAACTATAGTATTCGTTTAATGATTTTAATGAGCTCTCTCTAGTTTCTTTTTCTAACTCTTCAAATGTTTTTGGTTTGTCCGAATCTTTATTTTCAGTCGATTTATCAGTAAAACCTATTGTTGTTTTAGGCTTGCCAATATCTTCTGCGCTTTCCTTTTCTTTAGTACTATTTACTACTCCATTTTTCTTGTCTTCTTGAAGTTTCAATCTATCAGTCAAAGAAGAAAGCGTAGACAATTTAATTTGTTTTCTCCATTTTTCTCTTAACTCCTCAGTAGTTTGAGCAAAAGGTAATTTTTCGTAGTCTGTATTGAACTCTTCCTGAATGGAATAATCAAAAGGTTTGTCTAGAATTTCTTTGTAGAAATTTTTACTTTCTGAAATTCTTTTAACTAATCTATTGTAAGTTAAATCAAAAAAAGTTAAATCTTTATTCTTTATCTGATCGTCAATTTGAGTTTCATATTGTTGAAACTCGTTAATATCCGATTGCAAAAAGAAACGCTTTGATGGGTCTAGAGCCTCTATGTAATCCTTATAAACCCCTTTTGAAAATTGATCATCTATTGCCGCAGGCTCATAGTGTCCTCGTTCAATAACAAATGTCAATAACTCTAAAAGTAATTTATCTTTTTCAGGATCGCCTTCATTGGCCTTTGGAATAAAACTCCAAAGCCCTACAGATATGGCAACAACAACCAACAGTAACTTATAATTTCTTTTCATATATTGGATAATAGTATTCATTAATTTTTGAACTAAATTACACAAAAAACCATGCCAAGTAATTTACAGCCCGCTAATTTTTTGTTAAAGATGCTAATTTAATAACTTCCTCACAAAAAAGCTTATTTTTGTACGCATTATTTAATTGACAGAAAATAATCATTACCATACTGATAGTGACTTTACACAACAATACTAATGAATAAACCCTTAATTTTAGTTACCAACGATGACGGAATTTCAGCACCTGGTATTCGCACATTAATTGCAATTATGTCTGAAATTGGCGAAGTGGTGGTAGTGGCTCCAGACAAACCTCAAAGTGCTATGGGGCATGCTATTACAATAAATAACACGCTCTATTTAAATAAGATGTCGGCCGATGGCAGCTCAATTATTGAATATAACTGCTCAGGAACTCCCGTAGATTGTGTAAAATTAGCCGTAAATGAAATTCTTCATAGAAAACCTGACTTGTGTGTTTCTGGTATTAATCACGGATCTAATTCTTCTATTAATGTGATTTATTCTGGCACTATGAGTGCTGCAGTCGAAGCTGGAATAGAGGGAATTCCAGCCATAGGATTTTCATTATTGGATTATGATTGGAATGCAGACTTCTCTCAAATAAAATCGTATGTGAAAAAAATTGCAATGGAAGTTCTGAAGAACAAACTTCCTAATGGTGTTGTACTAAATGTAAATTTACCCAAACTCAAAGAGAATGAGATAAAAGGCATAAAGATATGTCGTCAAGCTAAAGCCTTGTGGATGGAGAAATTTGACAAAAGAAAAACGCCTCAAGGCAAGGATTATTACTGGTTAACTGGTGAATTTGTAAATGAAGATAAAGGTGAAGACACTGATGAATGGGCTCTTAAAAATGGATATGTATCAATAGTCCCTATTCAATTTGATATGACGGCGCATCATACTATTCAACAACTTAACACTTGGAATTTAAATGAAAAAAACTGATTTACTTATAGGTGTATTTATAGGCATAATTGCTTCAATAATTGGCAGTTATGTTTTTATAGAATTACTTACAGAATATAATTTTATTGAAGGAATAAAAATTTTAAGGTTTCAAGGAAAATTAGGGAAAATTATTTCTTTAGGTTCTGTTTTAAATATTTTTGTTTTCTTTCTTTTATTGAAATTTAACAAAGAACTGATAGCAAGAGGCGTAATTCTTGGAACTATACTGCTAGCAATTATCACATTGCTAATTTGAATCAACCTATCAAAGTATTGAAATGAAATATTACATTATAGCTGGAGAAGCTTCTGGAGACCTTCACGGTTCCAATTTAATGAAAGCATTGTTTGAAGAAGACCCTAATGCAAACATTCGATTTTGGGGTGGTGATTTAATGCAAAAAGCAGGAGGGAAATTAGTAAAGCACTATAAAGAGTTAGCTTTTATGGGATTTATTGAAGTGGTTTTTAATTTAAAAACTATTTTAAACAATATTGAATTTTGCAAAAAAGACATCTTGAATTTCAATCCTGATGCACTAATTTTCATTGATTACCCTGGCTTTAATATGCGAATTGCGAAATGGGCAAAAAACAATGGCATACAAACCCATTATTACATCTCTCCTCAAATTTGGGCTTGGAAAGAAAATCGAATCAAAGCTGTCAAAAGAGATTTCGACAAGTTATATGTAATTCTTCCTTTCGAAAAAGATTTTTATGAAAACAAACATAATTTTCCTGTTGAATTCGTTGGTCATCCTTTGATTGACGCTATTCATAATAGAAAACTCATTGATGCTACAACTTTTAGAAAAGAAAATAATTTAGAAGAAAAACCTATCATTGCGATTCTTCCCGGAAGCAGAAAACAAGAAATCACAAAAATGTTATCTGTAATGCTTGGTGTTGTAGATGATTTTACCGATTATCAATTTGTAATTGCTGGAGCTCCAAGTCAGGATTATGATTTATATAAACCTTTTTTAAAATCAAAAAATGTTCATTTCATTGCGAATAAAACCTACGATTTATTGAGTCATTCTACTGCTGCCATAGTAACTTCTGGCACCGCCACTCTAGAAACTGCTTTGTTTAAAGTTCCCGAAGTGGTATGCTATAAGGGAAGTTGGGTTTCCTACCAAATTGCTAAACGAGTTATTACATTAAAATACATTTCACTCGTAAACCTTATTATGGACGAAGAGGTGGTTACTGAATTGATTCAGGAAAAGTGCAATTCAAAAACTATTAGTGTTGAATTAAAAAAAATAATAGAACCTAACCACAGAAATCAACTTTTAAAAAAATATGATGTTCTAGAATCTAAACTCGGAGGGATTGGGGCAAGTAAAAAAACGGCTCAACTTATTGTACGAAATCTAAAATAACATCGTTTAAAAGTAATTATTTAAATTTGCAAAAATATTTTTCCTTGAAAAAAGTCATTTCTTTTCTATTTCTACTTGCTTTTCTGGGTTCCTGTAAACCCACTGCAAGGATTATTACCTCAAAAAAAGAAGCGCAAGAAAGAGGAATTTATAGCTTACCACAACCCAAAAAAGAAATTGTGAGAAATGCTGATCAAAAATCTTCTCCAAAAAAAGTCTCTAAAAAAAGTCGTATAAATGAAAACAATGATGACGATTACATTACAGCTGATGAAGATACAAGCTATTTAGTAAAACAATTAATTAATACCGCTTCTGACAATCTAGGAGCCAATTACAGAGCAGGGGGGACAACGCCAGATGGTTTTGACTGTTCTGGTTTAATGTATGCTACTTTTAAAAAATTTGATATTATTTTGCCCAGATCATCGGTAGATATGGCTAAAATTGGTAGAGTTCTTTCTACCAACGAAATTCAAAAAGGAGATTTAATTTTCTTTAAAACCAACGGTAGAAATGTCATTAATCACGTAGGTATGGTAATTGAAGTTACTGAAGATGAAATTAAGTTTATACACTCCTCAACTCAAAAGGGAGTAATTGTCTCTTCCACCAAAGAACCCTACTACGAAAAAAGTTTCACCCAAGCCAATAGAATTTTATAATAACAAGTACTATCTTGTTAATTTTTTTTCTATTTTAGTTTTATAAAAGCACCTTTATTTATAAAACTATACGCCAGATGAAAATAATACACTTCCCTTTGACAAAGATTATTCTGTTTTTTGTTTCTGGGATTTTGTTTTCCTTTTACAAAAATCCAAATCCAGAGACCGTTTTTAAAATAACTTTTATCTCATTTGTAGTATTTCTTATTTCCTTTTTCCTGTCAAAAAAAGATTTCAATCAAAAAGTTTATTTTGGAGTAAGTCTCTATATTTTATCTTTTTTTATTGGAATCACAACACAAACCGTTCACAACGATTACTTTCAAAAAAATAATTACATCCATCAAATACAAGATTTTGAAAAAGAGCATGTCATTGAACTCGTTATAAGAGAAAAATTAAAAAACTCAGCTTTTAGTAATCGTTATGTGGGGCTTGTCAAAAAAATTGACAACCAAAAAAGTTCAGGGAAAATAATTATCAATTTTTACACCAATAAATTAACCGAAAATTTAGGTATTGGAACCAACTTACAAATCAAAGAATCAATTATAAAACACAAACCCATCAATAATCCCAACCAATTTGATTATGGCAAATACTTAATCAACAAGTCTATTTTAGCCCAAATATATGTTGCAGTTGAAGACGTAAAAATAGGGTCAAAAGTTGAAAAAGACATCTGGTATTATTCCGATAAAATCCGAAGTAAAATCTTATCCAATTTAAAGAAATCCAATTTTAAAAATGAAGAACTAAATGTAGTTGCAGCACTAATTCTAGGTCAACAACAAGACATTTCTTCAGAAATATTATCCGATTATCAATTTGCTGGAGCCATTCACATCTTATCCGTTTCTGGATTACACGTTGGATTCATCTTGCTCTTTATTAATTTTTTATTAAACCCCTTACCAAAAAACAAATTAGGTTCTTACACAAAACTATTTATCACGCTACTGGCTTTATGGGGATTTGCTGTCCTTGCTGGAATGTCTCCATCTGTAGTTCGTTCGGTGACAATGTTCTCGTTTGTCGCTGTAGGCATTTGCTTGAAAAGGAAAACAAACATTTACTACACGCTTTTAATATCGCTGTTTTTTATCTTACTGTATCAACCGTCATTTTTATTTGATGTAGGATTTCAATTGAGTTATATTGCTTTGTTTTTTATTCTTTGGCTACAACCTTTATTATCAGAAATTTGGATTCCTAAAAATAAGATTCAAACTTACTTTTGGGATATTTTAACCGTATCCTTTGCAGCTCAAATTGGCGCAATGCCACTAAGTATTTATTATTTTCATCAATTTCCAGGACTGTTTTTTGTAACTAATTTAATCATCCTACCTGGCTTAGGAATCATAATGGGATTAGGAGTTTTCGTAATGATTCTCGCATCTGTTAATTATGTTAATCTTTATCTTAGTAAAATACTGGAATTCAGTATAACTACATTGAACACTACTATTAGCTGGGTAGCCTCATTTGAAAATTTTATCATCAAAGACATTCCTTTCAATTGGTATATGCTAATTAGTTTATACTTGATGATTATTTGTACCATACTTTGGATGAAAAAACCTAGCTACACTAAATTAATACTCAGTCTTTCAACCTTGTTACTTTTTCAAACCAGCTGTTTTGTTGCTATATGGAACACCCAAAAAGAAAAAGAATTTATCATATTTAATGTTAAAAAATCGACCTTAATTGGAGAAAGAATAGGAAGAAATGTGACTCTTTACACTAGTGATAGCATTCCAAAAAACAACGTCTTAAAATCCTATTTGGTTGCAAATTTTAGCTTTTTGAAAACCAAAAAAAAATTACAAAATGTTGCCTATTTCAAGAATAAAAAAATACTAATTATAGATTGTACTGGTGTTTATCCTAAAACTGCAAAGGCAAACATTGTATTAATAACCCACTCGCCTAAAATAAACTTAGACCGACTGCTTCAAAAGAATCACCCAGAGCTTATTATTGCAGATGCTTCCAATTATAAATCGTATATAAAAGTTTGGAAAGCTACCTGTATAAAAGAAAAAATCCCTTTTCACTCTACCGGAGAAAAGGGATTCTATAGATTAAAATAAAATTATTGTTTTACCGACAAAATTTGATTGGCGCCTTCTATCCATTTAGATGGACCTCCAGCAACATAACCCGTACTTCCTAATTTGTCTAGATTAATTTTCCCGTCCACTGTTGAGGGTCTCGTAAACCATATTGTTGGAAAACCTTGTACAGCAAACAGTTGTTGCAACTGATTGTTTTGTTGCTGAGTTTCTGGCAATTGAGGAGATCTTCTAGGAAAGTCAACCTCAACCAAAACAACTTTATCTTTAGCCCAAGTAGCAAACTCAGGAGTTTTTAAAACTTCTTTTTGTAGACGAATACACCATCCGCACCAGTCACTTCCTGTAAAGAAAAGTAAAATTGGTTTTTTGGTTTTTATCGAAATCTCTGCCGCTTTATCAAAATTGGTTTCCCATGTAAGTTCCTGTGCTTGGAGTGCTATTGAACCAATAAAGAATGCTATAATTAAAACTGTTTTTTTCATAAGGGTATTATTACTTTAAAATATTATTTTCAAAAATCATGCCTAAAATCAACGAACACCATGCATCAACTTTTTGATAACAGGTGCCATCAAAACAGAGAACAAAGCTACAGAAATTGAAATTATGGTCAACATCCAAAAGAAATAACTTAATCCATGTTCATCGGCTATTTTGTCTATATTTTCTCCAAACATACCTGCACCTTTCATTCCAATTGCAACAGCAAGATACCAAACTCCGAACATAAAAGCAATCATTCGTGCTGGAACGAGCTTACTTACATACGACAATCCTACTGGAGAAATGCACAACTCAGCCATGGTATGAAACAAATATACTAAAATCAACCAAATCATACTCACTGAGGCTGTTTTTGCGCCAGGAACTATACCATTTGCGCCAAAGGCAACACAAGCCATTCCTAATGCTAAAAGCCCCATTCCTATTCCATACTTATAATTAGCAGATGGATTGTACTTGCTTTCCCACCATTTAGAAAACAAAGGTGCTAATGAAATAATAAATAAAGAGTTCAATGTAGAAAACCATGTTGCTGGCACTTCCATCAAAGGTTTTGTAACCTTGTCAATTTTTAAGAATTCTAAGGTACTATCTGACAACGATAAATATCCAGCGGTGTAATAATCCTTGGCCAACATCCAAATGGCTATTGCCCAAACAATGACAAAACTGGCACTTAAAATAACATTTGCAATGGCATAATTCTTAAAAGTCTGTTTAAATAATAAATACAAAACCCAAGTAATTATGGCCAAAGGCAATATCGTTATCAATGAATTTATAACTAAAAATACCACACTCCAATTGCCTTCTAAAACTCTATTCGTATAATCATTAGCAAAAATGGTTAAGCTGTTTGGCGATTGCTCAAATATAGCCCAAAAGGCTACAGATAAAAAGGCAAAAAAGGTTACCGCCATTAACTTCTCTTTGGTTATTAGAGAGTATTGAGTAAATCTGTAAAGTAATAATCCTATAAATAAAACTAGGGCTGAGAGTATAGCTATAGCATTTCCATTTTCACCCAGAAAAGCAAAAATATTTACTTTGCCTCCTGATATTTTTGTGGCAGGATCATTCAAAATCCATAGTAATCCCAAAAGACAGGTTAGAGCTATAACTCCTAATTGAACTGGTGTAAAAGGATTTCTTTTGTCTGTATCAGACGCCGTAGTTTTGGCAACACTTTCTTTATTGGGCTTCAAACCAATATCTCCAAAAATGTTTTGAGACAACCAAAACTGCAAGGTTCCAAAAAACATAAAAATTCCAGCTAGACCAAAACCATAACTCCATCCTACTTTTTCACCTAGATAACCGCAGAGTAAAATTCCGAAAAACGCCCCAGCATTAACGCCCATGTAGAATAAGGTATAGGCACCGTCTTTTTTCTCAGGTCGATCTTTATACATTTCAGAAATGATTGAAGTCATGTTAGGTTTAAAAAAACCATTACCAAAGACCAACAATACTAATCCCAAATAGATTGAAAAATGGGTTTCAATCGCCATAGACGCATGTCCCAAAGTCATTAGTGTTGCTCCAAGAACTATTGCCCATCGAAAACCAATTATCTTATCGGCAAAATAGCCTCCAAGCATCGTCGATAAATACACTAATCCTACATACGAACCAAATAAGGCAGATGCATTTTCTCTAGTCCATTCCCAACCACCATCAACTGCAGCAGTTGTTAAGAATAATATTAATAGAGAACGCATTCCGTAGAATGAGAATCGCTCCCACATTTCGGTAAAAAACAATACAAATAATCCAGCTGGATGACCTAAAACTGGGTTTTTAAAAAATTGATCTGTTGAATTTTGATTCATAGTATTCTTATTTTACTTCCTGCATTAATTTTCTGATTAATGGAGATATAACAATTAATAATGCTCCAGCAATGAGGGCATATACTGCCAATTGATAATATCCATCTGTATATCCTTGCAATTTTGTGAGTAAAGAAGCATTCTCATCTGGAGAAGACATCCCGGCTCCCAGTAATCCCGCAGCGTATTGTCCGTAGGCACTGGCTAAAAACCACATTCCCATCATCATTCCCGAAAGTCTTTTTGGAGATAATTTTGTCATTATTGACAACCCTATTGGTGAAAGACAAAGCTCTCCAAAAGTAATTATAAAGTAAGCAATAGTAAATATATTTAATGAAGTAATTCCATTGCTATCAGCAAAAAAACGTGTGTAATAAAATGTATAAAATGACAGGGCTAGAAACAAAAACCCGATTCCAAATTTCATAACTGTATTGGGTTCAATTTTCTTTTTGGCCATAGCCAACCATATCAATCCTAAAATCGGACTAAAAATAATCACAAACAATGAGTTAGAGGTATTGTTTACAATATTTGGATTAATTTCAAAAAATAACAAATTATGACTTAAGTTATTTTTAGCAAATAGCGCTAAAGAACCTCCACTTTGTTCGAAAAAAGCCCAAAAAATAACAGAAAATAGAATAAAAATAAATGCAGCAATTAATTTTTTTTGAGATTTACTGTCTTTTTCAATTATAGTTTCATACAAGAAATACAAAATGGCTAAAGGCCCTATGGTGTACATGAAATAATCTGTATAATCTGTGTTTTTAATCATAGTAAAGATTAACGGAATACTGATTAAAGAACCCAAATAAACCGTAACTTCTTTTGAAGTTCTCTTTGAAGGACTTAAATTTAATAATGGTGAATCGCCTATTGGTCCTAATGATTTTTTTATTGCTACGAACGTTATCAATCCAATCATCATTACCACAGCAGCAGATAAAAAGGCATAACTCCAGCCATAATCTGGACTTGTTCCAAAATATACACACACGGCTCCTCCAAGTAAAGCTCCTAGATTAATGCCTGAATAAAACAATCCAAAACCAGCATCTCTTCTACTGTCGCCTTCTTTATATAATTCTCCAACCATTGAAGAAATATTAGGTTTAAAGAACCCCGTTCCAATGATTGATAAAGTAATTCCTAAATAAAAATATACTTGTGGCGAAAATGCTATAATTAAATTTCCTATAATCATTACAGTCGCACCAAAAACAAGCGATTTTTTAAAACCTAAAATCTTATCCGCAAAAATTCCTCCTAAAAATGTAAAGGCATAAACAAAGGCCTGAATGGCTCCATATTTTAAATTGGCTTCTTTATCAGATAATGACAATCCTAAAATTTGATCCGCCATAAAAATGGTTAAAACACCTCGCATTCCATAAAAACAGAAACGCTCCCACATTTCTACTAAAAACAAGTACCACAATTGTTTTGGATATTTCCCTTCAAAATTCTGAATTTCTTCTAATGTAGGCGCAGTAGTTTTAGTCATCTTTTATAAATTTTCTTTAATAAAATTGGTCATCTTAGTATACAATTGGATTCGGGTTTTACCACCATAAATTCCGTGATTTTTATCAGGATATATTTGGGAATCAAACTGTTTATTAGCCTGAATTAATGCCTCCATCATTTGCATCGAATTTTGTAAATGTACGTTATCATCAGCAGAACCATGTATCAAAAGAAATTTTCCTTTAAGTTTATCTACATGATTTATAGGAGAATTTTCATCATATCCGCTAGGGTTTTCCTGAGGAGATTGCATGTATCGCTCGGTGTAAATACTATCATAAAAACGCCAATTTGTAACTGGCGAGACCGCTATAGCCATTTTAAATACATCTGCTCCCTTGAACAAACAATTAGCCGACATAAACCCGCCGTAACTCCAACCCCAAATTCCAATTCTAGATTTGTCGACATAGGGATAATTGCCAATAACTTTTGCAGCGTCTATTTGGTCCTCTACTTCATATTTTCCCAATTGACCTTGTGTACATTTTTTAAAAGCGGCACCCTTGAATCCTGTCCCTCTTCCATCAACACAAGCTATAATATACCCTTGTTGGGTTAACATCATGTACCAATAGTCGTCCAAACCATTCCAAACATTTCCCGCCTCTTGAGTTCCAGGTCCAGAATATTGAAACATCAAAACAGGATATTTTTTGGTGGGGTCAAAGTCTTTTGGTTTTAACATCCAAGCATTTAGTTCGTTCCCTTTTTCTGTTTTTAAAACATAGAATTCCTTTGTAGGCAAATTATACGCCTTTAATTTTGTAGTTAATGCTTCGTTGGTTTCTATAGCCTGTATTTGTTTCCCAGTTTTAGAATCATTAAGTGTAAAAGTAGTTGGCTGTGTTGAACTAGAGAAAGTATTGATATAAAATTGAAAATTAGGACTAAAAGTCGCTTCGTTGGTGCCAACTTGTGAAGAAAGACGTACTTTATTTTTACCCTCTAGATTGATTCTATAAATGTCCCTATTGATAGAGCCATTTTCAACCGACTGATAAAAAATAGTGCTTGTTTTTTCATCAAGCCCATAATAGCCAGTCACTTCCCAGTTGCCTTTTGTAATTTGCTTTTTTAATTTTCCAGTTTTATCATATAAATAAATATGATTAAATCCGTCTTTTTCACTACTCCAGATAAAACTGTTGTCTTTTAAAAAGGTAAGATTGTCAGTGATATCAACGTACGCTTTATCTCTTTCATTTAAGACTACTTTTGTAGTAGCAGTATTCACATCAATAAACAATAAATCCAGATTATCCTGATGACGATTTAATACTTGAGCACTCAAGATATTTGTGTCGTTTGTCCACTTCATTCTTGCAATATAAAAATCAGAATAATTGCTCAAATTTACTTGCTGGGTTTTGCTAGTTGCTAGATCATAAATATGCAAAGAAACCTCGGAATTCTTTTCTCCAGCTTTTGGATATTTGAAGGTTTCTACAGTAGGATATAACTCTTTTCCAAAAACGGTCATCGAAAATTCAGGCACCTGGCTTTCATCAAATCGAATATAGGCTATTTTTTTACTATCCAAACTCCAATCAAATGCTCGAATAAAGACATTGCCCGAAGCTCTTGGATCGTTAAATTCTTCTTCATAAACCCAATCTGTAATCCCGTTGATGATTTTATTTTTTTCTCCATCAGTTGTAATCTGGGTGGACTGCTTACTTGCTACATCATAGCTATATATATTGTTTTCCTTCGCATAAGCAATCTTTTTACCATCAGGAGAGAATGTAGGTTCTTGGATTTGAAAATCAAAAAGTTTGGTCAATTCTTTTGTAACAATAGAATACAAATAGTAATCTGCAGTGAAAGAATGACGGTAAATTGAATTGGAATTAGTAGCAATCAAAATCATTTTTTCATCCTTACTGAAAGAATAACTATCAATTCCATCGGCCAATTCTTTTTGATCTTTGGTATCAATAAGAGTACTTACTTTCTTTAAAGTTGCAAAATCATACAAATCTATTTGCATACTTCTAGTTGCTCTATCAAAATTCAAAACAGTATATTGATTGGTGTTTTTGAGAGACTGTAGTTCGTACATTTCTTTTGTGCGAAAAGCCCCTGAATAAATATCCTCAATGGTTATCTTTTTTTGCGAAAAAACAGTTGAAGATACTACTAAAAATAAGACAGTAATTTTGTTTAAACTCATGAATTAATTGTAAAAATTAAAGGAGTCAATTTTAGTGAAAAATTTAGACATAATTACTTTTTTTTGTGTTAAATGAATTATTTGTACTAAAAAAATGTTTTTGATATCAAATACTTAACACTATCAATTGTAAATGCCAACTATAAAATATGTGTTATAATGTACACTAACTATAATTTAAAAAACATAAATCAGTTTCATTGAGTATCAAATATAACTATTAAATCTAAACCGTATCTTTGCAGTCAAATTATTTTAACCGATTAAGCATGAGTAACGCTGTTAGTGGATTTTCTAAATTGTCCAAAGACGAAAAAATAAATTGGATTGCCAAAGAATATTTTTCTGAACCAAGAGAAGCTGTTTCCTTACTTAAAAAGTATTGGAACTCTGACGCTAAAATTCAACAACTTCACGATGAATTTATAGAAAACACCGTATCTAATTTCTACTTCCCTCTGGGCATTGCACCCAATTTTCTCATCAACGGAAAAAACTACACTATCCCGATGGTCATTGAAGAAAGTTCTGTTGTAGCTGCAGCAGCTAAATCGGCTAAATATTGGTCAACACGAGGCGGTTTTAAAACTACAGTATTGAATACTGAAAAAATTGGTCAAGTCCATTTTATTTATAAAGGTAATGTTGAAAAACTAGAAAATTTTATTAGACAAATCAACTCTAAATTCTATTCTGATTCCGAAAATATAACGCACAACATGCAAAAACGCGGCGGTGGAATACTAAAGATAGAATTGCGAGACAAAACCAATTTCATCGAAAATTACTTTCAATTGCATGCTACTTTTGAGACGAAAGATTCCATGGGAGCGAATTTTATCAATTCTTGTTTGGAACAATTTGCTAAAACTTTAAAAGAGGAAGCTGCAACCTACGAATTATTTTCAGAAGAAGAAAAGAACATTCAAATCGTGATGAGTATTTTGTCTAATTATGTTCCTGATTGTATTGTAAGAGCGGAAGTTAGTTGCAAAGTAGAAGAATTGGCAGACAAGAGAATAGAAAACCCACATGATTTTGCTGAAAAATTCCTAAGAGCTGTTCAAATTGCTGAAGTCGAACCCTTCCGTGCTGTTACGCATAACAAAGGAATGATGAACGGAATAGATGCTGTGGTGTTAGCAACTGGTAATGATTTCAGGGCGGTTGAAGCTGGAGTTCATGCTTATGCTTCGAGAAACGGACAGTATTCTAGTTTATCACATGCCAAAATTGAGAATGGTATTTTTAGCTTTTGGATTGAAATTCCACTAGCCTTAGGAACGGTTGGCGGCTTGACGTCTTTACATCCTTTGGTTAAATTTTCTCTCGAAATGCTAGGAAAACCAAGTGCCAAAGAATTGATGCAAATTGTTGCTGTAGCGGGACTTGCACAAAATTTTGCAGCCTTGCGTTCACTTACCACAACCGGAATTCAGGAAGGGCATATGAAAATGCATTTGAATAATATTCTCAATCAATTTGAAGCTTCTGAACAGGAACGCGTGTTGATTGCAACTCATTTTCAAAAAAACACCATTTCACATGCTGCTGTAGTTGATTTTATTGAGAACATAAGAAAATAAAACTTGAAACAAACTTTTTACAGTAACGGAAAACTTTTAATCACTGGTGAATATACCGTACTGGACGGTACAAAAGCTCTAGCCTTACCTACCAAATTCGGTCAGGATTTAGTTTTGGATGAAGGCAAGAACAACGAAATTATTTGGAAAAGCTTTGATAAAGATGGAAGTATTTGGTTTGAAGAAAAGATTCCTTTTTCAATTATTACGACTAAAACATTCTTTGAAAATCAAGCTGAAAAAAATACGCTCATTGCTATTTTGCATGAAGCTTATTTGCTAAACCCAGATTTTATCAATTATTCTGAGGGTTACAATATAACTACGCATCTTACATTCCCAAAATTTTGGGGACTAGGCACCTCTTCCACATTAATTAACAACATTGCACAATGGGTTTCTGTTGATGCTTTTACGCTGCTTAGAAACAGTTTTGGAGGCAGTGGGTATGACATTGCTTGTGCTCAAAATGATTTTCCTATTCTCTATCAATTGGCTAACGGCAAACCTGTTGTGAGAAAAGTGGTTTTCCATCCGCCTTTTTCAGAAAAAATATATTTTGTTTATCTTAACAAGAAACAGAATAGCAAGAATGCGATTGCCAATTATTACAAAAAACAAAAAGACGCAGCTGAATTTTTTCCTGAAATTGAAAAAATTACGCAAACGCTGTTGCATTCAAAAGACAGTCACCGTTTTGCTGAAGCATTAGAACATCATGAAACTATCATGAGTGAACTATTGGATACAAAGACTATTAAAGAATTGTTATTTCCTGATTTCTCTGGAACGATTAAAAGTTTAGGCGCTTGGGGAGGCGATTTTGTTTTAGCTCTTTCTGAAGAAAATCCAACGGCTTATTTTAAAGAAAAAGGATACGAAACTGTGCTTACTTATAAGGAAATGATTTTATAAAAAAACCCGACTAAATGTAGTCGGGTTTTTTGTATAAGTTTAGAAAATCCTAGTAATTAAATTTAATTCTATTGTCTTCAATTTCAGCTTCATCTTTCAGAGCAGGAATCACACGACCAGAATAACCAGAAACTTGTGATTTTACTTTTGCTATATAATCTGCATGACTTTTTAATACAGGAGCCTTGGTCACCACTTTTGTTTGCACCACATACACTCCTGAATTACCCTCGATTGGTGCAGAAATTTTATTAATTCCAGTTGCAAATGCCGTTCCTACTACTTTTTTCTCTTGTCCAACATTTGGTAAATTAGCATTCTCTAAAGTGATATCTAAAGCCTGTTGTACTGCTGAACCAGATGCTTTGGCAACAGCATCCAATGAATTTCCTTTCATTTTTGCTTTCAAAATCTCAGCTTTTTTCTTATTCTTAAGGATTGGCTCTATTCCTGGTCTTGCATCTTCAACAGGAGTTAATCCTTCTTCGTTTACCTTTTTAAGTTTGGCAATGATGTTTCCAACATTAGCAATTTCAAAACGTTTTACCTCTCCAACTTTAGTACCGCTTTCAAAAGCCCATCTCACGATTTGTCTTTGATTCCCAACGCTACCAAAATTTTCATCCATTGCCTTCGCTTTCACAGGAGGGTTAACTGTTAATTTGGCTTCTTTAGCTACTTTTTCAAAATCTTTTTCATTTGCATCCATTTCAAATTTTACCGCTTTTTGATACGTTTTATCAGAAGTTGCATCAGAAGGTTCTATTTTTTGCGCTATTGTTGCTAAACGAACCGCATCTTGTTTGTCGGTAACATTGATAATATGAAAACCAAAATCAGTCTCTACCAAACCTATTTTTCCAACTGGGTTGTTAAACACAAAATCGTTGAATGGTTTTACCATTTGCCCTTGAGAGAAATAACCTAAATCACCCCCTTGTTGCGATGAAGAATCATCAGAACTTGTAAGTGCCAACATGAAAAAACTTGATGGATTAGCTTGTACCTGAGCTAATAATGACTCTGCTTTAGCTTTAGCTTGTTCTTTAGTTCTTTTCTCTTTTTTATTTGGAACTTGAGTACCTTCATAACTAATCAATATATGACTTGCTTTTGCATTTACTCCAGCTTTTCTACCCAAAGATTTACTCAAACAGTAATATGGTCCTCTCATGTAAGGTCCGTAAATTTGTCCTTGTGGCAAATTAAATAACTGCTCAGCGTGTTCAGCAGGTAAATCTTTTTTAGCTACATAGGTTGAATCATAAGGAATATCCGAATTTTCATTTACAAACTCTGCATCATTTGTTGTTTCTCTAAATCCAGGCAAAGTATCGTTCTTTGCAGTAGCTTGGTTGTAAACTACTCTTCCTGTTAACAATGAGTTTACAGTTGTTTTAACTTCATTTTCGTCTTCTGGTGAAGCCTTATCTTCAATTAACACATACTCTATTTCGCGAGTTTCGTCTGCTTTGTATTTTTTCTCATTTTTCTTCATGAAATCAACAATCTCAGCATCAGTAACTTTAACATCGCTATCTTTTACAGTTGAAAACAAAGCTGCAACATAATCAAATGTTACTTTATTAGCTTCCATTTCATATTTGAGTTTTCCTTCTGTTTCAGTAGTATAAACACCTGCCTTTACTAAAGTGTTGTATATTTGATATTTTGCATTAATATCTGCATCTTTCTCTCTATCTTTTAGATATTGAGCTTGCTCTGGATTTGATTTAAAATATTCTTTGAATTTTGCTAAATCAAAAACACCTTTAGTTTGAAACATTGGGTTTTGACCAATATTTTGATCGTTTTTAAATACTTCCAATATATGCTTTTCGCTAGCAATCAATCCTAATTTATCGAACTCAGCAGTAAGTAAAGCAATAGAAACCTCTTGATCCCACACTCTATTTACAGCTTGTGTTGGAGTCATTCCTTGTTGACCGCTTTTTTCTAGGTTGCTAACTTTAATTCTAAAATCTTCAAATGGTATGTCTTTACCATTAACACTTCCAACATCTTTCGGTGAAGATTTAAATCCTCCATTGTTGAATAAATCGCCAATGATGAATGCTAATAAACAAAAACCAATAACTAGTATTAGAAGTAAAGAGCGTTGTCTAATTTTTTGTAAAACTGCCATTTTAAATATTGTTAATTTTTAATTCAGTTTGCGAAAATACAATTATCTATTTAATAACCATAGATGTAAACTTATAATTTGCAAGATTTTTTATTTTTTTTTAGAATTTTATTCTGTCAAAGACATTTTTACCAATTCTATTTTCTTGTTTGTTGCTTCTTCGATGGTGAAATTGAACTTTTCGATGGTAATTTGCTCTCCTTTTTGCGGAATTTCTTTAGTGTAATCAACAATAAAACCTCCAAGAGTTCCATAGGAATCACTCTCTGGAATATTGAGTTTGTAGGTTTGATTTAAATATTCCACATCCAATCGAGTTGAAAACAAATAAACGCCTTCTTCAACCACTTGTTCTGTCAATTCCTCTTCTTCATCGTGCTCATCTTCAATCTCTCCAAAAAGCTCTTCTACAATATCTTCCACCGTTATAATTCCCGAAGTTCCTCCGTATTCGTCTAAAACAACGGCTACACTTTTTCGCTTCTTGGTAAGTAAATCCAAAGCATCCTTGATAAAAATCGTTTCAGGAACAAATTCCACTGGTATCAAAACCGACTTTATACTTCTAGGTTTTTTAAACAATTCAAACGAATGTACGTAGCCAATAATATCATCTAAAGAATTTTGACTCACTAGAATTTTCGAATAACCCGTTTCAATGAACCTTTGTTTTAGTTCTGACACAGAATCATAAATATCAACTGCAGCGAGTTCTGTTCTGGGTGTCATAATATCTCTTGCCTTGACTCCCGAAAACTGTAAAGCATTCTGAAAAATTTGAATTTCTGAGTCCACATTTTCATGGTCTTCCACAGTACTCATTTGCTCCGAAATATAGTTTCCCAATTCTACTTTTGTGAAATAAAGTTGCACTTGATCGCCTTGAGTTTTGAAAAATTTTTTCAAAATAAAATCGGATATCCATAAAATAAAAGTAGAAATGAGATAAAACAGTTGGTAAAAAAAGTAAGCCGGAACCGCAAAAAACTTAATAAACCCATTAGCATAAATCTGAAAAAACACCTTTGGTAAAAACTCGGCTGTTATCAAGACAATAAAAGTTGAGATAACTGTTTGCAACAACAAATTGGACAAATCCGAAAAATGATAGGACAAAGTGGCAATCCAATTCATCAACAAATCTCCCATAAAAAAACCATATACCACCAATGCAATATTGTTTCCAATGAGCATGGCAGCGATAAATTTGGATGGTTTTTCGGTAAGTTTAGTAAGGGTTTGAGAGAGAAAATTATCCTGTTTTTTTTCTATTTCAAGATAAATTTTATTGGAAGAAATGAAAGCAATCTCCATACCAGAGAAAAAAGCACAAAAAAGCAAACACAGTAGTATGATACTAATTTCCATGTTTTACATGTTCTTATTCTTATCGTTTTCAAACTTTTTGGCGAACTTTCTTCTAAAGAAGAACATAAATATTGCCAATGCAGCGATACCAAAACTCAACCAAGCTGTTTCCTCTGTGTTTATTTTTGTAAACCCTTCATAAATAAAAAAAAGTCCAAAAACCAGATAAATGTATTGTGTGTATTTTAAGTAATTCATTGTCTTGTTTTAAATAGTTATTCCGATTGATCTATCTCACCTTTTATTCTTTGGGAGTTTACAATTTTAAAATCTTTGCTAAAATCGATTCCTTCACCATAAGAAACCCCTTTTGGATCTGTAAATTTAAACTTTTTTTCAGTAAAAAACCATTCGTTTTTTTGATCAAAATACAATTGTTCCGTTTCTAAAAGTTGTCCTGTTTCAGTCGTGATTCTGACATTCCCTTGCAAATCGATTAAGTCAGTGCCTTTGAAAGAAATGGCATAATTTGACTTTACAAATGTCTTTTTGTCTTTTTTATCATACAAAGTAACATCGATTCCTTTTGGAAATTCAGTGAACGGAAAAGCAACATTAGAATAATCGAGCATTTTGGGGCTAATGAGAATGGATTTAATTCTACCCGAATCGGTGTATTTCAAATTAAAATCTTCCGCTTCACCACTAGGGACAAACTCTGAATAATTAATTTTTTGAACCTCTTTGAAATTACTTTCACAGGCTAAAAACGCATTTAAAACACAGGCTAGAAACAAAAAAGAAAGGAATTTATAATTTTTAAGATTCATCTGTATTCGTTTTAAACACTATGTGCCACAAAATTCATTAGGAAAATTAATCGTACTTTCTTGGAGTAAACCATTTGTCGTTTAGGGACAAACTCAATATAATGTTAACATAATTCTCTTCAATCAGATTCGCTCTGGCGGTTCCTCGTCTACCAAGTTCAAAACCTAAATTAAGATTGGAAAAAGTACCTCCTACAGGTAATCCTAATCCACCAGTAAAAGCATAGTCTTTGATGGATAAGTTGTTAACTACTAAACCTGTATTTTCATATCTAAAACCTCCTCTGTAAGTTACTTTCTTGAAATAATTATCAAATGAATTGTAGTTTGGGATGTAATAGCCTCCAAGCGTATATTTCATTCCGTTTTCATATCGTACTTTTGACACATCATCATTCAATCTGTTGGTAAAAGTATTACTTTCTTGAAAGGTAATTTCTGTTCCTACTACCCATTTTTTGGTTTCACCTATCCCTGCTCCAATAGTAAAGATACTTGGTAATTTTACAACGGTCTTCGAATTAATAACATCCAAATAATCCTGTGGTATTGGAGTTAAATCGCCCACATATCGCACTGTGAAAATGCTTCTCTCATTATTCGAATTCAAGTTACTTTGTGGAGCATAGGTAATACCGCTGTAGAAATCTAATTTTTTGGTAATCCTTCTGTTGTACATGGCTCCAATTTTGATATCCAAACCAGACATGCTCGATATATTATTTTCTTGTGAACCATTTTGCGATGCACCAATATACTTTATATTTTCTGTTTCAATTCTACCAAAATTATAAGTCACATCAGCACCAAAACTTATCTTGGAAAACTTGTATCCAAAACCTAAAAATGCTTTATTCAAACCGCCTGTTCCTCCATAGCGGTTAAGAGAATCTATAATAACACCGTTATCGTATTGGTTTTTTATTTTGTATCCCACACTTGAATACGGAATCAAACCAAAAGCTATACCCATTTTTTTCACAGGAAAAGCTACCGCTAAATAATCTAAATTAGTTCTTTTGGCTTTTTCTGCTCCTTTGTAGGATTCAAATTTGGTAGCGTTGTGGCTTCCTCCAATGGTAAAAGTCGTCAACTTCAAGTTAGCATAAGAAGCTGGATTTTTAAGATTAATGTGGATACTGTCTGGAACAATCGAAAGTCCTCCCATGGCGTTCATATCATGCGTTCCTTTAAATCTCACATCACCTATACCAAAGAAAGAATAGGGTGAAGCAGAACCTTGCTGCGCAAAGGATACAAAGGAAACAAGGAGAAACAGAACTACAAAAAATTTTCTAATCATTTTTGATTTTGTATTGATAGGTTTGATTTAAACTTTCGAGAAGAAAATTTGAATTGGCAAATATGGTATTTTTTAATCGTTTAGCCAAAAATTCTGTGTCGCCACCCGTTAAAATTATGATAAAGTTTGGAAAATTTGCGCTGTACGCATCGATAAACCCATCAATTTCATTCACGATTCCGTTAACTACTCCAGAATGTATGGATTCATGCGTGCTAGAGCCTATTAGATTCACTTGGGCTTGCTTATGTTCATCAAACGGTAAGCTTTCGACAGATAGCAGCGGCAAATTGGCGGTATACCTATGCAAGGATTCATAGCGCAAACGAATTCCAGGAGCAATAGCCCCGCCATGATACACATCATTCGCATCAATAAAATCATAAGTGATACAAGTTCCCGCATCAATAACCAATCTATTTTGCTTGGGAAATTGCAGTACTGCTCCAGCTGCAAGTACCATTCTGTCAATACCCAAAGTTTGCGGTGTGGCATAATGATTTTGAAAAGGAAATGGAGTGGTATGTGAAACAAAATGAATTTTTACGGTTGTATCCCAAGCCAAAAAGTCTTTTGTCCCTATTTCCCCTACCGATGCGACAATCAAATCAGTTATGGCGGTATGTTTTTTTAAAATACTTTGCATCTTTTCTTGCAAGGCTTCTTTCGAAAAAACTACTACTTCCAAAAGGGTATTCTCCTCAAAGACAGCGGCTTTAATTCTGGTATTCCCAATATCGATGGCTAAAAGCATTCTCTTCATTTTAGAATGCGAAGTTACGAATTGATTTTTTTTAATATTTGTTTTGTATAAATTAAAAATCATTCTATATTTGCAACCGCTTAAAGCAAGAGGTACCTTAGCTCAGATGGTAGAGCAATGGACTGAAAATCCATGTGTCCCTGGTTCGATCCCTGGAGGTACCACATTACAAAAGCCCTTAACAATTTGAAAATCAAATAGTTAAGGGCTTTTTATTTTTGAAAGTGTAAAACAAAGTGTAAAACAATCTTCAACTTATCTTTTTTCAAATTGTATATAAATGCACATACAAGTATATACAAATGAGTTTAACACTTGCATTATTACTATAAAAAATCCTTTCTTCTAAAATCTGCTTTAATTCATCAATATATAATTTAAGTGATCCAAATTGTTGACAATTAAACTAATTGTTAACTGTTACACAAAAAAATAAATTAAAAAAGATGAAACAAAAAAAACACTTGCAAACAGATTTCTTAAAGTTTATTATAGAAAAATATAATAAAGAAGTTCAAGATCTACCAAAAGAAGAAACAAATCTTTCAAACAAAAAATTATCTGATGATTTTGATAAAATTATTAATGGTGATGAGGTTCAAGATGAGGTTCAAGATGAGATAGAGAATGATGATGAGAATATTGATGACCTCATCAAAGAATACAAATTATTAGAAAAAATATATAAATTAAAAACTTATGGTAACATTTATAATACAAAGTCAAAAAAGAAATAAAAAATATTATGACATTCAAACTATGAAAGAATATTTGAAAGTCCCAAAAGCAAAAATACAGAGAGAATTAAAAAAACAGAATGCTGAAATTGTTAAATATAAAAATCTACATCTCTACAATGAGGCTACTTTTTTTAACTTAATGGAATTAATACTTATTGAAAAATTAAAAAGATTAGATGCTGAATATTAATAAAGTCAATAAATGGAATGAACAAATTAAAAAATTGAAATTGAAATTACAAAGTGAGAAAATATATAATAACAAGATGAAGTTGCAAATGAGAATACAGATATTAGAATTAAAAGTAAAATTAGAAAGATTAAATTAATGAGTTCTCACACTCTGGAATAAAAGTGAATAGGAGGAAATATAAGGCAACATTACTAATAATTCAATATTGTATAGATAAACTATTTATCTGTATTGGTTGAATTATATATAAAAGCAAAATAAACAAATGCTACTCAAAAAGAAAAACAACCCTAAAACAACCCAAATGATTGCTAATGACATAAGATATAGTTTTCAAAAATTAACCTCCCAAAATAACCCTATTCTTTCTATAACAATAAATAATAGAGATTGCTTAACAGTAGAGAAGTTGAGGTTTAATTTAACCAATAAATTATTCAATAAAATACATAAAGATTACAAACAAACTTTTGAAATAGTTAATTATTTATATGTCATTGAATATCCAACAAAAGTTTCAATGGGAAATCTAATTCCTGATAATTGTATACCTCACACTCATATCATATTAGAAACCACACTGCCAATAGATGTAATAAGAAATTATATAAAAACCATTTTTAATATTAAAAGAAAAAAAGATATTTATATTGAAAACATAACTAATAGAAATGATAAACTTTATTATGTAAACTATTTAACCAAGCAAATAAATATATTAACTGATAACAACTATAATTATAAGATTGCTATATAATCTATATTAAATCATATTAAAAGCAATTAAATATAATTAAGTCCAATTATAATACTATAATAATTGAACAAAAAATATTACATTTGAATAATATTAATTAAAAAAAATAAAAATGGCAACAATTAAAATTGGAGGTAAAGAAGTGCCTCTTACAAAAAGTGGATTACCAAACAGAGTTTATTTATCAAAAGAAGCAAGAGAAGTTGTAAAGACTTATGCAGAACAAAAGAAAAAAGAGAAAAAAGAGATATTAGTTAAAGAATTAACTGATATACTAAACAAAATTGGATAAAAAATAATTTAATTATGAAATATTTCAAATATTTTAGTCCATTTTGGTCAAAAAACAAGACAGATTATTACATAAAAAAAATACATCTTGAAACACTTAATGAAATACAAGATATGTTAACTGATAAATTGAAATATTCAAC
>Ga0315904_10003147_pt1 | contig 24751 bp, 23 predicted proteins | sample LakEriMetagenome_6_FD_203529 | JGI IMG/M metagenome (GOLD analysis project Ga0315904, IMG submission 203529) | Freshwater fungal communities from buoy surface, Lake Erie, Ohio, United States - Buoy 12 MA120 | ecosystem: Environmental > Aquatic > Freshwater > Lake | place: USA: Lake Erie, Ohio... | reverse complement strand
ACGAGCAACTGAAGAAACTCGACGCCTCCTACCTCGCCGCCCTCAACCGCCAGGTCGAGAAAGCCAAAGCCACCGGCAAGCTCGACGCCGTCATCCCGATTCTCGACGAGGTGCAGGCGGTGAAGAACGCCGCCGATCCCCTCCCCGACCTTCCCGCCACCGCTTCCGCCGAACTCAAACAGATGCGCGCCAAGCACGCCGAAGCCCGCGCGAAGATCCTCAAGTCCCACGCCGAGACCGTCACCTCCCTCGCCGACAAAATGACCGCCGCCCTCAAGGCCCAGGAATCCGAACTCACCAAAGCCGGCAAAATCGACGATGCCCTCGCCGCCAAACACATGCGGGAAAGCCTTGAGAAGGATGAGGGCGTCGCGGCAGCCAGTGATTTCCTAGCAGCCGCATCCTCGAAATCCAGCAAAACCGCCTGGAGATCCCTGCTGAAAGAGCCAATGCAGGTGACTCAAAAAGGCGCTTGGGACATCTGTGTCCTGTCCGAGATCCAGCCACAGCACAAAATCCTCACTCCCTTTGCTGTAAACCTGAAAGCGCTACGTGAAACACCAGACAGGATACTAATGAGTCATGCTCCGGGAGTGGTTGAATTCAAAACCAACCAACATGCCACACAGATCAAGGGCGAAGCCTATCTGGCGAACCCAGGAGGTAGCGTTCGCTTTACCATACACGCAGACAGGAAACTGGTATTCGAAAAATCGATCGAGGGCGAAGCAAAATCCATTCCATTCGACGTCACGTTTGAACAGGCTAAAACCTTGACGCTGAGCATCGATCCGCTCGGTAGTGAAACTCACGATTGGGGCGTGTGGCTCGCACCGGAAATCCGTTGATTCCCGATTCCCTGTCCCTAACGAAGGATTCCTCCACATTCGCATACAATCGAAAAGCTCCGGTGCCTGCCTCACCGGAGTTTTTACTTTCCTTGCTCATTCCAAATGACTCCAATCGAAATTCCAACGCGCTGCCTCGGTGTCGTGATTCCCGTTTACAACGAGGAAAAGACACTCCACATCATCGTTGAAAAGGTCCTTGCACGACCGGAAGTCGGTGAGTTAGTGATGGTAAATGATTGCTCGAAAGATGGAACCTGGAAGACCATGCAGGATCTGGCGAAAACGGATGACCGGATCCGCATCTTCACCCACGCGATCAATCAAGGAAAGGGAGCGGCCCTTCGAACCGGCTTCCAACATGTCAAATCCGATATTGTCATCATTCAGGATGCCGATCTCGAATACGATCCCGACGAATACCCAAAACTCCTAACTCCCATCCTTTTAGGCAGGGCGGACGTGGTTTTTGGCTCGCGTTTTCTCGGTGCAGGAATGCACCGTGTTCTCTACTTCTGGCATTCTGTCGGCAACCAGTTCCTGACACTGATGTCCAACATGTTCACCAATCTCAACCTAACCGATATGGAAACCTGTTATAAGGTTTTCAAAAGAGAAGTCCTTGAAAAAATCAAGATTGAGGAAAACCGATTTGGCTTTGAGCCGGAAATCACCGCAAAGGTCGCAAAGCTCAACGTGCCGATTTACGAAGTCTCGATTTCCTACTATGGTCGCACTTACGAAGAGGGCAAAAAAATTGGCTGGCGTGACGGGGTGAGGGCCATCTTCTGCATAATCAAATACCGCCTCCAGTGAAATCGGCATCCGATAGCTACAACATCATCCAGTGACGCACGAATCCTGCCCATCAGAGAACCTGCCCCCCTCCCGAGCTCTCTAAGGAGATTGCGGAAGATTTCAATTACTCCATGAAATCCAGCCAATTGCCAGCAATCGCATCGATCATGGCACTGCTTGTTTTGGCAACAGTGATGTTTTTTCCTGTACTATTCCAGGGAAAAATCCTCGCTCCATTGGATATAACAACGACGCTACTAGCTCCTTGGAATGAATCGGCGGGAAACGCGAAACCCCACAATCACAATCCATCTGACGCCGTCACACAGTATCTCCCCTACCGCATGTTTGCGGAACAGTCATTGAAGGAGGACGGCTATATAGGCTGGAATCCCTATGAGATGGGAGGCTACAGTCTCGCCGCCAACACCATGGCTTTGCCCGGTTCCTGGCCAATGCAACTGCATCGTTGGCTGCCTTTCAAGGACGCATGGAATCTTGGGATCATCGGAGAATTTTTGACCGCGGGCTTTGGCATGCTGGTCTTCCTGCGGAGCCGAAAACTGCCATGGCTTCCGTGCCTCATTGGCACAGTCGCCTTCATGTTCAACGCCCAGTTCATCGTGTGGATCTATCACCGCTGGGCGCTTGGTTCATTCTGTTGGATGCCGTGGGTGCTGTGGGCCTATGGCGATGGCTTCGCTTTCAAACCACTCCCCCGCCGGATCTTCCTGCTTCCTGCCTTCCTTGCCCTCGCACTGTTGGGCGGCACCCTGCAACACGTCGCATTTGTTTTCCTCTGTTGTGGGTGTGTTGCTGCGGGAGCCTTCGACTTCCGGCACCCACTCGCAAACAAACCGGCCGTTGCCGGTTGGACGATCGCTTTTCTCTTGGCCATCTGCCTCAGCGCATTCAGTTTGATCCCACAAATTCAGGGATATTTGGCAAACATCTCGGTCGGCCACATTCGCGGGGGCATCGGTTACAGCGAAGGCTACACCCAACCTTTGCTCCACGCATTGCTCATTCCTGCCCGAATCTGGCCTTGGCTGGCAGGGGACCCGCAGTCCATTGACGGCTGGCGGCTGCTCAAGAGTGGATTCATGGATCTGAACTTCATCGGCACCGTGCCGATGCTGCTGGCATTCTTTGGATTGTGGATCAAGGGCATGCCCCGTGCCGCCAAGTGGCTCATCGCAGTGGGGCTTGTGATACCGCTCACACCGCTCGTCGGACCGCTTTATCATCGCGTCGAGCTCCTCTTTGTGATGGGTGCCGCATGGATGGCAGCGGAGACACTTGCTTATCTCCAACAAAACAACAGCAAGCAATTCTGGAAACGCTGGCTCATCCTCGGAACCTCGATGATTGGAGCCATTTTGATTGTCGGTGCCTGTATCCCTGCATCCATCCGGGGAAAACTGGAAAGTGCCGTCGTCACCAACGCACTCGCCAAAAGCGGAAGTTCGCAATTCGGTGCCGACAAGGAATGGATCAAATCCAGGGCCACCGAATGGACCAGACGCTTTTCCATCACCCATCCCCGAACCGCGTGGGTTTACGGTTTGTTGCTGGCTGGCTCAGCTGGCCTGATCCTGGCCTCCCGCCGCCAACCCAAAGCGGCAATCACCGGACACTGCCTGATCCTCTGTGCCACTTCCCTGGAACTTTCCACGCTTTTCAATACTTGGAGCACATTCTCAAAGCCTGAAAATCTCCATACCCGCAACGCTGCAATCGAATCCATGCGGACTCTCGCCGGTCCCCATCGCGTGATCCAGTCTTCTCCCGGAGCTGAATTTGCCGACGTCTTTGCCACGCCAAACCTTCTTGCATCCACTTTCGTCCCATCCGTGGACGCTTATGAGAGCATTCAATACAGATCAATCCGTCACACATTGAGCGAACAGCCCGAAGACGTCCGGCTGTCCCTTTCAGGAGTCGGGCTTGCGGTGCATCCTACTGGCAAACCCATCACTCCAGGGACGGAAACATGGACAAGCGTTCCTTTCTCCGATACCTACTCGTTGAGGAAAAACCCAGCGGTTCCCCCACCGGCAGCGGCAGGACTTGACGAACCTCCCGCATCTCCGGTCTCGATTCTTCCTGCGTTGGCGAATGCAATGGAGCTTCATTCGACGCTGAAAACCACCAACCGCAACAATCTTACGATTCCCCCACAAACTCGCTGGCTTCGAATTTCCCAAAACTGGCATCCAGGTTGGAAATGGCGGACTCCCGGGACGGAATGGCAGACTTTTGACCAAGGTCCAGATGCGGCCTGCTGGATTGAATCAGTTCCTGCCGCCTGCACGGAAATCGAGACCCGCTTTTTCCCCAGATCGCGACCTCTCGCCCTTTTTTCCCTCGGATCCGTTGTTCTATGGATTTCTCTCCTCCCGATACTCCACGTGATTCGCCCGAACCGCAGAAGCTTGCCATCCGCTGGTTGAAGGGCTCCCACTTCTGATCTCAAAGCCTCCAACCGGAACGCCCGCAGCCCCGCTTTCAATCCAGCAGATTTCCCCTCCCAATGGACTCGAGTAAAATCAAAATCATCATTGTCGCGGTTTTTGCAACCTTTGCGGCATTGTATCTCGGCATCGCAGCAGCGACTGCACAGCTCGAAGCGATTGGATGGGTGCTCGGCACCCTGACCTTTGTAATCTGTCTTTTGCTCGGACGCCGAATCTGGCTCCTGCTTCCCTTTCTGGGATCCTTGCAGTTGACATTGATGATCCCGGGCACCCCTACAACACCATTGGTAGGACAGGTTCTCGTGATCGGCTTCACCGTCTTACTGATTCTCACTCGCAAAATCCCACTTCAGTTACGATTCACCGAACTGGAATGGTGGGCCATTCTATTGAGCATGTGCGTGGTGCAGGTTTATCTGCGCAACCCGGTTGGATTGAGTCTATTCGGTGATGAGAAGGTCGGCGGAAGGCCCTATATTCTTTTCGGCATCGCCGCGACCACGGCTTTCATCCTCTGCGCTTTGCGGGTGCCTCCAGGAGAGCTGAAAGTCGCCTTTCGACTCAGCATCATTGGTGGCATCCTCAATTTTGCAGTGGGTTTGACCGGATGGTTGTTCCCCAGCTTGGGACGCTGGCTCGGCGTGGCAACGACTACTGGAGAATCCAACACGGAAGAAGGCATCATGGAAGACAAGGGCAATGTTACGCAATTGGCCTTCATCGTTCACGTTCCGATTCTCCTGGCTAAAATTGTATCCAGTTTCGTCAATCCTATCCGGGCATGTTTCAGCATCCGCTGGGCACCATTGGTCCTGCTCTCGTTCGCGTTTGCTGGTGCAAGCGGTTACAGAAACGTAATCGGTGCCGTTGGCCTCACCTATTTAGTAGGTCTTTACTACCGCGGGCGCTTGATTTCCGTATTTGCGGCGGGACTTTTGGGAGTCCTCGCGCTCTCGCTACTAGCGATCGTCAACGTCGCAACCCCACTTCCACCGAACATTCAACGAGCACTGGCCTTCCTGCCCGGAACCTGGGAGGAACGATATATTCTCAACACCAAGAATTCGACAGACTGGCGTGTTGAGATGTGGAAGGAAGCACTTCTCACGGATCGTTGGATTCAAAACAAGATCCTCGGGGATGGGCTGGGCTTTTCTGCGAAGGAACTACAATACCAAGCTCAGTTGAAAGCAGCAAAGGCAGGCTCCGGCATCGGCATGTCTGGCTTAGATCTCGACCGCGAATACACCATGGTCAATGGTGACTATCACAGCGGACCAGTCAGCGCGATTCGGACCATCGGCTATTTAGGCTTGTCTGTCATGGCATTCGCGCAAATCCGCTTGGCCTTTCATGCCCATCGCTTAGTTGTTCGCTGCAGAGGCACCGAATGGTATCCCATCGCCCTGTTCTTCTGCATTCCGATCATCTGGAACCCGATTTTCTTTTGGTTGATCTTTGGTGGATTCCAAATTGACTCGGTCCTGCTGTTGATGGGAATCGGAATGATCCGCCTATTGGAAACCAATATCCCGCTTCCTGCTTATATCCACACCAACTCCAAACCCTATATCCTGACGGGTAATCAATCGACTTCCATTCGTCCCTCCACTGCGAGAATCCCGGCAGGTTCCAATTGAATCCATTGTCCAGATTCAACCCCATGGTAGGCCTCGCCCAATCCGGACTGAGACTGCCTTGTTTGATTCGTGGATAGCGAGTCGATTACTACTAATCTGCATTTTTAACAGTGACCGCCGGATCGACTAAAAACCTCTACCTGCACGGACTTGCTGCAAGTTTGGTCAACTTGGTGGTGGTCTCATTCTACTCATTGCTCGTCATACGCCTTTCCCTCACCTATCTGGGGAAGGAGGAATTCGGACTTCTCAGTCTGATTGCGCAAGTCTCAGCCTACATCTCAATTCTCGACCTCGGATTGTTTGTGGCATTTTCCCGGATTCTCGTAGATTACAACACAGGAACCCGCGGCCGATATGCCAACGCCCTTCAGACAGCCTCTCGTGTCTTTCATTTGCTTGGATTTCTGGGCTTTCTAACCGCCTGTGTGGTTGCATATGGAGGTGGATCCCATTTGTCCATTCCCAGCCACCTTTACCGCGAGTTTACGATTCTCATGCTCGGCCAAGGGGTTGCACTTTGGGCTGCCTTCGGACTCAAGCCCCTCAGCGCGCCAGTCGTCGCCAACGGCAAACATTATCTCATCTATTGGATGACTTCAGGTCTCACGATCTTGAACGGCATCCTCTTTTGGTTGGCCTTGCACCATGGAATCGGCATTTACAGCAGCTTTGTGGCCCATGCGATCCAGCTTGCAATGAATGCAGTTCTGCTCTGGTGGATCTCAAAACCTTATCGATCAGTTGATGGACCACGCGGCGTGTTTGACCGCTCGATCCTCAAGGAGGTCCTCTCGTTTTCCCGAGACAGCATGCTATGGCAGGTAGGTGGCCAAACTCTTGCATCACTTCCGATTCTGCTAGCTGCCGCTTGGTTCGCCCTTTCTACAACTGCCGACTTGTCAGCTGGCATGAAGCTAGTCCTGCTTTTGGTCTCGGTGACCACTCGATTCGGCGACATGTCAGTCACACCACTTTCCATCCAGTTCGCCAACGGCAACCAAGCTGCAGCGGCCCACCAAATGACCCGGATTGCCGGAGTCTCCGGCGGGATCGGGGTTTGCGCTGCCCTTTTCATCGTTTGCGTAAACCCGGCGTTTCTCTCGTGGTGGATGCTTGAGAAAGTCACCTGGCACTGGCAATCCAATGTAGCTGGAGCGCTTTGGGTTGCGATCGTCACTGTCAACCAATGCATGTATGGCTTCGCCGTCATCTCACGCCGCATGAATCTGCTGCGCTGGGCTCTGCTTTCCGAATGTCTCCTCTACCTCACGTTTGCCTGGCTCCTGCGCCCGTCAACGGGTGCGAACGCCCTGATGTGGTCCAAGCCCGCAGCCACCCTGATCATCGGGGTCTATTTGTTGATTCAAACGGGACGCCACACCAGATTCCGAACAGCGAGTCTGATTCCAAGTCTTTCACGCCAAGGCATCGGTCTGATGATTATGGTTCCCTTGTGCCTGTATGCAAGCCATTGGATCACCAGCAACATCCAGAATCCGTTTATCGCATTTCTCGTCGCAGTAGCCGCTGCACTCATCGCTATCCTAGCATCCATTCCCATCATCTTTACGGGCGAAATGCGCCACATGATCCTTGAATTATTCCTGGAGCTATTCAGGAAATTCAGGCCCAAGGCTCTTCAAGTTACACCGGGAAGCCCCTGATTCTTCAATGTGATTTCCCCTTCCAGCAGGGGATTGGCATCAAGTCCATCCCTGCCCACACGGTCACTCCGCAACACCATTATGAATACTGACTCCAGCAATCCTGACGACGCAATCTTTGTTGATGAAAACAAGAATATTTTCAAGGGACGCGATGCGATCGAGCGGATCAACGCCCGGAAAACTGAAGCGGTTGACCCACTGAAGGGCATTGTTAAAGTTGATCAGGAAAGATGGAAAGAGGCCCAGAGGTATGAACGGCGCACTTGGATGGAGGGCATCGCGGCAATGTCGGATCGGAATGAAGAACATGAATCCTGCTTCGGAGGTTACCGAGCCCTTGCCGGCAAACACTTCGGTAGCGCAATCGAACTGGGTTGCGGCCCCTTCACGAACATGCGGAAAATCCTGTCACACTGCAGCGTGGATCAAATCCATCTGCTGGATCCTCTTGCGAATGACTATCTGGACCATCCCTTCTGCCGCTACAAGATGCGACGCCTCGGCGGCATCCTGAAGACGACGCTCATTCCCTGGACTCCGCGCGGAGGTCTCAAGCATCCCGTGAGATTCTACAAACACAAACTCGATGAGTGGCAGATTGGAAAGTTGCAGGGCCGGCCAGTCACACTTCATGCTTCCGGCATCGAGGACTTCGCTCCCCCACAACCATTCGATCTATGCGTGATGATCAACGTCATCGAACACTGCCGGGATGTGGAGAAAATCTTTGAGCGGATTCTGGAAATGACCCGTACAGGCAGCCACTTCCTTTTTGCCGACAAAATTTATGACGCTCAAAACGAAGCGGAACTTTCGAAAACCAGATTCGATGCCGGCCATCCTCTCAGGGTGGACTACAGCGTCATCCAGAACTTCCTTCAGGAGAACTTCGCCCCCCTTTGGAATGCGGAGGTTTCTGAAACCGAAGGCTCCCAAACCTACCAGTGTTCGTATTTTATCGGAACCCGGAAATAATTCGAGATGCTGAATCTTGTCACGAAGGCGCGCTTGTTTGGACAGAAGCTGCTATTCCAATTGCAGATTCGACACAACCCAAAGAGGTTTCTGAAGCCCGTTGAGAACTTTTACCAAAGATCCGGGACGCGACGCGGCAATGCCTTGCTGATCTATCGAGCAATGCCATTCCACCTTCCCACTTCACATCCCTCGTTTAATTTCCACCAGAGCATGATCCAATCGCGACTGATCGCCAGCGCGCTCGATCAATCAGGCTATCGCGTGGATATCATTGATCACACCGGTGACATTCAAGCCCCACAATCTTCCTATGATGTCGTGGTCTGCCACAAAAGTGACGCGGACCCGGACAATCCGATGTTTGCGGGTGCCACCAAGGTCTATCTCGCTTCCGGAACCGAACACAAAACCCACAACGTCAGACAACAGAGGCGTTTGGACGATTTCCGCAATCGGATGGGAGATCTGGAGGTGGAGCTGACCTGGGACAAGGAGGAAATGCCGTGGGCGGAACATGCAGACGCGATCTTCTGTTTTGGCAACGAGGAGGTGGCCTCAACATGGAGAAAACGGTTCGGTGGCACCGTCCTTCCATTTCAGAACACCGCGATCCATCAACTTCCAAAACTCCGGCGACAATGGACAGAGGACTCAAAGCACTTTCTTTTTCTCGGCAGCCGCCAGCAACTCGCAAAAGGCTTGGATTTACTGCTCGAAGCCTTTGCCGGCCATCCGGAACTTCACCTGCATGTTTGCGGCCACTACCTCAAAGACGTCGGTTTCTGCAAAGTCTACGACAAGCTCCTCTTCCATACCCGCAATATTCATTCCCACGGTTGGGTGGATGTCACCAGCCCATCGTTTCTTGAAGTGGCCTCGAAGTGCGCATTCACCATCAGCGCGACTTGCGCGGAAGGGTCTCCAGGATCGATCACCAATGCAATGAAACTCGGGATGATTCCCATTTTACCCAAGGAAGCCGGTGTGGATGGCGGTGAAGGCGTCATCATCATGGAAGATCTTTCGATCGAAGGCATCAGCATCACAATTGCAGGGTGTTCGGTAAAGCAACAGGAAGAACTTCGCCTTCTTTCCGAACAGGCAACAATGAGGGCGGAACGGGATTTCACGGAAGCCGCATTCGAAGCGAGATGGATTCAGATGCTCCGGGAGGTTATTCCTGCGGTCCCGGCGAACCTACATTGAGTCGGCTTCCGGGTTTCTAAAACTGCAAATCAAACTGATCTCCGTTCTCACTCTAACAATTCTCCATGAAACAACTCGCCAAAACCGCCGTCGCCTCTATTGCGAATGTGCTCAATGCCATGTTGGGTTACCGATTTCCCGATTACTTCTGCGAAAGAGACCGGGTCCAAGTCCTGTTGTTCGGAATCGAACCTGACGTCTCCAAAATTCTGAAGAGAAAGCTCAAGAAGGGAATGACCGTGCTCGATATCGGAGGCAATGTCGGCCTCATTTGCAGAATCTGTGCAAAACAAGTCGGCCCGGAAGGTCACGTCCGCACCTTCGAGCCGGACCCCTATACCAGAGGCTTCCTTGAGCACAACGTCCAGAAATGCAGCAACGTCAATGTCTCACCCATCGCCCTATCAGACGAAAACGCAGTCGCCAAACTCCACATCCATCCTGGCAGTGGCACGGCCAACTCACTGCTCGAATTTGATGCCTCCAGTCACGCCGTCGATGTGCACTGCATGACTTTGGATTCATATCTGGCGGAACATCCTGAACTCAAACCGGACTGCATCAAGATCGACGTGGAAGGAGCCGAGCCAAAGGTGCTTGCGGGCATGAAGGATACCATCAACCGTTTTCCCGATTTGTTCATGCTGATTGAATTCTGCCCCCAGAACCTGGCGAATGGCGGTTATACGCCGGGCGACTATTTTCATTTGCTAGAAACACTCGGCCTTGTTTCCGAAATCATCCACGACGACGGAAACTCATCACCGGTTGCCAATCTGGATGACCTACTCCAAAAACTGGGCACCCAAGTGTATTGCAATCTCCTTTGCTACACCAAAAAGTGATTCCCCGCAACTCATCGATTCTCCAAACGCATATCATCAAGATTCAGCATCCTCAATGAAAGCCATCTTCGTATTCGGAACACGCCCTGAGGCCATTAAAATGGCACCAGTGATCAAGGAGTTCAAAAAATCCGGCAAACTGGATCCGATTGTCGCAGTCACTGGACAGCACCGCGGGATGCTCGACCAGGTCCTTGATTTTTTCGGCATCACCCCGGATCATGACCTCGATTTGATGACGGAAGGCCAATCGCTTTGCGGGCTCACGGCAAGAGCCATCAGTGGCCTTGAATCCATCCTGACCGAGGTCAAGCCGGACATCTTGCTGGTGCAAGGAGATACCACAAGCGCCTTCGCCGGTGCATACGTGGGCTTCCTCAAGCAGATCCCGGTGGCCCACATCGAGGCCGGTCTTCGGACCGGCAACCGCTTCGAACCGTTTCCAGAGGAGATCAACCGTCAACTCGTTGGCAACCTTGCCGACCTTCATTTCTGTCCGACCTCCCGGGCATGCGACAACCTGCAGGCCGAAGGGAAATCGGCTGGAATTCACATGGTCGGCAACACGGTCATTGATGCTTTGTTGGACGGCCTCGCCATTCTCGGGGAGGATTGGCAGCCCGAAATAGAGGCACTCCGGCAGATGGCCAACCCTGCGGGTTCGGTCTTGATCACCATCCACCGCCGGGAAAGCTTCGGACCGCCACTTTTGGGCATCCTCAATGCGATCAAACGCCTCGCCCTGGACCACCCCACGATGTCCTTTGTCTTTCCGGTTCATCCCAATCCGAATATCCGAAAACCCGTATTCGATCATCTCGGGGAGGTGTCGAATCTTTCGCTAACGGATCCGTTGGACTATCCCCACTTCATTTGGGCGATGTCCAAGGCCCGCATGATCCTCACGGATTCCGGAGGCGTACAGGAAGAAGCACCGACGTTGGGAATCCCAGTTCTCGTCGCCCGCAACGTGACCGAACGGCAAGAGGGAGTCGACGCCGGCGTGGCAACCCTTGTAGGAACATCTGAGGAAGGCATCTATCAGGAAGCGGCGAGGGTTCTGGCCGGTCCTGTGAAACACCAATTCACGAATCCCTATGGCGACGGCGCCACATCACAGCGAATCCTTGAAGGCTGCCTGAAACATCTCCAATCCTGAAATGAAAATCGCCCACGTCTCCGCACACTACCGTCCGATCATTGGTGGCCAAGAGGTCTATATCAGCAATCTGATCGACGTCTGCGCCCACCACGGCCATGACAGCAAGGTGTTTCAGGTTTACCGGGGCGAACGAACGGCAGATGCCGTTTGCCTACCCCGTCTGGCCTATCTGGCACGCCTCATTCCCGGACTCGACCGGAAGTGGCTCAATATCATGATTTCAGCCCTGCGACCAAAGGAACTCTTTGCTGCAGATCGTATCATTTCCCATTACGCCTTTCATGCCCCTCCCCTTGAAAGCGTCCGTCACAAAACCATCATCCTGTCCCATGGCGTGGAGTGGCGGGTTAAAAACCAAGACAGCAATGACATCGCATGCGAGGCAAACGCACGCAAGTGTTTGAGCCGTTACTTGCATGTTGTCAATGACACTCACTATCTGCGTCACCTGGGCGTGGATGTGCCACCAGCGAAGGGATACTTCCAGGAAGTGGCACCCGGAGCATGGTTCATTCCCAATTGTGTCGATACGACCCACTTTGTTCCCGGGCCAGGCTTGGAGGAATTCAAAAACAAGAAGATGATTCTTGTGCCGCGACAGATGGTGGAAATCCGCGGGATTCACATCGCTGTAGAAGCATTCTCCAAGATCGCGGCGGAATACCCGGACTACGAAATGTGCCTGCTAGGCAAACGCCACAAAGGGGCGACGCCATATATCCAACGCCTCGACCGGCTGATCCGCGAATTCGGGTTGGAAGAACGCATCTACTTCCGGGACCCTGTTCCGAACAAAGAAATGCCCAAGTGGTTCAATTCCGCACGGGTCAGTCTGGTCCCAACCCTCGAGCGCGAGGGAACATCACTGAGCGCCCTGGAGGGCATGAGCTGCGGAACCCCGACTGTGAGCACCAACGTGGCAGGCCTCGCAGACTTGCCGACCCTCCAATGTGAACCCAATCCAGAAAGCATGGCAGATGCATTGCGGCGGGCCATCGTCAACCGTGATGAAATCGGGCAACAACAAAAGGCCAGTGTCCATGCCACATTCAATCTGGATGAATGGACCAAGGCATGGCTATCAGTTCTTTCTATCAACAACAAGTAAATCCTAACCATCATGCCAAGGCGAACCCATCCACATGACATTCACATTTCAAATGGCAAGCTGGCTGAGTTTCTGATTTTCTTCACAAGGCACCATGTCCCGTTGTTCTCACGAATCTTCACCGCCTTTCTCAACTGTGACATCGGACGTCCCCTCCCCAAAAACATCTTCCTACCCCATCCATTCGGGATCGTCCTAAGCGGAGGCTGCGAACTCGGCGAAGATGTCGTGATCGGGCAACAAGTGACCATCGGAAACCGAAATGGTGTGATGGCCGCTCCAAAAATCGGCAACCGGGTTTATATCGGGGCTGGAGCAAAGATACTCGGAAATGTAACCATCGGAGATGATGCGGTAATTGGCGCGAATGCCGTCATCACACGTGATGTGCCGACAGGTGCCACGATGGTCGGAGCCAATCGAAATCTTTCAAAGGCATAGTATTGCAAATTATAAACTCAAAGAACAACTCATCATGGCCAAAAAATTCTCCAAACTCTCGCTCGAGCGGATCTGCCTGGGCGTCAATCGATATTTCGGAGCTGCTGCAGCGTCCTTCCGGCACCTTTTCCTATCCCCGCTCCTGAACCGCAAAAGCGCAAATCGCTTTTGTTTCGGAGTGCTTTCACTAAATGATGAAATCTCCTACGACTGTCCCTTGATCAAACAAGTCGAGGTTCAGGAATTATTCCCGGGAATCGAGAAGGAAGTGATCGAGGTCGGGCAGGTCCTCCCATGGGAAGGATCCAGCATTTCCGCATTCGAGGTCATCAACCTCGCGGCAATTATCCAGCATCTCAAGCCACAGCGAGTATTTGAAATCGGAACATCCAAAGGAGTCACTGCCTACAACCTTGCTCTCAATCTGCCCGAAGGCGGCCAACTCCTCACGCTGGACCTTCCACCTGCAACGGAAGCCGGTGCCGAAATCTCCACCAAATTCGATGTCACCGCCTCGGACACCAAGATGATTTTTGCAGACCGGGTCAACCGCAGGTTCCTCGGCACTTCGGTCGAATCCCGCATCACCCAACTTTACGGGGACAGTGCCGCCTTTGACTATTCACCTTATGAAAAGTCCTGCGATGTGGTTTTTGTGGATGGTTCACATGCCTATGAATACGTCAAATCCGACACGGACTCCGCCCTGCGAATCGTGAAATCCGGTGGTTGGATCATCTGGCATGACTACAACGATGGTTTCTTCTGGCCCGAAGTGAGGCGATATCTGAAGGAGGTCTCAGGCAGCATGAAGATCTACCGCATCAAAGGCACAATGTTTGCCATCGCACGAATCTAGTCTTTCTCCAAAGATTGGATGACATTGGAAAAATCCACCGATGCTGAATCTGCTGCGATCCACATCGGAGAATTGGCTGCCGATCTGACTAACACTGGTCAAATACTGAAGTTCCGATATTCGTCTTGCCCCTAAATTCCATGAACAAAGCAAACGAATTGCAGGTTCCGGTCGTCTGCGCCCTGATTCCTGCTTACAATGCCGGAAAATTTCTCGAGAAAGCGGTTGAATCCCTTTTGGAACAAACGCGCAAATTGGATAGAATCATCGTGATTGACGACGCAAGCACGGATTCATCCACGCAGACAATTCGGAAGTGGATAGATGAAGGCCTCGTTGAACTCATATCCAACCCGACCAATTTGGGACGAGCCAAGTCCCTCAACCGTGCGTTCGAAGAGGTAGAAGCCGATTATTTTGTCCTGTTGGATGCTGACGACATTTCACTTCCAAATCGTGTTGAGCTCCAACTTGCATTCATGGAAGCCAATCCGGCTGTGGGATGTTCCAGTTCCTTCATTGAATACATCAGTTCCACGGGAAATGTTCTGGGAGTTGGCAAACTCGATATTGTGAATCAAGAGGTGTTTGAACACTATTTCAAAATAGCAGAGCACTTTGCGCTTTTCTGCCCTGCTGCGATTCTCAGGGCCGAGGTGGTAAAACGGGAAGACCTGCGCTTTCGCGGAGAATTCTGGCCCGCCGACGATATCGACCTCTGGAACCGTATTGGTGAGGCAGGCTGGAGTGTTTTGGCACAACCTGAAATATTGGTTCAATATCGGATCCATGGTTCATCCGCGGTTACCAGCTCCTTCGTCAGAACCCGTATGCAATATGAATGGCTCCGTCACTGCCTTCGCGCCCGTCGAAGCGGGAAACCGGAACCGACGCGCGACGAATTTCTTGCGATTTGGAATTCCGCACCCCTTCTTGTTCGCTGCAACCGATTCCGGAAAATCCAGTCAAAAGGGTTCTACCGAGCTGCGGGTTTTTCGTTTGCCGAACGCAGGAGAGTCAAAGCAATCGGTCAAATGATGATCTCACTTTCAATGGCTCCCAGTTATGCTGCGAGCCGGATTTTCCAGCAGTTTCGTGGACGAACAGCCAAATCCCAGCCAACAAACAGGTGAATCCGCGCTCACAATTCGCAGGCATCCTATGTGGAGCACTTGACGAAGCCGGACTCCCTTGGGCCATTACCCACGGTGCGGAGGGTTACCCGGACAAGGTTGGACGCGACTTTGATATCCTTTTACCAGCCAGATACCACGATGAAGCAGTAAACCTGGTAAAAGAAACTGCCGCAGGCCTGGGATGGGATTCTTGTTTGCTTCCGCTCCGCTGGGCAGGAGCGCCAATATTTCTATGGAAGCTTGATCGGGATACCCTTTATTTCTTTGAAATGCACTTCATTGACCGGATCGACTGGTCGGGGTGCATTCTCGCCGATGGATCAGAGCCCCACTCCGCTTCCGTAAAGGTCAACGGACTTTCCATCGCAACCTGGTCATCTTTCGCAAAACGCATACTTACCCAGATTCTTGCTGGCTGTTGGCACCGGATTGAGGACCGACCGGATGATTTTCTGATTCAGCCCAATGAGGACCCGTACTTGGAAGATTCCATGGCTTGTCTGTTCGGTCGAGAGACCGGCAAGCGACTCCTTGAGTTCATTCGAAAAGGCGATTTCGACGAGGTCAAAAGGCTCGCACCAAGATACCGAATCAACTTGATCCTTCGCGCATTGCTTCCTGGAACGGGCGTGCGTATTTCCACATCCTGGTTCACTGGCAAATTCGCCCGGACGCTCGGTGTTTCTCCGTGGTTGCCACCCTGCCTGTTCGTAATCGGGGATCAAAGCTCCATTGATTCCATCGATGGACTTTTGGCACAGGTGACTCCTCATTTGGGGTTCGGAAAATGCCACATTCTCCGTCAGCCGCCTGACAAAACAAGCGTTCCCGAATGGTGGAAAAGATGGCAAATACATGTGAACCGATCGCTTTTCCATCTCGTGGTGGTGCCGCTGGAACCAACAATGGATGGTTTCGCGAAAGTGAAGGCAAGATTGGGACATCAAGCGGTCGCAACCGGAGTATGGGTAGCCGTTGATCACTCCAAAGCCGACGGATTGAAAGGCATATTCGAAATCCCGGCAGATGCCTCCTATGTCACCGTCTCCCATCCATCCAAATTCGGAGTGGAAGTCGCCTATGCTTACATCCGGCAACTGAAAAGGATTTCGGAACGTGGTTGATCAGTGACAACACAGAAACTCTCCGGCCGTGTCCTTGCCTTTGCCCCCCCGGATAACCAGATTTTCGTAAAAAAATTCAATGAAAAAACTTCTATTTGAGTTCGGTGATTGGATGACCAGAATCGGAGAAAAACGGAACATCCGCGTTCTGATCTACAATCCGGTGACATGGCTGAGATTCCTGATCTCGGCATGGCGCAACGGCAAGGCATTTGCCAGTGCTTTGAAATTCCACCATCCGGAACTCAAAAGTTGCGTTGATATCGGTGCTGGCGCCGGAGGTTATGTTAGAGCATGCCGGAAAGCCGGTTTCGAAGCGACGGGTTTCGAATACTCCGCTGCTGGTCGTTTTCTGGCTAAGCTTCAGTCGGTTCAATTGAATCGATTCGATTGCGGTGACGTGAAATTCCGGCCAAATGTGCGTGCGGATATGGCTTTCAGCATCGAGGTTGCGGAACACCTTCCCGAAGAGTTGGCAGACTCGTTTGTGGAGTGCATCGCCAAATGTTCGGATCTGGTATTCTTCACTGCTGCGCAGCCAAATCAACCTGGCCAGGGGCACATCAATTGCCAACCTCCCGATTACTGGCGCAAGAAGTTCGAGTCTCATGGATTCATTCATCTGGAGGAACAGAGCCTACAGTTTTCCGAAACCTGGAATGCAAGGGGCTTTAAGGGATTCGCATCCAGAAATCTCCAAATTTTCCGGAGATCCGGTCAATAGATGGGATGTTGAGCGTCATGATGACGAAAGCCAACATTGGATTCGTGTCAATGCGATACAGCAACACGTGGAAACCAGAAACCATATGCCCCCGCAGCCATCCATCCGGAGAAGTGAATCGTGAGCGGTTTCCTTGATAAGCCGCCCACTCCCGTCCATCGGGAATTGGTTCCGTTGACGGGAATACGCAGTTTGGCAGCCCTCTGGGTTTTCTTCTACCATTCGAAGTCCGAATTGATCCGCGCATTTCCCGGGCAATCATGGTTCATCGAAGGGGTGACGGGTTGCGGATATTTGGGAGTCGATCTGTTCTTCACGCTCAGCGGATTCATACTTGCCTACAATTACAGCGGACTGTGTTCCAATCTGAAGCGCGGAGACTATCTGAGGTATCTTTGGCTTCGTCTTGCGAGAATTTACCCCGTTCATCTTTTCACGTTGATCCTGTTTGTAATCGCGGTTCTTGGAGCAAAACTCTTTGGAATAGGACTTACCAAGCCAGAGTTTTACAATACTGCAGATTTTTTCCGGAACATCTTTCTGGTTCAAGCGTGGAGCTTTCCAGTTAGGCCATCATGGAACACTTTATCGTGGTCCGTAAGTTGCGAATGGCTCGCTTATCTGACCCTGCCTTTCTGGCTGTTGATACACCGAGGAAGGTCCACTGCCGCACACATAACATTATACGGGATCCTGGCAGTCGCATTGGTCTTCATTTGCCATTCCATTCGATTCGATTCCACATTCGGTTATGGCCTGATAAGAATTCTGTTCGAATTCAATCTTGGAATCATCGCTTATCATCTTTTCAATATTCGATTCGCGAAGGAATTGCATTGGACCGCGATCATGCTTGTTTCTTCGGTGGTGGTGTTTGTCACTCCGTATTTCATTCGCGAGTTCGATTTCCCCGTATTTTTACTTTCACCAGTTTTCGGAGTCATCATTCTGGGCTTGTCATACGAGAACAGCCTTTTTTCCCGGATATTGTCCTGGAGACCATTCGTATACGGTGGCTACGTTTCCTATTCATTTTACATGATCCATGAGCTCATCCTGCTGGTTGCACGGAAGGCGTATTCGTATTCGCCAGCTCCGCTGCAACCATTGGCCAATTTCCTATGGATACCGCTGGTTCTTTTGGCGACCGCCATTGCTGCAACTTGCATTCATCATTTCATCGAAGAACCCAGCCGGGTGTTCATGAGGAGCAGGCTCACGAGCCGTGATCGCAGTCGCAAGGAGGGAACTCGATGATTCCGGGCGTGAATCATGCGGAGCCATCCATGTGAAGGGGAATCAGAGACCGAATCGATGAAGCTCCTTATCTCCGCATACGCCTGTGAACCCAACCGGGGATCCGAACCCGGAGTGGGCTGGGAGTGGGCCACCCGTTTGGCCGCCCGGCATGAGGTCACTGTGATTACCCGTAGCAACAATCAAGTGGCCATCGCGAACGAATTGGCTGCTGGGACTGCCACAGGGAAACCTCAGTTCATTTATGTGGATTTGCCGGATTTTTTCCTGCGCCTCAAAAAACGCGGCATCCTTCCAGTATCGCTCTATTACCTTCTCTGGCAGCTGACTGCCAGAATCGCGGTCCACTCCCGGATGCGCGAATTCGATCTGGTGCATCACGTCACATTCAATGGATTCCGCTTCCCGGGCGCGTGGTGGAAGACTCCGATCCCTGTGGTTCTGGGTCCGTTGGGTGGCGGGTCGATCGCCTCCTCATCCTACCGCAGCTGCTTTGGCAGCTGCTTTGGCAGCCGCTTGTTCTCCGAATGGTTGCGGGGTCTCAGTGTCCGCTGCTGGCGACTCAATCCTTGGACCCTCGCATCGCTGCTCTCAAGCGACGCGGTGCTGGCGGTTGGGCGCGAAATGGCCGAACGATTTGCGAAGCTCGGCATCCAAGCCGATTTGATGCTGGAAACCGCGGTTCCAGCCGCCTTGGAAGCGGAACCCAAAAATGTCCAAGCGTGTGATCGAAAAGATTTCCTGCTCGTTGGCAATTTGGAGCCATGGAAGGCATGGCAAATCGCATTCGATGCGTTCGCGGCTGCGGTTGCGGGCGGGATGAATGGCCACAGACTTGTCGTGATCGGCACCGGCCAGCAGCTCGCGGAAGCCAAAACGCGGGCAGTCGAACTCGGACTGGAGCAGGACATCGAGTTCGCCGGACTGTTACCACGGGAGCCATTGTGGGAACGGATGAGAAACGCAAGGGGTTTGGTTTTCTCAAGCGTCCGTGACACCTCTGGCAATGCCGCGCTTGAAGCCATGGCCGCCGCATGCCCCGTGATCTGTTTCAAGCACCAGGGCGTGGCATGGATGACCGATGACAATTGTGCCATCCGGATTGATCCCGGAGAGTGGGAATCGAGTGTGGAAGGTTTCGCCAAGGGAATGATCGCGCTCGCCGGGGATGATGTCTTAGTCGAGACACTTGGCAAGGCAGGCCGGAAGCGGGCGATGGAAGAGTTCTCGTGGGAGGCTAAAATCCGGAAGGTGGAGCGAATTTACCAACGGGTGACCGGACTCGCAGACAGCGCCAGTGATGAAGATGGTGACTTGTAGCGACGGTCTGTGACCGTCGTTAATTCTCCTCATCGGCGATTGCAAAACGACAGTCATAGACTGCCGCTACAGTTCGCCAAATGCAGCAGTCAACCGAACCCGATTTGAGCTCTAGCGAACTTTAGCAAATCGGCGAAGCCCTATCTGGCTTGGCCGGAATCAATTACCGAAAATGGATTTCACCATTGTCACCGCCAGTTACAACTATGGACGCTACATTGGCGAGTGCCTGGATAGCGTGGCGGCTCAGGAAGGAGCGACGCTGGAACATCTCGTGATGGATGCGGGGTCGAAGGACGATACCGCCGAGGTGGTGGCGCGCTATCCGCATGCCACATTCTTCCAGGAACCCGACAAAGGCATGTGCGATGGAATCAACAAGGGGTTCCTGCGCGCCAAGGGCGAATGGGTGATCTGGCTGAACGCCGATGACCGGCTCAAGCCCGGGGCGCTGGCAGCGGTCAAGGACTTTGCGGAGAAACACCCGGAGGCGGACGTAATTTTCGGTGCTTGGGACTTCGTGGATGCGGATGGTAAATTCGAGCGTCGGATGAGTCTGTTTCCCTTCCGACGACTCATGCTGGCCCACTTGGGATGCTACATCGGCTCCACCGCCTGCTTCCTACGGCGCAAGACGGTGATCGACGAGGGCTTCCTGCTAGATCTGGAATACCGGATCTGCATGGACGGCGAACTCTACGCCCGTCTGGCCAAGGCAGGAAAACGCTTCCAATACTTCCCCTGCGTGCTCGCGGACTTCCGCCGCCACGGAGAGAATCTGAGCCTGCGCAATTTCGAACTCAGCGGAATCCACCGCATCCTGAAAGTCCAACGGCAATATGCCGAGGCCCGCTCCATCCGCCGGTTTTATGGCATCAACCTCTTGCGCGACGACATGTTCAACGAGGCGCTCGATGCCTTGTGGTATGTCTTCTTCCGCATCCAGAAGGGGCTGCTGCGCGCTCTTTGGAGGAAACACTTGCGCCACCCTTGAGTGAACAGGGCTTTGGATGATTTCTGAATAGGCCATAAGTTGGCGATCCACGGCTGCGCTCGGCAAGGTAGGGACACGCAGAACGCGAGTTTAACTTTAGTAGCGCAAACACTCGACCTGCGGATTGGCGATTGTCAAATGACAATTGATTCGGAGCCGTCTCCCGGCTATTGATGCGGACGCTCCGCGAGCATCCGAACTCCTGCGGATACCTCCACAAAATGCCCGTCCAAAGGGCCTCCAGGCCTTCGGTAGGTTGGCTGTTTGTTGATTTGATACAGAAACACCGCATCGTCAGATCAAAATTCCTAAGTCATCAATCATAAATCTTCAATCAAGCCCGCGAGTGCTCGTGAGCAGGTTCTTGAGGAATACCGCAATCACGATGTTTTCGTCTTTCCCAGTCTGCATGATTCCGGCGGATTCGCCGTGTTGGAGGCGATGGCAACCGGCTTGCCGGTGATCTGCGTGGACATTGGAGGCCCCTCGATTTCCGTGCGTGATGACACGGGCTTCCGTGTGAGTCCCTCCTGCCGGAGATCCATGATCGACGCGATGGCGAATCACATAGCGGATTACTCCAAGAATCGCAAACTGGTGGAAGACCACGGCAGAAACGCGCGTGAATCGGTGGCCGCGCATTTCGATTGGACGCGGAAGGGCGAGATGAAGAATGAGATATATCAGTCGGTAGGGCGTGGCGGCCCTGCCGCGTCCATTTCAACTTCTACCGCCGGAGGCTTATTCTTCCCAAGGTCCACGCGTGAAACGAAATGACCTTGGACCGCCATCCGGCGGGAAAGTGGGCGGCCCGAGGCCGGGCAGCCCTCCCATTTTTTGTAGCGGATTGAAGTCCGCGCTCCGCAAGATGCGCTTCACGAAGCCACGACCGCAACCCGCATGTCTCTACAAAAGGAACAACTGTCACTGATCGCTCTGTTTAGCGCAGCCGTAATGGCATGCCTGGCAGCGGTGCTTGCCATCAACGGCGGGCAGTTCACCTACATGCTGGATGATCCCTACATTCATCTGGCAGTGGCGGAGGAACTTGCGGGTCACTGGCACTATGGGGTGAATTCAAGTGAACGTTCGGCTCCGTGTTCCAGTCCCTTGTGGCCTTTTCTGATGGTGCCGTTCGCCCGATTGCCGGGTTTTGAATTTGTTCCGCTGGTGATGTCATGGTTGGCAGCCGCGTTGACGATCTGGCTGGTGCATGGACGGATCGGCAAGGTCATGCCTGACGGAACTGACGGCAGGAAACGGACTTACATGCGGCTGGCACTTTCGGTTTTTTTGGTATTGGGCTGCAATTTCATTGGTCTGGTGTTCACTGGCATGGAGCACAGCGTGCAGGTGCTGCTGGCGGTGGCGGTGGTCGTGGGCATGCTGAGAATCGCGGAAGGTGGAAAGGCAGGCTGGTGGTTTGCGGTGGCGGTGGTGGCGGGACCGTGGATCCGCTACGAGAATCTGGCGCTTACGGTTGCGGCATGCGGGTTTCTGGTTTGGCAGCGGATGTTTCTGCGGGCAATCATCCTTGGGATGCTGGCGGTAGCGGGATTGGCGGCATTCAGCGGCTACTTGGTATCACTGGGACTCGATCCGGTGCCGGCATCGATCCGAGCCAAGTCCACCTTTGTGGATCAAAATCCATTCGTTTCGGCGCTGCGGAACCTCAAAGCCTCAATGGCCAATGGTCGCGGCCTGCTGGTGGGATTACTCGCCGCGCTGTTGTGCGGGATGGCGCTGATGAGCCGGCGCGGAGGACCATGGAAGGCGGCAGCATGGTTGCTCGCGGCAGCAGGCGGACTGCATCTGGTGGCCGGCGCGTACGGGTGGGTGAACCGCTATGAGATTTACATGCTGACCGCGCTCCTGCTGGGTGTGATCGGAATCGGCGGAATCCTCTGGCAGGACCAGATCCGGCACCTTGAAACGCGGCACACCTGGCTGCTGGTGCCGCTGCTGCCGGTGGTTGGATTCCCCTATCTGCTGTGACTTTTCAACCTGCCCACGGCCGCCAACAACATTTACGAACAGCATTACCAGATGCACCGGTTTGTAACCGAATATTGGAAAAAGCCGGTGGCAGTGCATGACCTGGGATACGTGAGCTACCGCAATCCGGAATACGTGCTGGACCTGTGGGGACTCGCTTCTGCGGAAGCGCTCCGGAGACGTACCACGGAGAAGGACCCAGCATGGATGGCCGGGATGGCACAGCGACATGACGTCAAACTGGCAATGATCTACGATCCGTGGTTTCCCAACCTGCCCGCTTCATGGCGCAAGGTTGGCAGCATGGCATTGTCGAGAAAGTGCGTCACCCCGGCGTGGAACGAGGTGTCGTTCTATGCCACGGATGACGCCGCGGTTCCGGAAGTGACGCGCGCATTGAATGATTTCAAGAACGCCAGGGGGCCGGTGTTTTAGTTGCCTACGGCACGGTGTTACGGTGTTTCAGTGTTTCGGTTGCGCTGCGCGCTCGGTGGCCCGGTGGCGCGAAAGGTTCAGTGCGTTAGCGACCGGTTCTTTCTCTCTTCTCTTACTCCAATACCGAAATTGCCTCCGCTGTGCTCCGGCCATGCCAGACAGGCTCCGCGGGTTTTCTAAACCGCTAAAAACGGCCACCGCATTCCGGGCGGCAACGCCGCAACCGAAACACCGAGCCGGAGGCAACCGAATCACTGAAAATGGACTTCACCATAGTCACCGCCAGCTACAATTACGGGCACTACATCGGTGAGTGTCGTTTCACCGGTTGTTCCGGTTGCTTTCAGCGCGGTTGCGCCTGTGGCGCGAGGTGAATCGGTAATTGAAGAGAGAATGGATCGGTGTGAAGCAACTGGCCCATTCACCTCACCGAAACACTGAGCGGCAACGCCGCAACTGAAACACCGAAACACCAACATATGGACTTCACCATCGTCACGGCGAGCTACAATTACGGGCACTATATCGGCGAGTGCTTGAAAAGTGTGGCGGAGCAGATTTCGGATTTTACTGCGGATGAGGAAAAGATGCGGGCGGGACGCCCGCGCTCCCTTGAAATCGAGCATCTCGTGATGGACGCGGGGTCGAAGGATGACACCACCGAGGTGGTGGCGCGGTATCCGCACGCGCATTTCTTCCAGGAACCTGACAAGGGCATGACGGACGGGATCAACAAGGGATTCCGCAGAGCCAAAGGAGAGTGGGTGATGTGGTTGAATGCCGACGACCGGCTGAAGCCGGGTGCACTCAAAGCGTTGAAGGATTTCGCCGAAAGGCATCCGGAAGCCGATGTGATTTACGGTGGCTGGGATTACATGAATGCCGAGGGAGTGGTGACGCGGCGGATGCCAGCACTACCGTTCGACCGCCGAATTCTCATTCAAACCGGGTGTTACATCGGATCGACCGCGTGTTTCTACCGCAGGAAAACGACACTCGCCGAAGGACATCTGCTGGACGATGACTTCGGCTACTGCATGGATGGCGAATACTATGCGAGATTGGCGCATCTGGGAAAACGCTTCGTCCCGATCCCGGAGATCCTCGCGGACTTCCGCCTGCACGATGGGAGTATCAGCCAGAGCAGTCTTGGCAAAACGGACATGGGCAACCTGCTACGAATGCAGCGCCAAGCCGCCGAGCCGCGAGCGATCCGCCGGATGTATGGCATCAAGCCGTTCAAAGATGAGAATCTGAGCCTGGTGGTGGATGGGGTGTTGTATCACTTGTATCGCCTTAAAAAGGGGATCTTGAGGGTCCTGCGCGGGTGAAGCCGGTGTTTCGGTTGCGGCGTTGCCGCCCGGTTGCGCCTGCGGCACGCAGTGTTTCGGTTGCCTGCGGCTCGGTGTTTCGGTTGCGGCGTTGCCGCCCGGTTGCGCCTGCGGCACGCAGTGTTTCGGTTGCCTGCGGCTCGGTGTTTCGGTTGCGGCGTTGCCGCCCGGTTGCGCCTGCGGCACGCAGTGTTTCGGTTGCCTGCGGCTCGGTGTTTCGGTAAGAGCGAAAGGGTCGGTCGCTCCGCGCTGATTCTTTCTCTCTGCTCTTACCGATTCACCGATTCACCGATTCACCGATTCACCGATTCACCGATTCACCGATTCACCGATTCACCGATTCACCGATTCACCGATTCACCGATTCACCGATTCACCGATTCACCGATTCACCGATTCACCG
>Ga0315904_10003144_pt1 | contig 24755 bp, 22 predicted proteins | sample LakEriMetagenome_6_FD_203529 | JGI IMG/M metagenome (GOLD analysis project Ga0315904, IMG submission 203529) | Freshwater fungal communities from buoy surface, Lake Erie, Ohio, United States - Buoy 12 MA120 | ecosystem: Environmental > Aquatic > Freshwater > Lake | place: USA: Lake Erie, Ohio... | reverse complement strand
ACGGTCACCTCGTCTTCGGCATCGACGACTCCGTCGATGCCGAAGAGCCCCGTGAGTCTGAAGGCCGCGGCGAGCGCCGTACCCAGGCGGTCGAACGTACCCCGCAGGCCGTCGGGCAGGCGGTCGAGCGGCACGTCGATGGATCCGCAGTAGGAGAAGGAGCGGCCGCCGCACCAGGTTGCTTCCGTGAGCGGGCGACTCGAGCCGACGAGCTGCGCCGTGCCGTCGCGGGCGACATAGCTTGCCGACCGGCACTCGCCATGGATGAATCGCTGCCAGACGACGCCGCGGCCAGCCGGGTCGGGACGGCCTCCACGCCAGAAGCGGACACCACGGCCACCCGCTGACCGCAGCGGCTTGATGAGAAAGGAGCCGTCTACGGGGAGCCCTGCGGGCGAGTCGAACGTGTCGGGAAACCGCAGGCCCGCATCGCGAACGACGGCCGCAAGTCTTGCGGGATCGCGGATCCGACGGACCGTGTCGGCGGAACAGCCGGCGAGCGGTCGTGTGGCGGCGATCGCGGCGATCACGTCGGGGTGGTTCTCCAGGGCGCCCGTGTAAATGCAGACCGCCTCGGGAAACGACGAGACCACGCTCGGGATGCCGTCGGGATAGGGAGCGCTGCCGGCCGTGCCGAGCCGCACGACCTCGGCCGCCATGGCGGCGAGATCGACGTCGCCGAACAGATCGGCTGCGTGCGCGGTCCACCCCAGCCGGACCGCCGACTCGACGAACGCCCGCGCGGTCGCTCCGACCACCACGCACCGGTTCGCCACGGGCTCGCGCAGGCGGTCGGCGGCCAGGGCCATTCCCATGGTCGTGCGGGACGCTGCCCGCTCCTTCTCCTTGTTGGGTGTGCCGGCCATGGTAATCTGTCGGCCCGTCTCGGGTTTTGGATTCGCACCCTTCTCAGGAGAGTCGTTCATGTCGATGTTTGTTGGCGAGGCACTGTGCGGCGAAGGTAACGAGATTGCCCACATCGATCTCCTGATCGGCAGCAAGGACGGCCCCGTGGGCGTGGCATTCGCCAACGCCCTGGCCCGTCAGAGCGAAGGTCATTCGAACCTGCTCGCGGTGCTCACCCCCAACCTCGCGGTCAAGCCGTCAACCGTGATGATCACCAAGGTGACGATCAAGGGTGCCAAGCAGGCCGTGCAGATGTTCGGCCCGGCGCAGGCCGCCGTGGCCAAGGCCGTGGCCGACAGCGTGGCCACCGGTGTGATCCCGAAGAGCGACGCTGAGAACCTCGTGATCGTCTGCGGCGTGTTCATCCACTGGCTCGCTGCCGACGACAAGAAGATCTACGACTACAACTATCAGGCGACCGTCGATGCGATCGCCAACGCGATGAAGGGCAAGCCGACCGCCGATGAGATGATCGCCGGCAAGGACAAGGCCGCGCATCCCTTCCGCGGATTCTGAGTTCACGCCGACGGGGCCATTCATGGCCCACGCCGGCTTGGCCCGCCTCGGGTGCAGCAAGGTGCACCCGAGGCGAGCGGCGGCCGCACCTCCGGGCGACCGAGACCGCTGCCGAGGCGTCGGGAGAGACATGTCGAGTGCAACGCCCGCCCCACAGGCGGGCGTTCGTGTTGGAGATGACCACGCATGCCGAAGAAGGTGCTCATTCAACTCGACTGCGATCCGCAGCCGAGCACGTTTGATGCGATCGTCGCCGTCGATGCCGGAGCCGACGTGCTCCTGCGGCATGGCGGTGTGACGGTGGAGAACGTCGTCCCGCTCGTGCACGGCGGGATGTTCACCCGTGGCGGCAGTGACCTCGCCTCGACCGCCATCTTCGTCGGCGGCTCCGATGTGGCGGCGGCCGAGGCGGTGGCGGCGAAGGTACGCGACACATTCTTTGGCCCGGTGCGGATCGGCGTGCTCGTCGATCCGTCTGGTGCCAATACGACGGCGGCCGCCGCTGTCGTGGCCGCGGGACGGCATGTGTCGCTCGCGGGCAGCACTGGGGCCCCATGCCGCGCCGTCGTGCTCGCTGCCACCGGGCCGGTGGGCCAGCGGGTCGTCCGATTGCTGGCGGGGAAGGGGGCCCATGTGGCCGTGGTGTCGCGGTCGAAGGAGCGGGCGGAGGCGGTGACGCGACAGCTCATTGCGACCAGGGGATTACCAGCCGGGATGCTGGAGGCCGTTGAACACCACGGCACGGGTTCGACCGACTCCGCGTTTGTCCGGGAGCTTGCGGCCGCCGACGTGATCGTGGCCGCGGGTGCGGCGGGTGCCGCGCTGCTCGATGAGGCCGGACGGCGTGCGGCGGTCAAAGCCCGCGTGCTCATCGACCTCAACGCGGTGCCGCCGTCGGGCATCGAGGGCGTGGCTGCCGGCGACAAGGCCCGGGTCGCGGGGCCGGCCGTGGTCTACGGTGCGCTGGGTGTTGGTGGAACGAAGATGAAGATCCACAAAGCCGCGCTTGCCAGGATCTTCTCCGCCGCCGACGCCTTCCTCGACGCTGAGGATCTGCTCGCGATCGGCGAGGGCCTGGAAGCAGGCTGCTGACATCCGGATTGTCGATCAGCCGTGCACGGCTGCGGGAGAAGCCCAACGCCGTCAGGCGTGGGGTGAAGTGCCACCAGACGCCGTGTCGAGTGTTGCTCTATGGCCGCGGTGCAGAAGCGTCGGCACGGGCTGCCGTTCTCAGGTGCCGGGCGGCGGCACGATCGATCAATCGCGGCATGAAACGGGCGGCGAGGGCATACCCCCGCGCTTGCCATCCCGGAACGATCTCGGCCCGCCGCCGTTCGATCGCGGTGGCGATCGCCCGCGCCGCCTGCTCGGCGGGCATGCGCCTCCCACGCGACCAGGGCGGCCGGTCGCCGACCACGAGCGCGTCCCAGAACTCCGACTGCGTGGGGCCGAGATCCACCAGGAGCACGCCCACGTCGTCAGCCGCGAGTTCCATCCGGAGCGTGCCGGCGAGCGACTTGAGCGCGGCCTTGGCGGCACAGTATTCGCCGTGGAGGGGCAGGGGATGGAGGCCGAGGATCGAACCGATGAACACGATCACGGAATCGCGGCCGCGAACGAGTTCCGGCAGCGCCGCGCGGACGAGTTCCGCCGGTGCGGTGAAGTCGAGGTCGATGACCCGGGCGAACGTCTCGGGCGTCAGGTCCTGAAAGCGGCCGATCGCCCCCCCGCCGGCAGCCGCGACGACGCCGTCGATGCCACCGAGCCGCTCGGCGGCGACGGCGATCAGTCGCGTGCGGAAGGTCGGGTCGCAGATGTCGCCGGCGAGGTGTTCGAGCGGCGGGGTCACGGACCGGGCGAGGTCGTCGAGCCGCTCCGCGCGGCGCGCGGTCGCGAGCACGCGTGCGCCGCGGCGGGCGAGTTCGACGGCGACGGCACGGCCAACCCCCGACGAGGCGCCCGTGACGATGAAGCGTTTGCCGGCGATCCGGCGACGGCCGAATGGCATCGGGTCACCGCGGTGCGGGGTGCGGCTCCGCCTCGGGAGCAGACGGCCCGGGTGGTCGTAGCGCGGGGTCGGGGTGGGCGTGCGGCCGCACGGTCGCTTCGGCTTCGGGGATCCGGCCGAGCAGCGCCGCGGGAACGCGGCAGTGGACGACCACCCGGTCGTCGCTGAATCGCCGTGAGAGCACCTCGCCGTGGCGGCCAAGCCACGCGAGCAGGCGACCGTTGCCCGGGTCGGTCTCGATGTCGACGTCGCGGAAGCCACGGCCAAGGGCGTCGCTCACCGCCTGAGCGAGTTCGGCGAGGCCGGCTCCCGAACGCGCCGAGATTCCGATCGCGTGCGGGTAATGGGCGAGGATCCGATCGCGGACCACGCGGTCGGACACGGCGTCGATCTTGTTGAGCACCAGCAGCGTGTCTTTTTCGTCCACGCCAAGTTCCTCGAGCACGCCGCGGACCGCGGCGACCTGCACGTCCACCATCGGGCTCGAGGCGTCGGCCACATGGAGGAGCAGGTCGGCCTGGCGCGTCTCCTCGAGCGTGGCCTTGAAGCTGGCGATCAGCCGGTGAGGCAGTTCGCGGATGAAGCCGACGGTGTCGCTGAGGAGCACCGGCCCCCAGCCAGGCAGCCGCCAGCGGCGGGTGCGCGTATCGAGCGTGGCAAAGAGCTTGTCTTCGGCGAGTTCGTCGGCGCCCGTGAGGCTGTTGAGCAGCGTGCTCTTGCCCGCGTTGGTGTAGCCGACGAGTGAGACGGTCATGTGATCGTGCCGCGAGGCGACCTGGCGTTCGCGGCGGCCGTGGATTTCGGCGAGCTCGGTCTTGAGGTCGTGGATCCGCTTCTCGACGAGCCGGCGATCGACCTCGAGCTGCTTCTCGCCAGGGCCGCGCATGCCGATCCCCATCTTGAGCCGCGAGAGGTGGGTCCACATCCGCTTCAGGCGGGGCAGGGAGTACTCGAGTTGCGCGAGCTCCACGGCGAGCCGAGACTCGTACGTGCGGGCCCGGGCCGCGAAGATGTCGAGGATCACCTCGGAGCGGTCGAGCACCTTCACCTCGAGGGCCCGTTCGAGGTTGCGGGTCTGAGCGGGCGAGAGGTCGTTGTCGAAGATCACGATGTCGGCGTCGTGGTGTTCGACGACGCCGCGGAGTTCCTCGACCTTGCCCTTGCCGAGGTAGGTGGTCTGGTCGGGGCGTTCCCGCCGCTGCGTCAGTTCGCCGACCACGCTGGCTCCCGCGGTCGATGCCAGGCCCGCGAGTTCCGCGAGCGGCTTTGCGGGATCGATCGGTGCCTCGAGGAACACGCCCACCAGCACGGCCCGTTCGTGCTGCACGCCCTTGCGATCACGATCCTTCATTCCTCCTCCTCGCGTGGGGCGTCGCCGGTGGCGAGCTGTCGGCAGCTCTCCCAGCGGCGGACGTCGAGCAGGCCATCGGCGACCGCGTCTTTGACGGCGCAGCCGGCTTCGTGGTCGTGTGTGCAGTCGGGGAAGCGACAGAGGTTGGCAATCGGCCGCAGGTCGCGGAAGGCGCTTGGCACCTCGGCTGGCACGAGTTGCCACGGCTGAAACTGCCGCACGCCCGGCGTGTCGACGAACCAGCCTCCGAGGCGGTGGGGTAGGAGGCGGGCCGTGGTCGTGGTGTGGCGGCCCTTGTCGTTGTCGCGGCTCACTTCCGCGACCCGGAGATCGAGGTCGGGATCGAGCGCGTTGAGGAGGGACGACTTGCCGACGCCGCTCTGCCCGACGACGGCGGTCACGCGGCCGCGGAGTTCGGCCTGAAGGCGGGCCACGCCCATCCCTGTGACCGTCGAGCAGAGCACGACGGGATAGCCCATCCGGGCGAACACGCCGGCGAGCGGCACGAGGGACGCCGGTTCGATGAGATCGATCTTGTTGAGGCAGATCAGCGGCCGGATGCCCGCGGCTTCGGCGGCCACGATCAGCCGGTCGATCAACCCAGGCTTGAGGTCGGGCTGAGCGGCGCTGCCAACGATGACGACCTGATCGACGTTGGCCACGATCACGTGGCGGCGTCCGCGGCTGTCGCGGCACAGCGACCTGTGTCGAGGCTCGATCGACTGGATCGTGCCCTCGTCACCGACACCGCGAACACGCACCCAGTCGCCGGCGGCGAGCGGATGCCGCTGGTCGGTGGCGACCGTGCGGAGGAGGCGGCGCATGGTGCAGCGGACCATGCGGCCGTCTTCGGCCTGCACGTGGCTTTCGAGGCCGTGGACGTTGAGCACGCGGCCCCGCCAGGCCGCCTCGCCGGCGGCCACCGGCAATCCATCGACGTCGCCGCCATCGTCGTGGGCGACGACCGTCCGCTTGCGGGTCAGGTCGCCCTTGCCGGAGATGCGTTCCGACGTGGCCCGGTCGGCGGTGGCGTCGAGGTCGGCGCCGAGGGCCCGCGTGAGATCCCCGTCACGGCGGCGCGTCGAGCGGTTCTTCCGAAACTCGACGCGCTGCTTGCGGGGTTTGGCCATGCGGCGGCGGTCAGGTCGCGGGGCGACGGGGCTTGGCGGGGGCGGACGGACGGCGGTTTTCGAGCCCCGCCGACTCGAGCAGCGAACGGCCGAAGATGTTTTCCTGGGGAGCCTTCTCCTCGACGGGAGAGGTCGCGCCCAGTCGTGCCGGTTCGTAGGCAATCTCGTAGACGTGCTTGGCGATGCCGATCTTGTCGCCGGGCTCCAGCCGCTGTTCCGTCACCCGAGTGCCGTTCACTTTGGTGCCGTTGCTGCTGCGCAGGTCTTTGATCGTCCAGTACCCGTCGGCGAGCACAAGTTCGCAGTGGTTGCCGGAGACGTTTGGGAACCGCAGTACGATGTCGGCGCTCTCGCGTCGCCCCAGGGTCAGGGTGGGCTTGAGCAGCGGAATGGGGTCGCCACCGCCGACAGGAAGGAGTTCACCGTACACGCAAAAGTCACCCGAGGAATCTGTCATGGACATGGCAAAACTCGCACGTGCCCCTGTCTTTCGAAGGTACGACCGGGTGTCGGCATGGTCAAGGCGGCGGTGCGTCGCATGGGACGGTAGACTGATGGACGAAGCGACTGGAGCGGACCGGGTGATCGCCGGCCGCGGCACGTCGGCCGGTTCGCGCCGGTTTACGCCGCGGCGGGAGGAAAGTCCGGGCTCCGCAGGGCACGATGGTGGGTAACGCCCACCGGCCGTGAGGTCAGGGACAGTGCCACAGAAAGCAAACCGCCAGCGGGGTTTCGGCCCCGTTGGTAAGGGTGAAACGGTGAGGTAAGAGCTCACCAGCAGGCCGGGTGACCGGTCTGGCTCGGCAAACCCCATCGGGAGCAAGGCCAAGCAGGAAGAAGATCGCGACGTCCTCTGGGGCGGAGCGGCGCGAGGCGGCCCGTCTCGCCCCCACTTCCGGGTCGGCTGCTCGAGGCCCAGGGCAACCTGGGTCCTAGAGAAATGGTCGCCGCCCGCCGCCTCGTGCGGCGGGCACAGAACCCGGCTTACAGGTCCGCTCCAGTCTGCTTCGCCCCGGGGGCGGCCCCACGCCTCACGGCGTTGGGCTTGGACGGATGGGTCGGGTTGGCCCCACGCCTCACGGCGTTGGGCTTGGACGGGCAGCGGGTGACCGCTCGTATAAGCCGAAGGCCGTGAGGCCTCGGGCGCGGCCGAGAGGATGTTGCGTCGGTTCTGGTCGCATCCCACGCCTCACGGCGTTGGGCTTGGACGGATGGGTCGGGTTGGCCCCACGCCTTACGGCGTTGGGCTTGGACGGGCAGTGGGTGACCGCTCGTATAAGCCGAAGGCCGTGAGGCCTCGGGCGCGTCCGGGAGGATGCTGCGTCGGTTCTGGTCGCATCCCACGCCTTACGGCGTTGGGCTTGGACGGGTCAGGAGGCTGGGGTCTCCGGGCGGCTGCCGGCGAGTTCGCGATGCTCCTGTTCGTCGAGCAGCTTCATCAGTTTGGAGATGCAGAGCGTGTTGACGCTCACCTTCATCTGCTCCGCCTCGGATTTGAGGGTCTCATGGAGCGACTTGGGCATCCGCACGGTGATCACCCGCTGGGCTTCCCGCTGGGCCTGCTGGTCGTTCTGGCGCGACCGGAGGCCGTCGAGCATTTCTCGAATCCGGGCGTACTGCGGCGAGCACTCGAACCGCATCAAGGCCTCGGGGTCGGAGAAAGTCCGGCGGACGATCCCGTCCACGCCCAGCACCTCCCGGAAGAAGACCACCCACTCCGGTTCCATGGCGAAGAGCCGCTCCGCGACCTGCAGGACCGCCGTGGCGGCGTGGCTGTCGGTCTGGGGCGGGCGGGCGGTCTTGGTCGGCATGGCGGATCCCTCCGGGGCATCGATCAGGCAGCGGCCCTCGCCGTTACCACCGCGGGAAAGGTCCTTCTCTGGAGTACCTCGGAAACCGCGACGGAGAACTCTTTCGAGCGAGTCAAGCGATAGCACGAAGTGCTTGCACAGCAGTGACTTACGACTCACGGGCTGACAGTGGCTTCTTTTGTGGCAGGAGTGCCGCCAAGAGAGGCAGGAGGGCGACTGCTCAGTCTTTAGGCAGCGGCCGCGTTTCGCATTTCCAAACTGTCTGTATCGATTGTGCCTGGAATATCGACGAATCCCGCACCGACCCGCCTAGGACGCTTCACCCTTGGGTGTCCGCCTGATCCGGGCGGCGCGGGTCACCTCAGTTGCCACGGCCTCAGCGAGGTCGGTGTGCACCACGGACTGGAGGCCTCGCCAGGCGGGGACCGCATTGACCTCCAGGACCACCGGGCCGTCGGGGCCGGGCAGGATGTCAACGCCGGCGATCCTGGCCCCAACCGTCGCGGCGGCTAGGCGGGCGATACCGACCTCGTCGGCAGACGCCTCGACGGCCTCGGGTCGTCCCCCCAGCGAGACGTTCGTTCGCCACTCCCCGGCGGCCGCCATTCGCCGCATCGCGAAGGCTTCGTCGCCGACGACGAGCACCCGCAGGTCCCAGCCCGGGTGCGGGATGAATTCCTGAAGATACGTCACGCCATCTCCGCCGATCGTGGCGGCCTCGCCGGCCGTCTCGACGCGACGGATGCCGCGGCCCCGCGACCCGAACAGCGGCTTGGCCACGCAGGTGCCCCCGAACTCGGTCCACGCGAGCCGGGCGGCTGCCTCTCCCTGCACGACCGTCGTCCGCGGGACGCGGATGCCGGCCCGTGCGAGCAACGCGAGGGAGAGATACTTGTCGATGGCGATCTCGAGCGAGCGGCTGCTGTTGACCACCGGCATGCCGGTGGCCTCGAGCTGCGCGACCGCGTCCATGCGGAAGATCACCTCCTCGAGTCGCTGCAGGCCGGCTCCGACGCCGGGCATGCCCCGCACCGCGACCACGTCGGCGTCTGACAGCGCCTTGGGTGTGAACCGGTGCCCGCGCGGCCCGATCGCCGCGCCGACCGATTGCCACGACACCACCTCGACGGTGTGGCCGCTGCGGCCGAGCGCCTCGCCGAGCATCTGCACGTGCCATCCACCGCGCTCGCCGAGCAACGTGACGAGCATGGGCTCACCCGGCCGAACGGTTGGCGAACGAACGGCCCACGATGTCGGGCGCCAGCGCCCCGAACCGCTGCCGTCGGCCGGTGTCAACGTTGACGAACTCCACGACCGCCGGCGCGAAGAGTGCCGGATCGAGCTTGTAGAAGTCGCGGCCGGCCCGCTCGAAAAGCGCGAGGAACGGCTCGCCATACGCCGCCGAGCTCGCGCTCACGCATCGCGGACCGACAGCCGAAAGGCTCTCGTCGTCGCCGCGGACCTCGAGCACCACGATGCCGCCATAGAGGATCGCGTCGTTGGTGCGGCCGATGGCCGTGAGGTCTTTCGGCGGAATGGGCGGCATGGGTGCCACGCCCCGGCCGGCGACGACCCGTGAGAGATCAAACGCCAGATCGTGGAGCTTGTGGAGCGCCGTCTCCAGCGACCGGGCGACGACCTGCAGTCCGCCGGCCACGCTGGCCGTGCGGGCGACGAGGAGCACGAGCCGATCGGGAGTCACGCCCGCGTCCGCGGCGAGTTTTCGGCAGACGTCTTCCGGAGGAAGCGACGACGACTCCAGGATCCCGACTGCGACCGCCGCATGCTCGCGATGATTGACGTGGTCGAAGAGGTCTTCGCGACCGATGGCGGCGCGGATCGGGCCGCTCGCCATCGCAAAGTAGTCGGGCGTGGCCACCTTCCAGCCGGCGTACTGCGACGCCAAGCAGGCTGCGACCGGAGACCGGCTGTGCACCGTTACGGCCGGCCAGGGCACGTCGGGCCAGCCATCCTCGAAGGCGATGTCCTTCTCCGCCCGCCCCTCCACGAGCCGCACGTCGCCGAGCCCGCCGAGGGCCGCCCTGGCGATTACGAGCCCGGCTTCCGCGCCTCCCGCCGCATCCACCCCGCAATCGACCACCACGGCTCCGGCGCGGCGGTGGCACGACGTCCCGAACAGGCCCGGCTGGTCGAGCAGGGGCTGCACCAGGGTGTAGGCCGCTTCGTTCAGGGGCATGTCGTGGCTCCGGGTCGCGACCATAATGCGGTGTAGGACTGCCGCCCACAACGAGCGGCCGCGAACCACGTCGATCAGCACCATTCCGCGAGACTTGCCGCCGTGCCCAGCCTGACGGTTGAAAACTACGTGAAGACGATCGAGCAGATCACCAGCGGCCAGGACGGACGGCCTGCGACCACCGGCCAGATCGCCGCCGCCCTCGGCGTGTCGCCCGGCACGGTGACGAGCATGCTGAAGACGCTCGACGCGGCCCGGCTCGCCACGCACCGTCCGTACGAAGGTGTGGCTCTCACGCGGGCGGGCCGGATGCTGGCCCTGCGTGTGATCCGTCGCCATCGGCTGATCGAACTGTTTCTCCTCAAGACGCTCGACATGAGCTGGGATGAGGTTCACGACGAGGCCGAGCACATGGAGCACGCGGTCAGTGACCTACTCATCGAGCGGATCGACGCGTTTCTCGGCCGACCCGAGGTCGATCCCCACGGCGATCCGATTCCGCGCGCCGACGCCGTGTCGCTCTCCGATCCGGCGGACGGCGTCATGCGGTCGCTTGCGGAGTGCGGCGAGGGCGACGCCTTCCGACTGGCGCGGGTGCTCGACCAGTCGTCCGACTTTCTCCGCTACCTCACCGACTGTGGCCTGGTGCTCGGCACGGTTGGCACGGTCGAGAGCAACCCTGACGGGGCAGGGCTGATGCGGGTTCGCGTGGGCCGCACGGGCCTCGCGATCGCCCTCGACGCTGCCGACAAACTGCTGGTCGCCGATGCCTGATGCGGCTCACGCGTGATCCTCGCGCGTCCTCGCGGCAGCGCAGCGAGCGGAGGGCCGGAGCCTGCAGCGAGTGCCCGGCGACCGGCACGGGCAGCCCCGAGTCTCGTGAACAATCCCAGATTCAGGACCGCCCGCTCCGTCAGTCGCGTTCCCAGACGCCCGACTGGCCGAGGCACTCGTCGACCGACACGCGGATCGAGCGGGGGATCGGGTGCCCGGAGGCTGCGAGCGATTCCGCGACGCTCAGGCCGATCCAGCGGGCAAGCCACTCCGCCGTCGTGTTGGCCAGCGGCATGAGCATGCACTCGTCGGTGGGAAACACCCAACGCCGCCGGCCGCGAAAGGTGACGGTGGTTTCGTCGCCACCGTGCGGTCCAGGAGCCGTCGTGACGCTGAGCCAGGGGTTGGCCGTGGGAAGGAGCATTTTGTGGTCGAGCCGCGCGAGCACCGCGGTGACGGTGTCGCGGAGGGCGATGAAATCGACCACCATGCCATGCGCGTCGGGTTCGCCGCCGACGTCCACGCCCACGGTCCAGTTGTGGCCGTGGACCGGCTCGCAGAGGTCGTCGGTGAGGGTGATGAAGTGGCCCGCCGCGAACACGTGGACGGCCTTGCGAAGTCGGACTTCGAAGCGATCGGTCATGGCGTGCGTGGTGCTGCCTGGGGGCTGACGTCGAGGGACGGGGTGATGCGTCCTGTCCGCAACTGAATATAGAGTGCCGCTGCCACGATGTCGGCGGTCGTGCCCGGGTTGAGCCGCCGCGGTGACCGCAGCGAGGCGTCGAAGGCGGCGGTGGCGACCGGTCGCTCGGCCGGAGGCAGCCGCAGGATCGCGGCGGCCACCGTCGTCACTCGGGCTGCCGTGTCAGCGCCGTGCTTTCGCGAGATCAGGGAGTCGGCCTCGCGGGCAAGTTGCCGCAGATGGCAGTCCACGATCGCCTCGAGGAGCGGCATGCCGGCCTCCAGGCTGGCGGCGAGATCGACGACTGGCCCGGCGAAGAGCGGTTCGAAGCCCTCTGTCCAGAGGCGGGCGATCTGGTCGCGATCGGCCGCGGCCCGCATGGCCGCGAGGAGATCGGTCGGCGGCGGCCCGTTGACGTCGTCGCGATCCACGCGGTCCATGCCACCGGGCCGCGCCAGCGCGATCGCCTGGTAGACGTCGGCGGCGTCGGCGGCACCGAGCTGCGCGAGCACTCGATCGACTGCGGCGGCGGTGAGCGGCTCGCCGTCCGGCACGGCCGCGAGTGGCGCCGTGAGCAGGATGATGCCGAGGTTGGCGTTGGTGTCGGCGGCGGATCGTGCCGCCGTGACTGCTTCGAGGATGGTGCGGCCGAGCCGCTGCGTCGCGGCGCGTTCGAAGGTCGGCGCGATCGCCGTGGCCGCCGCCACGAGATCGGCGTGGGTGAGATCGGCGAACGACGCCCCGGGGTGAACGTTACCGGGCTTCGCCGCGGTCGCCTCGAGGATGCCGGCGACGGCGGTACACCACCCCCGACCACCCGCGGGGCAAGCGAGGCCCGCGGCGGCGGCGGCGGCAGCAGGCGTGACGGTTGTAGCGGCTGAAGCGGGAATGTGAGCGTCTCGTGAGGAGCTGACGTCGGGGCGCAGCCGACCTCAAGGGTACACTCGTCACCACGGCATGATGATGCCGGTCAGCTCAGGTGAGCAGGAGGAACGACAGGCATGGCGACGGTCAGCGACGAGGCGACGGGCACCACCTTCGGGCCGGAGTGCTTCATCAACCGCGAGTTGAGCTGGCTCGACTTCAACCAGAGGGTGCTGGAGGAGGCTGAGAACCCCGACAACCCGCTGATGGAGCGGCTGAAGTTCCTGGCGATCTTCAGTTCGAACCTCGACGAGTTTTTCATGATCCGCGTCGCAGGACTGCGGGAGCAGGCCTTCGGCGAGAGCGCCCCGCAGGATTATTCCCCCGACGGCCTGACCGCCATGGCGCAGCTCAAGGCCGTCGCCTGTCGCACGCAGGAACTGGTGGCCCGGCAGTATGCCTGCGTTCGCGAGAGCATCGGCCCGGCGATGGCGGCCGAGGGCTTCCGCCTGCTGCGGTACGAGTCGCTCGAGGGCGGTCAGCGGGAGCAGGTGGACCGCTTCTTTCGCGAGCGTGCCCTGCCCATCCTCACGCCCATGGCGGTCGATCCGGCCCATCCGTCGCCCCGCTATCACAACCGCGGGCTGTATCTCGGCGTGATGCTGCACCGGGGCGAGGGGCTCGGCCCCAAGCGAATGTTCGCGGTGGTTCAGGTGCCGCAGGTGCTGCCGCGGATCGTGGCGATCTCGGGCGGCGAACCGGGCACGTTTCCTTTCGTGCTGCTTGAAGACATCGTCTCGGCGCGGCTGCCCGAACTCTTCGGCGGCTTCGCAGTGGAGTCGTGGACGGCCTTCCGCATCACCCGCGACAGCGACGTCGACCTGCTCGAGCAGGAATCAGACGACATGCTGAAGCTCATCGAGGACCGCATCAAGGCCCGCCAGCGTGGGCAGGCGGTGCGGATCGAGATCGCATCCAAGGCCGACGACACGCTCGCCGAAATGATCATCGACGAGGAAGGGCTGCAGGGGAAAGCTCGCGGCCAGTGCGACGACTACAGCGAGGTCTACCGCATCGACGGCCCGCTCGACCTGACCTCGCTCTGGGAGCTGCACAAGCTGCCCGGCTTCGAGCGGCTGCACGACAAGCCGTTCACGCCGCGGATGCCTCGCGGCCTCGAGCGGCGCAGCCCCGACATTTTCGCCGCGATCGCGCATCGCGACATCCTCCTGCATCACCCGTACGAGTCGTTCGACCCGGTGGTCGAGTTCGTGACCGCGGCGGCGGCCGACCCCCGTGTGCTTGCGATCAAGCAGACGCTCTACCGCACCAGCGGCGACTCGCCGATCTCGAGGGCGCTGATGGCGGCGGCGGAATCGGGGAAGCACGTGACCGCGCTGGTGGAACTCAAGGCGCGGTTCGACGAGGCCAACAACGTGAGCTGGGCTCGGCAGATGGAGCGGGCCGGCGTGCACGTGGTGTTCGGCTTCCTCGACCTCAAGACCCACTGCAAGGTGTCGATGGTGCTTCGCCAGGAAGGACAGGGACTGCGGCGCTACGTGCATCTCGGCACCGGCAACTACAACCCCACGACCGCGCTCTCCTACACCGACGTCGGCCTGTTCACGGCCGATGAGGCGATGGCGGAAGATGCCTCGGCCCTCTTCAACCTCCTCACCGGCTATTCGCAGGGCCATCCCTGGCAGCGGTTGATCGTGGCGCCGAACGACCTGCACCGTCGGACCATCGAACTGATCGACGAGCAGGCGGAGCGGGCCCGCGCGGGGCGGCCGTCGCGGATCTTCGCCAAGCTCAATGCGATCGTGGACCACCGCGTGATCGAGTCGCTGTACCGCGCCAGCCAGGCAGGCGTGCCGATCGACATCGTCGCTCGGGGCATGTGCGGGCTGAGGCCGGGGGTGCCCGGGCTGAGCGAGACGATCCGCGTGCGGAGTATCGTGGATCGGTTTCTGGAGCACAGCCGGCTCTACGTGTTCGGCCCCGACGACGATGCGAAGGTGTTTCTCTCGAGCGCCGACTGGATGCCGCGAAACTTCTTCCGTCGGGTCGAAGTGATGTTTCCGGTGCTGGCGCCAGACCTGTCCACGCGAATCCTCCGCGAGATCCTCCCGGTGTATCTCGCCGACAACGTGCGGGCGCGCCGGCTCGATCCCGACGGCGTCTGGCGGCTGCTCGGCCCCGCCGAGGGTCAGCCGCCGCGGCGGTGCCAGTATGAGTTTCTGGAGCAGCGAGCCGCTGCCGACGCAGAAGTGAAAAGCCCAACGCCGTGAGGCGTGGGACTGCGGCCGGGATGGCGCCGCCTTGAGGGCGAGCGAGCCCACTTCTAGAATCCTGTTTCGTTCCGTTTCCCGGCCGCGGAGAGCCTGTTTCGATGGCGGAGGACTACTACCAGACCCTTGGCGTGCCGAGGACCGCGTCGGCCGAGGACATCCGCAAGGCCTATCGGGAACTCGCCCGCAAGTATCACCCCGATCTGCATCCCGACGACGAGGCGGCCAAGGAGAAGTTCAAGGAGCTGCAGGCCGCGTTCGACGTGCTCAACGACGCGAGCAAGCGGGAGATGTACGACCGCTACGGCAGTTCCTTCGAGGGCGTCGGTGCGGGCGGGCCACGCGGCGGGGGCTGGGGGGGCGGGCCCTTTCCGGGCGGCGGCGGTTTTCCGGGTGGCGGCGGCGGGGCCGAGATCGACCTCGAGAGCCTGTTCGGCGGCGGGGGCGGCTTCGAGCAACTCTTCGGCGGCGGCCGGACGCGGGCAGCGGGCGCGGGTGGCCGGCGCCGCCGGCAGACCCAGACGCCCGGCGAGGATGTCACGGCCCGGATGACCATTCCCTTCACGCTCGCCATCGACGGCGGCAAGGCGGATGTGGCCATCGACCGCGGCGGAAAGAAGGAGACGATCAGTGTCACGATCCCACAGGGAGTGCCCGACGGCGCGCGCATGCGGCTGCGGGGGCAGGGCCAGCCCGGCGCCGGCGGCGGGCCGGCGGGTGATCTGCTGCTGGAGGTGGACATCGAGCCGCATCCGGTATTTCGTCGCGACGGCGACACGCTCGAGCTGACGCTCCCGATCACGCTGGCCGAGGCGATCGAGGGCGCGAAGGTGGATGTGCCCACGCCGTGGGGCACGATCGCGCTCAAGGTGCCGCCGCGAACCAGTGGCGGCCGCAAACTGCGGGCCGGGGGCATGGGCGTGCGGCACGCCAACGGCTCGAAGGGCGACCTGATCGCCGAACTGCAGATCGTGCTTCCCGACACGGGCGACGCCGCGACGCTCGATCGGCTGCTCGAAGCGGCCCGGGCTGCGCAGGCCACTACAGCCGCGAATCCGCGGGCGGCGTTGAAGTGGTGACGCCGCGTCCGGCCGGGTTTTCGCGACGGATGCGACTCCTCCGACCGCCGGAGTTCTCTCGCGTGTATGACACCAGGCAGAGTGCGGCGGCAGGGCCGCTGGTGCTCTACGCGGCGGCGGACCGCGCGAATCCCGACGGGGTGCGGCTGGGCCTGTCGGTTTCGCGGCGGATCGGCTCGGCGGTGGTGCGGAACCGCTGGAAGCGGCGGCTGCGGGAAGCGTTTCGCCAAGTTCGAGGTTCGCTGCCATCCGGCAACGATTTCGTGATCGTCGTCCGTTCGGGCGAACCGCCGGCCGGGGCGACCGGCGCCCGCGAGATGGAGACGGCCATCGCCTCGCTCGCCGCGCGGGTCGTGGGCCGCCGGGGCTATGCCGATGCCGTGCCCAGGCCGCGTGACGATGCGGCGGCGAAACCAAAGCGGAGGCGGTGATGGCGGCCACGCCCGGCGGTCCCTGCGGCTCGGTCTGCAGGCTCTGCGACCGCGCCGCCTCGGCCGTGCTGATCGCCGGCGTCGTGCTCTACAAGCTCACGCTCAGCCCGCTGCTCGGACGGCACTGCCGCTTCCAACCCACGTGCAGCACCTACTTCCGCGAGGCCGTGGAGAAGTATGGAGCGATTCGCGGTGCGGCAAAGGGGCTCGCACGGATCGGCCGCTGCCATCCGTGGCATCAGGGTGGTTATGACCCGCCCTGAGCGAGTTGAGTGAGCACACCGGCATTTGCCGGCGGAAATCGCAGCGCGGCGAGTTCCGCCACGGGCACCCAGGCGAAGGGGACGAGCGGCTCCTCGCGGTCGTCGAGCGGCGTGGCGGCGAAGAACAGGATGTCGAGCGGGCCGCTGCCGGCGGTCGAGGCCACGCGATCGAGCAAAGCCTCGATCCGCACGGCAATTCCTGCCTCTTCGAGGCACTCCCGCGCGGCGGCGTCGGCCGGCGATTCACCCGGTTCGACCTTGCCGCCGGGAAACTCGTCGAGGCCTGCCGCGTCGATGGCATCGACGGCGCGACGACCCACGAGCACGTGGCCGTGTCGCAGCACCACGGCGACGGCGATCGTGGTCACGCCAGCCTCACGCAGGGTTCACTGCGGCCTCACGCTGGTCGCACGCCGGCCTCACTCCTGCGCCGCCTGCTTGGGCACAAGGTCGAGGAGCCTGCCCGGCGAGCCCATCACGTTGTAGCCCGCATCGACGTGCAGGATCTCGCCCGAAATCCCTTGCGAGTCGCGGGAGAGCAGCCAGGCGCCGGCCTTGCCGACCTCGTCGTGGGTGATGTTGCGGCCCATCGGCGACATGTGCTGGTAGAGGCCGAGCATATCGTCCACACCTGCGCCGCGGCCGGCGAGCGTCCGCAGCGGGCCGGCGCTGACCGCATTGACGCGGACGCCGGCGGGGCCGAGGTCGAAGGCCATGTAGCGCATGCACATGTCGAGGGTCGCCTTGCAGACGCCCATGATGTTGTAGCCGGGCACGACCTTCTCGCCGCCGAAGTAGGTGAGGGTGAGGATCGAGGAGTCTTTGGAGAGGAAGCTGCGGGAGAGCCGGCCGACCGCCAACAGGCTGTAAGCGCTCGTCTCCATCGCCACGCGGAAGCCCTCACGGCTGCAGTTGGTGGTCTCGCCCTTGAGGTCTTCGAGCGGCGCGAAGGCGATCGAGTGGAGCAGGAAGTCGATCGTGCCAAACTCCTGCTTGCCCCGATCCATGACGGCCGCGATCTGGTCGTCGCTCGACACGTCCATGGGCACGAGGAACTTGGCGTTGGGCTCGGGGTCGGTGAGCAGGGCGACGCGGCGGCGGTTTCGCTGGCGTTCGTCGTCGGGACGGTCGGGGAGGTGGGTGAAGCCGATCTGGCCGCCCTCGGCCATGATGATCTTGGCGATTGCCCAGGCGATCGAGTGATCGTTGGCCACACCGAGCACGAGCCCCTTCATCCCGTCGAACCTGCCCATCGAGTCGTCTCCAGAAGCGAGTTGCAAAAATCGAGGCCGGCCGCGTGGCGGCGCCGCACGGTGGATTTCGAGCGCGGAATGTAGCGGTTGGTCGCGAATCCCTGCAACGCGGCGTCTTGGATGCGTCTTCGGCGCCGCGGCGGCGGCGGGGCCGACCCTTGTCGGAGCGGTGCGTGGTGGGTAAAAAAGCGGTTCAGCCCCGTTAGCTCAATTGGTCAGAGCATCTGACTCTTAATCAGAGGGTTCTTGGTTCGAGTCCAAGACGGGGCACTCGCTCTTTTCGCCAGCGGCGATTGCTGGTTTGTCGGCTCATGTGGGTCAGGCTTGAACCTGGCCCGTTGCAATGCTCCCGCAGCCGGCCGGAGACATGCTCGGCGCCGGTGGGAATGGTCTCCGACCTACCTGCGGGGTGTGAGTTCTGTTCTCAAACGCTGCGGAACGATCGCTGCGTGGCACACGTCGCACCGGCTTCTGTGCGTGCCTCCGGCCGGCTGCTCCTCCCTCCACAATTCTAGTCGATCCAAAGGTGAACCGTGAAGACACACAGGTTGAAAACCTGTGCTACGGGGGTGGGGGCGAGGGGCTGCCCATGCCCGGGAGCAGGCGTTGCTGACAAGCGCAGCCAGGATGGCGGAGCGCAGTCAGCATCGAGCGAGCGGAGGGCAGGATGCCCGTAGCGAGCGTCCGGCGACGGGCATGGGCAGCCCCTCGCCACGCGGCGGAGTCAGTGTGTGCCCCCATCGCTTACGCGATTGGGCTTCCTGAGTTCGTAGCGAGCGTCCGGCGATGGGCATGGGCAGCCCCTCGCCACGCGGCGGAGTCAGCGTGTGCCCCCATCGCTTAAGCGCCCGTGGTGTCACTCGAGCCCGCGTCACGATCCGTTCCAGGAGCTCGGCCTCCATGCCGTCCCGATTCTGGCTGATGCTTGCGATCGCGATTGCGGCTGGGATCGCCATCATGCGGGCGAAGCCTGCCGGAAGGAGGCGACCGTCCTCAAAGCCGTGGCGGGGGCACATCAAGCCACCGCCGCCACCGCCCTGATTCGGCGACCGGGTATGGACAGCCTCAGGCAACACTCGCGGCTCACGAAAAACTCACATGTTCCGGTGGAAGCACCCGAGAAATCGGCCTGCCGTTCGGGAGGCGAGGGGCGTACCATTTCAATGGCGGAATGCGGGGCGGCGCTGCAGGGATCGCCGCGGGTCGTTCACCGGAGGAACGATGTCTGACGCCCGATCGAAGCTCTTCGTCCTCGACACCAACGTCATCCTTCACGACAGCGGCTGCCTGCGGAAGTTCGCCGAGCACGATGTCGCCGTGCCGATCACCGTGCTCGAGGAACTCGACCAGTTCAAGCGCGGCAACGAAGACATCCACTTCCAGGCTCGTGAGTTTCTCCGCCGGCTCGACGCCCTCACCGGCGATGTCCTCTCCCGCGAAGGCAGCCCGCTCGGCGACGGACTCGGCTCGATCCGCGTGGTGCTCGGCCGGGGCTCGGCGCCGCGGCTCGACGACGCCTTCCTGCAGGACACACCCGACCATCGCATCCTTCGCACCACGCTGGCGATCCAGGCCGAGGAGGCGCCGCGGCAGGTGGTGCTTGTGTCGAAAGACACCAACCTGCGGATGAAGGCCAAGTCGCTCGGCATCAATGCCCAGGACTACAAGTCGGACAAGGTGCAGGGGTTCGACAAGCTCTATTCGGGCCGGCGCGTCATCGAGGGGCTCGCCTCGGAGACGATCGACCACCTCTATGCCAACGGCGGCGTGCTCCCCGCGGGCATGCTGCCGCTGCCGCAAGCTCCCGTGGCGAACGAAAACTTCGTGCTCCGCAACGGCAGCAAGTCGGCGCTCGCCACCTACCGTCGCGGCGACGACGCCTTCCACCGCGTCGAGAAGCTCACCTGCTACGGCATCACGCCGCGAAACGCCGAGCAGTCGTTCGCACTGAAGGCGCTGATGGACGACTCGATCCGACTCGTCACGCTCGCCGGCAGTGCCGGCACCGGCAAGACGCTCCTGGCGCTGGCGGCGGCGCTCGAGTGCCGCCAGAAATACCGCCAGATCATGCTCGCCCGACCGGTGGTGCCGCTCTCCAACCGCGACCTCGGCTTCCTGCCGGGCGACATCGCCGACAAACTCGATCCCTACATGCAGCCGCTGTACGACAACCTGACCGTCATCCGCCACCAATGCGGCGACGATACCCAGGCCGCCCAGCGGATCAACGACATGCGGGAGTCGGAGAAGCTCGTGATCACGCCGCTGGCCTACATCCGTGGACGCAGCCTGCAGCGGATGTTCTTCATCGTGGACGAGGCGCAGAACCTCACGCCGCACGAGGTGAAGACGATCATCACGCGGGCCGGCGAGGGGACGAAGATCGTGTTCACCGGCGACGTGGCCCAGATCGACCAGCCCTACCTCGACGCCCTCTCCAACGGTCTCAGCTATCTGATCCACCGCATGACCGGCCAGCCGCTCTACGCCCACGTGACCCTGGAGAAGGGGGAACGGTCGGAACTCGCCGATCTGGCGAGTGCCCTGTTGTGACCGCCCCGCCCACCGCCTTCACCGTCATTTCGCCCGGCCGCGTCAACCTGATCGGCGAGCACACCGACTACAACGACGGCTTCGTGCTGCCGATGGCGATCGAACGCGGGCTCAGGATCGCTGTCCGCCTGCGGGCGGGCCGCAGGGCCGTCGTGTCGAGCGACCGCGGCGGACCTGCCGCGGAGATCGACCTCGTTGGCCCTCACGCGGCCGGCCGAACTGACTGGGGTAGGTATGTCGAGGGTGTGGTGGCCGGCTACCGCCGACTGGGCTGGGACATCCCGGGCTTCGAGGCGGCGATTACCGCCGACCTTCCCGCGGGCGGTGGCCTGAGCAGTAGTGCCGCGCTCGAGGTGGGGATCGCGACCGTGCTGGAAGCCCTCTGCGGCCTCGGGCTGCCGACCGCCGAGAAAGCCCTCCTCTGCCAGCGGGCCGAGCACGAGTTTGCTGGCGTGCCCTGCGGCATCATGGACCAGTTCGCCGTCGCCTTCGGCCGAGCGGGCCACGCCCTCCTGCTTGACTGCCGCAGCCGCGAGATCCGGCCGGTGCCGCTTGCCGACGAGGTTGCGATCCTTGTGATCGACAGCGGCGTGAAGCATGCTCTTGCCGACGGCGGCTACGCGGCGCGGCGACGCGACTGCGAGGCGGCCGCGCGGCTGCTCGGTATACCCGCGCTTCGCGACGTGTCGCCGGCGGAATGGCCGGCGGTCGAGCCGATGCTGTCGGACCCGCCGCGCCGACGCGCCCGGCACGTGGTCGCCGAGAACGCCCGCGTGCTCGACTTCGCGGCCGCGGTCGAGGTGGGCGACTGGACGCGGGCGGGCCGGCTGATGGACGACAGCCATGCCTCGCTCCGCGACGACTTCGAAGTCTCCTGCCGCGAACTCGATCTGATCTGCAAGGTCGCCTGCACGGTGGCAGGCGTGTTCGGCTGCAGGATGACCGGCGGCGGCTTCGGAGGCTGCGCCGTCGCACTCGTCGATGCGGCGCGGACGACGGCGATCGCCGCCGACGTGCGGGCCCGATGTGGCGAGGCGCTGGGGGCGGAGCCGACCGTCTTCGCCACGGCCGCGGCGGCTGGTGCGCGGGTCGTGGCCGGCTGACAGTCCAAGGTGAACGGCGGCCCGTGCGACTACGGGCCGTCGCCGGACGGAATCACCGGCGGATGGCTGCCGGTCAGCGTGATCGCGAGTCGCGGGCCGGCGATCGCCGGGTCGGTTCGCAGGAACTGCGAAAAGATCATGCCGTCTCCTGGCCACTCCCGCGTGGCCGCGAGCCGGGCCCGCACCCAGACGCTCGTTCCGCCAGCAACGACGGCCGTGACGTCGCGGACCGGATGGTCGAAGCCGCCGCGGCCCGCCTCGAGTTGGGCGAGGGTGGTCCAGGTTTCACCGTCGGGCGAGACGTCGAGGCCGGCGCGGGCTCCGGGATCGTAGGGAAATGGATCGCCGGTGGTCCAGATGGCGAGTCCGGCCATGAGCGAGGCCGACTGAATCGCGAACGGCGCATCGAACCTGAGGACGACGCTGCCTTCGCGGCCCGGCACCGTCGGTCGGATGAACCTCGTCGAGCCCGCGACGTGCTCCGTATAGGCCTCGACATCGATCATCGAGACCACGAACTGCCGCCAGCGGTCGTCGAGCAGATTGAGCTCCGTGCGTCGATAGGGAGGCATCCGCCAGGTCACCTGCGCCGGCGTCGCCAGTCGTTGCCCAGCCGCATCGACCGGGCCGCGCGCCGAGCCGACGAGTTTGAGGCGGTAGTTCCCCTCGGCGGCCGTGATGGCGTCGAGCCCCGCCAGCTTCCAGTGACGGCCTTTCCCGGTCACGGTGAGCGCATCGGTGGCGATCGGCTCGCCGTCGCGAGTGAGGCGGAAGTCCTTGGCGGAGAGTTCGTTGATTTCCGAGTCGAAGTCGAGGGCGACCCAGGCAAGCGGTTCGGTGCGGCCGTTGGAGATCGAGTGAAACGCCGCTGCGGGGCCTCGGTCCGGGACGGATGGCGGCTTACTCGCCCACCACGCGGCCATGGCGAGCGCCGCGGCAGCCGCCGCGGCGATGCCCGCCGTACGACCGAAGGAAAGCAGGCCGCCGCGTCGGGCCGCGATCGACTGACCGGCGAGCAGTCGCTCGAGGTCGTCGGCGAGGAGACTGGCAGACGCGTAACGCTGTTGGGGCGACTTCGCGAGGCAGGTGGCGGCGATCGCGGCGAGGCTCCGGCCGGTCGTGGGCTCGCGAACGGCGAGCGGTGCCGGCCGTGCCTCCCGCACCACCCGCGCTGTGGCGACGAGCGACAGCCGCGAGACGTCGTAGGGCAGACGGCCCGTGAGCAGTTCGTGAAGGATCACCCCGAGCGAGTAGACGTCGCTCCGTGGATCGAAGGGCCCGCCGGCGAACTGCTCGGGGCTCATGTACTGCCGGGTGCCGACGCATTGGCCGGTTTCCGTCATGGCATCGGCCGAGTCGAGATCTTCGGCGATCTTGGCGACACCGAAGTCGATCACCCGTGGCCGGCCGTCGCTGCCGACGAGGACGTTGCCGGGTTTGAGGTCGCGGTGGACGACGCCGACCGCATGCCCGTGGCCCACGGCCCGGCAAACGTCTACGAACAGCTTCAGCCGTTCGTGGATGCTGAGCCCGCGCTGCTCGCAGAATCGGACGAGCGGCGCTGCGTCGGGGATCAACTCCATGACGAAGTACGGCGTCGGGCCCGCAGGCCCGTCGAGGATGCCCGCCGAGTGGATGCGCGCGATCCCTGGGTGCCCGAGGCGGCCAAGCACGTCGGCTTCGCGGGTGAAGCGGGCGACGGCGCCCGGGGGCCGCGGCCCCGGGCGGATCGTCTTCACGGCCACCGGCCGTGAAGGTGCCCTCTGACGACCGAGGTAGACACGCCCCATGCCTCCCTGGCCGATCACCGCCTCGATTCGCACGTCGCCGACGTCGCTGCCGACGAGGGGGTCGTCCTCCCAGCCGTCGTCGGCGTGCAGGCCGAAACCGGTGTCTCGTCGCGAGAGACCGGCCGACGAGGCTGCCGTGTCGGCGCTGGGCCGCTCACTGGCCAGACCGGCGTGCGGCGGCGTCACTGGCGACTCACGGTCGTCGTGCACGCGGCAATCCCTCCACAACGCCGGGATACCCGGCGGATATGTCGTCATCCGCCGCTCAGGCGATGCCCTGACGCAGCGCCCAGACCGCCGCCTGGGTGCGGTCGCTGAGCGACGTCTTTCGAAGCAGGTTTTGGACGTGCTCCTTCACCGTCTCGACCGAGATTTCCAGCGAGTCGGCGATCTCCTGGTTGGAGAGCCCCATCGCGACCAGCCGCAGCACCTGCGTTTCGCGAGGCGTGAGCGGGATGCCTCCACTCACGGCTGCATCCCGCTTGGCCATCGAACTCGCCATTCGCTTGAGTTCCCCACCACGCGAGGGCGGAGCTCCCTCGGCAGCGCCGGTGACCGCGGCGATCAGCTCGGCGCGGGATGATGTTTTGAGGAGATAGTCGTGCGCTCCCGCCGAGACGGCGCGGGCGACGTAGGTGGGGTTGTCGAAGGCCGACAGCATCACCACCTTCGTGTCTGGTACCGCCGATCGCAGCCGCTTCACCGTGTCGAGCGAGTCCCCGCCGTCCAGCAGGACATCGAGGAGAATCACATCGGGCTTGAGCTTGCGAGCCTGCTTCAACGCCTCGTCGGCCGACGCGGCGTCTCCGCAGACCCGAACGGCCGAGTCCTTGAAGACGCTCTGCAGCCCGTGCTTGATGATGTCGTGGTCGTCGACGATGAGAACTTTGACTGGCATGGGGGGCATCGTCACCTAACCCGGGGGCGATGTCAATTTTTTTGATTCTGCGGGCAGGTCTCATGCCGGTATGCCTGTATGGTGATGTGATCGACCACCGGAACGCGGTCGAAGGAAATCGGCTGCGCGGCTGCCTCTGCGGGGTTGCAGCGCAATCCAGAAGATATGTGCATTGGTTCGAGGATGCGCCAGAGACAGCCATGACGAGTCCCATCATTCTTCGCGAACGCTCCGGCGTGATTGCGGTTCTCAAGCCGGTCGGCCTCGCGACCCAGGCACCTCCCGGGATCGAGTCGGTGGAGCGGTGGCTTCGCGGACGGCTCGGCAGGGATGCGGCTGGCTACCTGGGAGTGCCACATCGGCTCGACCGGGCGGTGTCGGGGGTGGTGCTCATGGCGGCGACGCCGCGGGCCGCGCGGAAGCTCTCCCGCCAGTTCGAACGGCGGGAGATCGTGAAGACGTACCTTGCGGTCGTGGCCTCGGACTCGGAAGCGGTGAAGCTGGACCATCCCGCGGCGGTGGCCGAGCAGGTGCCTGCCGCGGAGACCGTCGTCTGGCGGGACTTTCTCCGCAAACTCCCCGAAGAGGCGCGAAGCGAGATCGTCGAGCCAGAGTCGCCGCAATCGCGGGAGGCCGTCACGCAGGTGTCGTGCATCGACTGCCGGAGCACCACCGGCGGCAGGCGGCTCCTGCACCTCGTGCCGTTGACCGGTCGCATGCACCAGCTCCGGCTGCAGGCGGCGAGTCGTGGGCTGCCGATCGTGGGCGACGAACTCTACGGTGGGCCGCCACTGGGCGAAGGGGACGCGCGGGAGCGACCGATCCTGCTCCACGCCTGGCGGATCGCCTACGCCG
>Ga0315904_10003140_pt1 | contig 24765 bp, 24 predicted proteins | sample LakEriMetagenome_6_FD_203529 | JGI IMG/M metagenome (GOLD analysis project Ga0315904, IMG submission 203529) | Freshwater fungal communities from buoy surface, Lake Erie, Ohio, United States - Buoy 12 MA120 | ecosystem: Environmental > Aquatic > Freshwater > Lake | place: USA: Lake Erie, Ohio... | reverse complement strand
CGGGTAGTTGCTTCGCCCCTCGGGTCACTCGGAGAGTCCATTCATGCACGCATGCCACGTTCGGGCATTTCGCCCGGCTCAGACGTTCTGCCTCGTCGTCGCCTTCCTTGCCGCCGCCTTGTCGCCCGGCAGCGGCTGGGGCGTCGTCATCGACTTCGAAAACCTCACCGTACCGGCCTCGGGTTATTTCAACGGCGATCCCGGCACGCTGGCGCCCGGCCAGTTCGTCGACACGCCCTGGGCATCCGGAGGTGCATCGTTCGACAACACGTTCGGCATCGACAGCTACGGGGGATTCGACTACCCCTACTGGTACGGCTTCGCCTACTCGAACGTGGCCAACACGACCGACCCGGCCTTCGAGAACCAATACGCCTCCTATCCCGGCGGCGGGTTTGGCTCGAGCACCTACGCCGTGGCGTATTCCGAGGCGGCGGTCGTGACGCTGCCAGTGGCGACCACGGTCTCCGGCTTCCAGATCGCCAACACCACCTACGCCGCGCTGACGATGAAGAACGGCGACCAATACGGCTTCTCGGCCCCGCTCCCCGCGGGCGGCTGGTTCTCGACCACCGCCACCGGCAGGCGCGGCGGCGCGACCACCGGGTCCGCCACCTTCTACCTGGCAGACCTCCGTGGCGGTTCGCCCCCGGGCGTTCTCTCCGGCTGGTCCTGGTTCGACCTCACGTCGCTGGGCACGGTCGATCGGATCGAGTTTGCGTTCGACGGCTCCGACACGGGGACATTCGGGCTCAACACGCCGGCCTATTTCGCGATGGACGACTTCACGGTGGCCGCCGTGCCGGAGCCGACGTCGCTGGCGGCGGCGCTGGCGACCGCCGCCTGCGGAGTGTGGCAGCTTCGGAGTCGCCGCCGCCATGCGTGAGGCCGAGCGGACGGCGGCGCAGGCGGCGGCGATCGACCACAACCGCCGTGCCTGGGATCGTCTGGCCACCGATGGCGTGCCGCTCGCCCGGCCAGCGGCCGACGAGGCGTTTGGCGACCCGCGCAGCTGGCTGGGCTCGGCGGGCACCGCCGCTCGCCCGTGGCTGCCTGCGCGGCTCGACGGACTCGAGGTGCTCTGTCTCGCCGCCGGCGGCGGCAAGCACGGCCCGCTCTACGCGGCTGCGGGAGCACGAGTGACCGTGCTCGATGTCTCCACGGCGATGCTTGCGCTCGACCGCGCGGTGGCCCGCGAGCGGCGGATCGACCTGGAGATCCTCGAGGGGTCGATGGACGACCTCTCCATGTTCGCCCCGGGCCGATTCGACCTGGTGATCCATCCGGTGAGCACCTGCTACCTGCCCGACGTCTCGTCGATCTTTCGCGAGGTCGCGCGGGTCACGCGGTCGAACGGTCTCTATGTCAGCCAGCACAAGTCGCCGGTGAGCCTGCAGGCGGGGGTCGTGCCCAACGACCGCGGCCGCTACGAACTGGAGCACCCGCAGCAGCCCGGCATGCCGCTACCACCGCTGCCGCCCTCGCGGCTCCGCGAAGCGGGCACCCACGAGTACGTCCACTCCCTGGGTAGTCTCTTCGGCGGCATCTGCCGGGCGGGGTTCGCGATCGAGGACGTGGCCGAGCCCGACCATGCCCTGCCTTCCGCCGCGGTTGGCAGTACGGCCCACCGCGCGGCCTTCCTGCCTCCGTACATCCGCGTGCTCGCCCGCCGCACCGCCGACGGCCGGCCCGCCGGGGCCATCCTGCTGGTAGACTGATCGCATCATGATTTGCCTCACCATTCTCCTCACGGCCAAGGACGCGGCCGACATCCCGCGGCTCCACGACCTGCTCGCGCAGGCGATGCGGAAGAGCCGTGGCGAGCCCGGCTGCCTGCGGTTCGATGTCTACCACTCCACCGCGGAGCCGCGGCGGTTCACGCTCGTCGAGCATTGGGCCGACCAGGCGGCGATCGACGCCCACCGGCTCGCCGAGGCCTACACCACGATCTACAAGCCGCAGGTGATGCCGCTCGTCGACCGCGAGGCGCATCCGAGCACGCTGTTGGATTGAAGGCGGCGGGATGATCCTCCTCATCGACAACTACGACTCGTTCACCTGGAACCTCGTCCAGCGGATCGGCGAGATCGCGCCCGGTACGGCCGTCGAGGTGCATCGCAACGACAAGATCACGCCCGCCGAGATTGCCGCGAAGGCCCCGAGTCATCTGGTGATCTCGCCCGGTCCCTGCACGCCCGACGAGGCGGGGATCTCCTGCGACGTGGTCCGGCGGTTCGCGGGGCGGATGCCGATCCTCGGCGTTTGCCTCGGCCACCAGTCGATCGGCCAGGTGTTCGGCGGCACGATCGTGCGGGCCAAACAGCTGATGCACGGTAAGGTCGACCGCATCGAGCACACCGGCAAGGGACTGTTTGCCGGCCTTGGATCACCCATCGAGGCCACCCGCTACCACAGCCTCGTGATCGATCCGCCCACGCTTCCCAAGGACTTCGAGGTCGATGCCTGGGCCGCGGCGCCCGACGGCTCGCGGGAGATCATGGCGATCCGCCACAAGACGCTCCCGATCTTCGGCGTGCAGTTCCATCCGGAGAGTTTTCTGACGCCGGCTGGCTACGACCTGCTGCGAGCCTTCCTCCGGACGGGCGCCGTCGCTGCATGATCGACCTCGCCGACGCGATCGGGCTGGTGGAGCAGACCGCGAGTCCGCTGCCGCCGCGTCGCCAGCGGCTCCTCGATGCTGCGGGCAGGCGGCTCGCCGAGGCAGTCATCGCCGACGTCGATTCGCCGCCATGGGACCGGGCGATGATGGACGGCTTCGCTGTTTGCTCGACCGACGTGGTTGATCGGGCGGCTGACGTCATCGAACTCGATGTTGTCGCCGACCTCGCGGCGGGCGACGTGACCACGCGGCCGATTCCCGCCGGCGGCTGTGCGCGGATCATGACCGGCGCGGCGATTCCGCCCGGCGCCGACGCCGTGGTGCCGGTGGAGTCGGCGGTGGATGACACGGCGGCCGCGCACGCCGGCAGCCGCGTGCGGCTCCGCGAACCGAGGTTTCGCCCGGGGCAGCACGTCGGCATCCGCGGCGCAGCCTTTCAGGCCGGGACGCCCGTGCTTCCGGCGGGCACGATCCTCACGCCCGCCGCCATTGGCTTGGCCGCCGAGGCCGGCGCCACGCACGTGGTGGCGGTGGCCCGACCGCGAGTGGCGATCCTTTCTACAGGCAGCGAGTTGGTGCCCGTCGAGGAGGTGCCGGCGCACGGCCAGACGCGGAACTCGAATGGCCCGATGATCGCAGCGGCGGTCGCGGCATGCGGCGGCGAGCCAATCCCGCTGGGCATCGCGGTCGATCGCCCCGAGGCGATCCGCGCCGCAGTGATGCAGGGCCTTGCGGCCGACGTGCTCGTGCTCTCGGGAGGCGTGTCGGCCGGCGACCTCGACCTCGTGCCGGCGATCTTCGCCGCCTGCGGCGTGGAGAAGATCTTCCACAAGGTCAGGCTTAAGCCCGGCAAGCCGGTCTGGTGTGGCCGGCTCAACCGCGGTGCCGGACAGCCGTCGGCGATCGTATTCGGCCTGCCTGGCAATCCGGCGAGCAGCCTCGTCTGCTTCGAGCTCTTTGTGCGACCGGCGATCGCGATCCTCGCGGGCCTGCCCCGCGACCGCTGGCATCTCCCGCGATGCCGCGGCGCGCTCACAGCAGCGGCGAAGGCCGCCGCGGATCGGCCCGTCTATCTGCCGTGCCGCATCACGCGGGCCGGTGCACGGCTCGATGTGACGCCGCTGCCGTGGACCGGATCGGCGGACCTGGTCGGCCTCGCGGTTGCGGACGGACTCGTCGCCCTGCCGGCCGGGGCAAAGGCCGAGCCCGGTACCGACGTCGAGGTGCTGGAGTTTGCGACGTTAGCGAGCGAGTAGGTCGGACCGAGTCGCCGCGGGCTGTGTGTGGTGCGCCGCGAGGGGCTGCCCATGCCCTCTCGCTGGACGTTCGCGTCGGGCATCGTGCCTGACGCTCTCTGCATGTCCGCTGCGCTTCGCCATCCTGGCTGCGCTTGCTCCCATAGCCCGCTCGAGGGCACGGGTAGCCCCTCGCTCCGTCCGCGCTTCTCGTAGCACCGGTTTTCAACCCGTGCCTGTCTCCTGAGACGTCAGCCGTACCGCTTGCGCGGCCGCCGTCCAAGCCCAACGCCGTGAGGCGTGGGGCGAACCATCACAAGGTGCGGCGTCGAGCGTGGTTCGCCCGCGGCCTCACGGCCGGCCGGCTTTCACTTGCCGTGCACTCGAGCGCGAGGATCAAGTGTGAGCCAGCTTCGCTCAGCCCGGCACGCTGCGGTGGAAGTGCACGTGCTTCCAGCCGCTTTTCATCCGCACCCAGACCCGCGTCTCTTCGCCGCTCGACACCACCGGGCTGCCCGACGCGTCGAGTTTCTGCACCAGCCGCACGTAGCAGACCACGGCGACGTCGTCTCCGAGCATCTTCACGACCGGTGAGGCGAGCGTCGTGGTGACGTGCGACGCGCCCTGCGGCTTTCCGGCGGCCAGGTCGAAATAGAACTTGTGAAACGGAAGCCCTTCGATGATCTGCCCCTTCGCCTCGGGCTCGAAGCAGGTGATGTCGTCGGCGACGAGTTCCTGATAGGTCTTCCAGTCGGCCGCGGCGACGGCGTCGAGCAGGCGGCGGGTGACGGCGAGCACTTCCTCGGCAGGTGTGGGCATGGGTAACTCCGTGCAGGTGTCAGGCAGGGCGGGCGACGAGGCCGAGGGAAACGAGCTTGTCGAGGCACTCGTCCCGCTCGCGGCAGCGAGCCAGATCCTTCCACGACGGATCCTGGGCGGCAAGGAAGGCCTCGTGATTCGCCGGGAATCCACGCGATCCGGCCTGAGCGACGAGCCGGCCGATCAGTTCGCGGTCGAGCCGCGTGAGCCGCATCGCCTCCACGCGGTAGTCGAGAAACGCCTCCCAGACGAGCGGGAAGAGCGGCTTCACGATCTCGTTACCGATCGTCTCGGCATAGCGGCGGATCTCGACTTGGGCGTGGGCGTCCATCCGCAGGGCGAGAAAGTGGAGCAGGTTGTGGAGGTCGATCTTCCAGTAGGCCTCGGTGTAGGTGGAGAGCGGCAGGTCCTTGCGAGCCTGCTCACGGGCAATGCCCGCCTCGAGTCGCTCTTCGTAGATCTTGCGGGCGAAGCTCTGCAGTTCGTGCTCGGCCTGCGTGAGCGTGCCGCCGACGTCGGCCGACATGAGGCCCGAGGAACCCTGGCGGTTGTTCGTGGCCTGACTTCGCCACTCGTCGTTGCCGGTCGCCTGCATCGAGTCGATGGCGAGCGAGTAGCGGGTGGAGTATTCGTTGACGCTCGCGGTGCGGTGCCGGATCCACTGCCGCCAGCAGTCCATCGGCACGCGGATCACGAACTTGATCTCCGCCATCTCGAACGGCGTGGTGTGGGCGTGCCGGAGGAGGTAGCGAATCAGTTGCCGGTCGTCGCTCACCTTCCGGGTGCCTTCGCCGTAGCTCACCCGAGCGGCCTGCACCACCGACCCGTCGTCGCCCATCACGTCGACCAGGGCCACGAAGCCATCGTCGAGGACGGGAAACTTTTTCCAGCGGAGAACTTCGACAGCCGCGGTGCGAGCGGAGGCGGTCGCGGCACCAGCGGAGGCGGTCGGTGTGTCGGGAGCGTTCATGGCCGGCGGTCCTGCGGGGCTGGAAAGTCCCACAGGATGCGGCAGCCAGCCGGCCCGGTCAATCGCCGCCCGCCAACCCGGGCTCTCAATCCTTCGCGAGGAGTTCCTGGAGCAGGCCCGCGAGCTTCCGGGCGTCGTCCGATTGCCGGATCTGGTCGATTCGCGTCTTCGGAACCTCGAGCTTGGTGAGCGACGTGACGATGCTCGTCCAGAGCTTCTCCCGCTTCTTGCCCTCGGCGAGGTAGAGGTCGGTCACCTGCTCGCCCAGCCGCTGGAGCAGGGCGGTGTCGAGGTTCTCGTAGTAGTTCTTGACGATCGACCGCTGGTACTTTGTCAGTTCCGCCATGGCGGGGAGTTCCGTCGCTTGGAGGTTGCCGGGGAGACGGCTACAGTATCGGCGAAATCCCCACGATCCATCGAGAGTTTCCCATGCCCACCATCACGTTCACGAACGAAAAGAAGGAAATCCAGGTTCCGGCCGGGGCGAATCTCCGGAAGGAAGCGATTCGGGCCGGCGTGCAGCTCTACCCGGGCGTCCATCAGGTCGTGAACTGCCATGGGTTCGGCCAGTGCGGCAGCTGCCGGGTGCTCGTCACCAAGGGGATGGAAAACTGCAGCAAGCGGGGCCTGATGGAGTCGGCCCGGATGGCGGTGTCACTGGCCTACATCGGCAACGAATCGCAGATGCGGCTCGCCTGCCAGACCAGGGTCAACGGCGACATCACCGTCACCACCCAGCCGCCGCTGAACCTCTTCGGTGAGAACTTCTTTAGTTGACCGGGCTGGGCCATCCATGGCCCACCCGGTCAAGAGGCTGGCGGTGGTGAAGCCAAGGTTCACCACGCCAGCCACCGCCCGCACCTCCGGGCGAGCGGGGCGAGCGTCGGCTATTCTGCCGTTGGCGAGACAACTCGCCTCGTCCCGCAGCCGGGTTTGGCTTCTTCTGCCGAGCGTTCGCGTCGTGACCCGATGAAAGAAGTGATCGCGATCGTGAAGCCGTTTCTCGCCGAGCGGGTGCTCGAGGCCCTCCGCTTCGCACCGCTGGAGGCCTGCACCGTCCGCGAGGTGAAGGGCTTCGGACGTCAGAAGAGCTATCTCGACGCCTATGGCGACAGCGAATACTCGCTCGCCTTCCTCCCCAAGGTCGAGATCCAACTCTGGGTTGAGGATGCCCGCGTGGACGAGGTGATCGCCGCGATCACCGCCGTCGCCCGCACCGGCCGCATGGGCGACGGCAAGATCTTCGTGCTGCCGGCGGTCACGGCAGACGTGGAGCAACCATCAGGCAGCCCGAGGGCGTGATACGGGTCAAACGTCAAGCTCGCGCGTTCACGGGGTCTCTGGCTCCCCTCGTAGCACAGGTTTTCAACCTGTGTCTGTCCATCGCGGCGGCTCGGGGCTAGCCACGCCCTCTCGCCGGACGTTCATCTCGGCCCTCCAGGCCTCGACTCACTGCATGTCCGCTGCGCTTCGCCGGGCACCGATCCGCCGCAGGCGGATTGGTTGTGGCTTCGCTTGCTCCCACAGCCCGCTCGAGGGCATGGGCAGCCCCTCGCTCCATCATCTCTCAAGTGTGATTCCGGCCGGCTGCGGATAACGCGACGACGCGCGAGCTTCGCGCGTGAGCCGTACGACTCGCGGGGACGATCACTCCCGGAAGATGCCGGTCGCGTACCAGATGCTGTTGCTACCGCGGCGGATGTCGTAGCCGTAGGCCGAGTGCGATCCGCTGACGCCCCGCCAGTGGCCCGACGACTGCCGCCAACTCGCCACGCAGTCCACGCAGGAATCGAGCAGGTCCTGGTTCTCCCAGCTCTCGGCGCAGACCTCGGCCGCGGCGCCGCCGAGCCGCTGCGACCGCGTCTCCCAGCCGTGATGGCCCTGACGGCGGATGCGGGCCTGATGGGCGGAGTGGGATTCGGCCTCGCCGCAGAGCCCTGGATCGCAGAAGCCATCGGTGCTGCGCGGATTTTCGGGGTGGATGCGGACCGCGAGGATCATCGATCGCTGCGTCAGCGAGCCCGGCGGAAGCGAGGCGAGCTCGTCAACGTGGTTGGGGGCGAAGCGGTAGTACTTCCCGGGCGTCTGCGGGAGCACCGAGACGATCCGACCACGCCAGGCATCGTGCGCGTGGTCCACGACGAACAGGCCGGCGCCGCCCCGCATCTCGACGAGCCCGTGGTCGGCCGCGAGGGTCGCCGCGGCCGCGGCATCAGGGCGGCAGAAGACCCACGGTGTGCCACCTGCTGCAAACCGCTCCTCGAGGCCGGGACGGTCGAGGGCGCTCTCGCCGCCGTGCGGTTCGACCGACACCAGCAGCATCGCTCCCGAGGCCCGGGCGGCTTCCGTGGCGGCGGTGTAGTCGTCGATCCGCTGAACTGCCTGGATGCTGGCCGCGGCGCTGGTTCGCAGCGGCATGGCCGCGAACGCGGAGGCGAGGGGCAGCGAGAACAGGGCAACGAGCAGGGCGCGAAGGAACATGATCACCTCATGGCGGAAATGACGGAGGGAAAGGGCGGCCGGGGCGGGAAGGGGTGGCCGCAGGGAGGGAGCAGGATTGAACCACGCCTTGCGTCGCACCGGCAACCGAAAGCCACAGGCGAGTCGTTTTCGGCTTTTTTTCGGGCCTGTGGTGCTCGCGAGGTTTGGTGTGGAGGCCGACAGCCCCTCGAAGATAGACTTCGGCCTCCCGAGGAAGGGGAGGCCGGCTGTGAGCCGTCGTCGGTCTTCCGTTCGCCCACAGGATTCTCTCCCAGGACCCCATTCGCATGTCGCTTCGTCACGCTCTCTCGCTCATGGTCGCGATCTTCTCACTCACCGGAGCGTCGTCATTCGCCGCTGATCTCGCCACCCTCGGTAGCCAGCCGCTCGGTGCCGGCGAGACCTTCCGCCCGGTGTCCGAGGGCCGACTGGCGGCGGCTGCGTCAAAGCTCCGCGAAGCGATCGGCCCGCTCGACCGTCTTCTGGCCCGCAGCGCGAGTGGTGAGAACTGGAAGAAGTATCTCGACTGGCCCGCGCTCCAGCAGCAGGCTGCGTCCGGCTCGCACGCCGACATCACCACGCTCAAGCGGCTCTACGGGCGGCTCGACTCCGGCGAGAACGGCCTCGAGATGCCGCAGTTCGCGGCCGTCCGGCGTGCCGTCGGGAGCTATCTCGAGGCAGCCGATGCCGCGACCAATCCTCAGGCCTCCGAGGTGTACAACCAGCGGCTCGACAAGCTCGCAGCGGCAGTGGCCACCGCCGCCGCCACCGGTACGCCCGAACCCCTCGATCCGGTCGGGCCGCTGCTGGCCCGGCTCGAAGATTCCGGCCAGGCGCCCGGGGCCGTGTCGCGGATTCGCGGCGCCGTCAACCGCCCCAATCTGTTTCTCGAGGTCGATGAAAGCCTGCTCGCCCGCGGTGTCAACCGTCCCGTGAACGACGTGTCGCCGATCAATGACACGGTGCTCGGCACACGGGTGCGAGGCACGGGTCGCACCGACGGTCTCGTGTTTCTCGACTTCGTGCCCTCGGCCGATCGGGCGACCGTCGATATCGCCTTCGATGCCACCAACCATTCCGACACCAAGGGCTCGCAGGGGCCGGTGACGGTTCGGACGCTGGGCACGACGAAGCTTGGCGCCCGCAAGCGGATGCTGATCGACGACCAACAGATCGTCGCCCTGCCGGTGTCCGCCCATGCCTCGACCGACACGAAGACCGCGGGCATCGGCGTCAACAAGAAGTTCGGCCAGCGGCTGATCCGTAAGATCGCGTCGCGGAAGATCGCCGAGATGCGGCCCCAGGCCGAGGCGATCGCCGAGGGCAAAGCTCTCGCAAAGGTCCGCGAGCAGTTCGAGAGCCAGACCGCCGATCCGATCTCCCGCGCATCTCGCGACTACCAGGCGAAGTTTCGCAGGCCGCTGATGGAGCGGGGCTGGTACCCGGAGATGCTCAATCTCTCCACCACGCACTCGCGGCTCCAGGTGACCGCCCGGAAGTCACTGGCCGACCAGATCGCCGCGTTCACGTCGCCGCCGCCGGTCGATCCCGACGCGGTCCTTTCGGCCCGCGTGCACGAGACCATGGTCAACAACTCGGCCGAGATCACGCTCGGCGGCCGCACGATCACCCAGAAGTTTGTCGAAGAGCAGCTCAAGAAGAACAACATGGCCGTGCCGGCTGAGCTCAAGAACGATGCCGACCAGCAGCCGTGGTCGATCACCTTCGCCAAGCGGCGGCCGATCGAACTCGACATCGACGACAATCGCGTGAAGATGACCGTCCGCGGCACCCGCTACACCTCGGGCGAGCGTGAGTTTGACGCCATGGACGTCTGGGCGACCTATCGGATCGAGCCGGGTCACGCTGGCGTTCGTCTGGTCCGCGACGGCGACGTGCAGATCTACCCCCCGGGGTTCGTGCCCGGCGGCGGCAAGAAGCTCAACCTCCAGCAGACCTCGCTGCGGGGAATCCTCCAGAAGCGCTTCAACAAAGTGTTCAAGGAGGTCGTCGACATGGAGCCATTGAAGCTCCCGGGCGAACTCGAGAAGTCGGGCCCGCTGCCGATCGAGCAGTTCGACGCCCGCAAGGACGGCTGGCTGGCCGCCGGCTGGCGGAAGCCCTACCCGGTGGTCTACGAGTCGGCGCCGCAGGAGATCATCATCTCCGGTGAGCCGACGCTCGCCACGTCCGCCGGTGCGACGGTCATCGAAACGTCCTACACGCGGTGATTGCGTCGCGGCAGGTGCGACGGTCGCTGGCAGCGTCTCATGGCCTCTCGTAGCACAGGTTTTCAACCTGTGTGCCTTGTTGGTTCCCATCGGGCTCGAGACCGTCCGTGCCATCTCGCCGGACGTTCGCCTCGGGCACGATCCATGTGCAGGTTGTCACCCTGCACTACGGAAGCTGCTTCGGTGCGACCGACTCGAAGGGCCGGACCCAGATCGAGCGGAACTGCACCGGGTTGCCGTGATCCTGGATCATGAGCGGCAATGCATCGGCGTGCTGCTGGTAGCCCGGCGGCTGGTGCCAGAACGTTTCGCCGAGGATCACGGTGTCGGAGTGGATCGCGATGCCGTTGTGGAGCACGCTCACTCTACCCGGCTTTTCGAGCGTGCCATTGGCGGCGAATCGCGGCCGCGAGAACAGGATGTCGTAGGTCTGCCACGCGCCCGGCTCACGGCACGCGTTCACCGCCGGTGGCCGCTGCTTGTAGAGGGCCCCGCACTGACCGTCGGGATAGGTGAGCGGGCCGTCGGTGCCGTCCTCGAACGAGTCGAGCACCTGGATCTCGTACTTGCCCATCAGGAAGACCCCAGAGTTGCCGCGGCCCTGACCCTCGCCCGACGCAGGTGACGGCATCCGAAACTCGACGTGCACCTGGCAGTCGCCGAAGGGCTGCTTCGACACGATCGCTCCCTTGCCGACGGTTACCACGCCGTCGGCCACCGGCCAGTTTCCGCCATTCTCCCAGGCTGACATATCCTGCCCATTGAAGAGCGCGACCGCGTCGGCGGGAATCGGCGCGGGCTTCTCAGGGGCCGGGCCCGGATCCACGGCCTTCGGCCGTGGCCACTCGATCGCCATTCGCCACTCGCCGCTGTCGTGCTTCGTGCCACGGAGTTGCAGTCGTCGCGACCGGATCGATTCCGTGAGCCGCCGAGCACCCGCCTCGGCCGCGGCGATCGGCAGGCCCTTGGGCGTGCCGGGGCGGGCATGTCCTGCCGCTTCACGGTAGGCATCGCGGAGGAGCTTCATTCGCTCGGTCACATCGGGCAGGAACGGAGCCAGCGTGGTCGGCAGGTCGGCATTCGCCGCCGCCTGCGTGTCTCCGAGGCCGGCGATCACCGCCCGGCAGATCGCCCAGTGGCCGTCGTCGTTCGGATGGATGCAGTCGGGAGTGAAGGTAAACGCAGGATCGGCCTCTCTTCGCTCCGCGAGCGCCTCCTTCATCGGTCCGTGCACGTCGATCACCGCCCAGCCGTCGGCCCGCCGTGCGAGCAGCCAGTCGGAGTAGGCGGTGAGCACCGCGTCGTAGTCGGCGTCGCCGGCCGGGCCCGGATTGTCGGGCCGCTTGTCGTAGACGGGAGGCGTGAGGTGGATGATCTTCGCGCCCGACTTTTCGACCGTCGAATGCAAGCGTTCAATGCCGTCCTTGAACTTCGCAAACCGTTCCTCGTCGAGCGGCAGGTAGGTGCCGCAGTTCATTCCGTACATGGCCAGGACGAGATCGGGCTTCGTCACCCGGAGAACCGAGTCGAGCCGATCGAAGAGATCGGGGCGCGGAAACTTGCCACCGGCGTGAAGAACCTCGGTGAGTCCCGAGACCGTCTCGCTCGACAGGCCCACGTTGATCACGTTGGCAGTGAACCCCCGCTCCTCCATCCACGCTGCTAGATCGGCCACCCAGCGGCCGTCCTGGGTGATCGAGTCGCCCAGCACGGTGATTCGCTTCGCTGAGCGAACGAGGTCGCCGGGGGACGCGGGCTCCGCTGCGGCTACGGGCACCATCCAGGCGATGGCGAGCAGGGAAGCGACGAGTGACAGGACGGCGCGGCGCATGACGATCACGGCGCCGGCGTGGCGCCCTCCCGGATGGCGAACAGGTGACTCTTGTTGGCAATGTAGACCGTGTCACCGACGGCGATCGGCGTCGAGTAGACGCTGTTGCCCATGTTGATTTCCGCGATCACTTCGGGCTCCGTGCCGAGTTTGAAGATCGTGATGTCGCCGTCTTCGTCACCGATGTAGACCTTGCCGTCGGCGATCAGCGGGGATCCCCAACTCGCGGCGAGCATGTCATGCGTCCAGTGGGGCTTGCCGGTCTTCAGGTCGAGGCAGTGGAACAGACCGCTGAAGTCGGCGATGTAAAGCAGTCCGTCCTTGATTGCCACGGTGCCGCAGGTGCGGTGCATCGTCTCCTCGAAGGCGAGCTTGCCGTTCTTGTCTGTGTCGAGGCCGGGGTAGTGCCAGACGGCGGCCGAGTTAGGGTTGGGCCGGGCCACCTCTCCCTGCTCCTTGATCACCGCCTGCTCGCGGCGGCGGGGCAGGGGCTTCGACGGATCGGCGAGCGAGAGCGCCAGTTCGCTCGACACGTCGCCCCGCTTCGTCGGATCGATGCACCAGAGGTGGCCGACGCCCTCACCGTGCTCGGGGTCCTCGCCGACGGCGATGTAGACGAGCCCATCGTGCACCACCGGCGTGCCGATGATGTGGTTGCGGTCGGCACGGCCGCCGAGCGTGTACTTCGACTCTTTCGGATTGCAGTCGAACTGCCAGAGGAGCTTCGGCTTGCCCGCGTCCCCACGGGCGTCGAACGAATAAAGCCAGCCGTCACCGCCACCGAAGAGCACCTGCGGCACGCCGCCGAGCTCCGCGTAGGCCGGGCTCGACCACTGGCCGTGGAGTACGTAGGCGCCGGGGGAGCCATCGGCCCAGAGCACCGTACCATCCCGCTTGTCGAGGCAGAGGAAACTCGGGGCGTCGGGGTTGGGCAGGTTGAGGTGGCCTTCGTCCACGCCGTTGCTCGTGTTCACGAACAGGAAGTCGCCGGCGCTCGTCACGCTGCACGAGCACATGTTGTGCTGCGACACGCCGAGCTGCTTCATCATGTCGAGCACCCAGACGACGTCGGCCTCGTCCTGCCCCTGCTCCTTCTCGGTGGTGAAGGGGCCGTCGTTCTCGCCGTCGCGGAAACCCTCGGTGTCGAGGCACTTCACCTCGCCGCGGCTGGTGACGTACCAGAGCCGGTCGCCCTCCACGAGCGGCGCACAGCAGATCCCCTGCAGCGGCCAGTCGTGGACGCGGCCCGTGGGCAGTTTCTCGCTCGAATCCTGCCAGAGGAACGAGCCGTCCTTCACGTCGAAGGCGAGCAGGCAGCCGAGGTCGGTGGCCGGCGGATACCGCTTCAGCCAGCCCTTGCCGTTGTTGGTGCCGACAAACGCCTTGCCGTCGGCGATCACCGGGTTGCCGTACGACTGGCTGCCGAGCGCTGCCACCCAGGCGACGTTCTTTGCCGTCTTGGGATCCCAAGCGCCTGTATCGGGGTCGAACTCGCCCGGGGCCCATTCGATCGGCAGGTTGGCCGCGTCGGCAACGTTGTTGCGGCTCGGCGAGCCGCCCCACTGGTTCCATTCGGCGGCTGTGGCGACCGTCGCGACGAGCGGGAGCCAGAGAAAAAGGTGCCAGCCACCTTTTGTCTGAAAGACCCCGGCCTCTGGCCGGGGCCGTGTCGCCTGCGGCGACCGGCAAAAGGTGGCTGGCACCTTTTTCTTCTCCACGAGCGTCGTCATTTCACCGCCTCCACGGAAACGTTGTCGATGTAGATCTCGGAGTCTTTCGAGTTGCCGAAGAAACCCGGGCTGCCCTGGAGGTTGCCCGCCTCGTGAACGCCTTCGATCGTCCAGGCCTCCGGCTCCGCCTCGCCCCGCGGCCAGACCTTGCCGCGGAGCACCGCAGAGCCGTCTTTCGTGCGGGCCTCGAGCTTCACGGTGTACCAGCGACCCGCCTCCCAGGCGAAGGGGATCGTCTTCGAGAAGTACGTCGCCACCTGCGGCGGCCAGGAACGGAGCTGCAGCTGCTGGCTCGCCCCCATCATGTCGAGCGTGTACCGCTGGGCGACGAGGCCCATGTCGGGCATCCGCGCCTTCTCGAGCGCCGCCGGGTTGCCGAACTTCTTGGCGAACGCATCGGCGTCGGTGGCGGCCGACTTCGGCGTGTCGGAGGCGGGCGATCCCGGCTTCTCCACGCCCGTCTCCTGGGCTCGGAAGTCGGCCTGCACGGAGTAGTCGTGGAGCCCGATCGGCCCGATCCAGCCCTGGCTCCGGGTGCCCTTGGGAATGGTGGTCACCTTCACGAGGCACTTCGAGCCATCGACCTCGCGAACCGCGTGGCGATACCGCATGCCGATCCAGGGGAGCGGCGGCTCGCCCTTTACGGCGCCCGTCTTCGGGTCGGCGGCGAGCGGGATGTCGTCGAAGTCGAACCGCCAGGGGAGCGGCGGCATCGAGCGAATCCGCGACTTTCCTTCGAGAGTGCCGACCTTCGCCGTGATGATCGCGGCGGCGTGGCCCGTGGCCGGAGCGGTGTAGACGCCCTCCTTCGAGACGCCGCCCGCAGTCGCGGTGAACTCGGCGGCCGACTCCTTCACGAACCGGCCCGCGGCGTCATAGAGCCGCACCGTGAGGGGCACCGTCGCTCCGGCGGCGATCTCCGCCTCGGCCGGCACGATCTGCACCCAGGCCGGCTCGCCCGGTGTGCCGCCCGTGGTGGCCGACACGATGTCGGGACCAGGGTTGGCCGGGCCCGACGAGGCCGAGCCCGCCATCTTCTCGCCCAGGCAGTAGAGCCGGGCGCCCGTGGTCAGGTAGAGAAGCCCGCCGCAGGCGATCGGCGACGCGGTGACTTCGTCTTCCTCGTCGAGCCGCATCCGGTTGACGAACTTCAGGCCGTCTTTCGTCGGCTCGAGCACGTGCCAGCCGCTCGTCGAGCAGACATAGAGTTTTCCATCCGCCACCAGCGGACTGCCCCGGACGATCGTGCCGAGGAGCTTTACGGGCTTGCCGACCGGTTCGCCGGTTTCCTTGTCGAAGGCGTAGACCTTGGCGCCGTCGTCCACGAAGTAGACGCGATCACCGAGCACCACCGGCATCGACCGGCCGTCCATCACGCCCTTCTTCTGCCAGACGGCGTTCGTGGGCGTGATGTCGCCCGAGCCCACGCCTCTGAACCGGGTCACCGAGCCCATGGACGTGTTGTCGAGGTTCTCCTCCGCCTGGGAGATGAAGATGCTGTCGCCATCGACCAACGGCGCGACGTTGAGCCCGCGACGCGAGAGCTTGAAGTTCCAGACGGCCTTGCCCGTCCTTGGCTGGAAGTTCCAGACGCTCCCGTCGCTCGATCCGAAGACGAGCGCCGCCTGGCCGCCGAGCACGGCGAGCGAGGGCGTGCTGTAGGTGGTGTCTTCGGGCAACTCCTTCGTGCCGTTCATCCAGCGGACCTCGCCCGTGGCTTTGTCCATCCCCAGGAAGCGGTGGGCAGGCCGGGCGGTGTCGCCCCAGCCGGTGACGACGGCGCTGGCGATCACGAGATCTTCGAAGACCACCGGGATGTTCGTGCGGCCGCCGTAGGTGGAGAGAAACCCAAACTCCTCATGGAGCGACCGTTGCCACTTCGTCTTTCCGGTGGCCGCGTCGATTGCCGTGAACGCGCCGCAGACGCCGTGCGCGAAGACCGTGTTCGACGCGGGATCGGCGATCACCGCCGACCAGCCGACCCGCTCGGCCGGCACGTCCGAGAGATAGACATTGAACACGTTTTCCCAGAGCTTCTTGCCCGTGGCCGCGTCGAGGCAGAGCACCTTCTCTGCCTCCTCCTTCGTGCCCGGCTTGTGGCGGACCAGCGTGTAGAGCTTGCCGTGCATGATCACCGGCGTGGAGATGCCGCCGGCTTCGTCGCTCTTCCAGAGCACGTTCGTTCCCCCCTCCGGATCGAACGAAGTCACGAGCGGGGCGCCGTCGTAGTGGCGGTCTTGCCTGGGGCCTCGCCAATCGGGCCAGTCGGCCGCCGGTGTCGGCGAGGCGAAGAGCGCCGCGGACGTTGCGGCGACGCAGAGCAGGCGGGTCATCGGGCTTAACGCATTCAACCGTGGCGCACTCAACGTATTCATTCGGTGATCCCCTCGGCCTTCAGGTCGGCTGGAAGTTTCGGATCGACGATGCCCAGCGCCCCGCGTCCCTGCTGCACGCGGTCGGCCGTATCGGCCTTGATGCTCTCGGTGTCGGCGTCCCACCAGCGGCGGCGGACGGCGAGGTTCGGCTCGGCGAGCGGGCGGACGACCCGCATGCCGACGCCGAGGGCGGGCTCCTCCGTGTACCACCACGGGCTCTTGGGGAGGTTGGGATCGACGTCCTTCCAGTCGGGCGACTCGCGGGTGCCGCCGGCGTCGCGGGAGCCGCGGCGGGCGGCGCTTCGGCACTGCGCGGCTTCGTCGTAGTAGGCGCCGCCGCGAAGCACCCGCGGATAGAGCTTCTGCGGCCAGGTGATCGCGTCGGCCACGCTCACCGGTTGCGGCAGCGCCGCCTGCCGTCCGTAGCCGCCGGCCACGAGCTCGTCGACGCACCACTCGGCCACGTTGCCGTGCATGTCGTGGAGGCCCCAGGCGTTGGCCGCCTTGTGGCCAACCGGGTGCGGTGCCTCGTCGGAGTTGTCGGCAAACCAGGCCGCGTCGTCGAGGTCCTCGACGTCGTCGCCGATCGTCCAGAGCGTGGTCGTGCCGGCGCGACAGGCGTATTCCCACTCGCTCTCGGCGGGCAGCCGGTAGAACCGGCCGGTCAGGCCGCTGAGCCACTTGGTGTACTGGCGGGCCGCGAACTGGGTCATCGTGACGGCCGGCAGTGTGTCGTCCTCGCCGTTGACGAACGTGGTCGTCGGGTCGTACAGCGCCGACGGCGCCGTGACGGCGTCGGCCTCGTTGTCGGGCGTGATCGGCCGGATCTTGGCCGACCGCATCGCCTTGAAGAGTTCGAAGGCGGCCATGTATCGCTTGTACTCCGCCCAGGTGACCTCGCACTTCCCGATCCAGCAGGGATCGACCTTCACCTCGAACCGGGGACCCTCGTCGCTCGCGCGATCGGACTCGCCGTCGGGGCTGCCCATGCAGAACGTGCCGCCGGGCAGCGGAATCATCCGGAAGGTCACCGTCGTACCGGGGATCGTCTCGTCATAGGCCACCATCCAGCCCCCGGGTACCTGCACCGCCGGGCCGTCGCCCGACGGCCTCGCCTCGCCCGGCACAAAGCCGTGATCGGCGCGGAGCGGCCACGGTGCGAATCCGATCAGGATGAGAAGCGTCAGGCCGGGCATCAGACGGCGGGAAATGGCGGGCATGCGGGGAGGGATCCGGGGGCCGGGGACGTGGGGCGCCGAAGATCGTAAAGTGTAGTCTTCCGATCCCAGTCCCGCACCCGCGGGGAGCACCGCCCGTGTCCGCCGCCAAGCCCCCCAAGCCCACCTCGTCGTCGCCAAAGAACTCGTCAAAGAGCAAGGCGGCGAAGAAGGGGGACGACCAGCCCGCCGAGCGGGTCGTGGCCGAGAACCGTAAGGCCCGCCACGACTACGAGATCATCGACACGCTCGAGTGCGGCATCGCGCTGGTGGGCAGCGAGGTGAAGAGCCTCCGCGGGGGAAAGATGAGCCTCGACGAGGCCTACGGCCGTGTGGACGGCAACGAAGTCTGGCTGCTCGGCTGCGACATCCCCGAGTATGAGAAGGCCAACCAGCTCAACCACAAGCCGAAGCGGCCGCGGAAGCTGCTCCTCCACCGCCGCGAGATCGCGAAGTTCGCCGGCCACGCGTTCGAGAAGGGGCTCACGCTCGTCCCGCTCAAGGCCTACTTCAAGAACGGCCGCGTGAAGGTGCTGCTCGGTGTCGGCCGCGGCCGCAAGGCCCACGACAAGCGGCAGAAACTCAAGGCAGACACCGCCCGGCGAGACATCGAGCAGGCGCTCCGCGGCCGCCGCTGAAAAGCCGACGCCCCCGCAGACCGGAGCCTGCGGGGGCGTCGATGGCGTTTTCAGAGCGTGCGCTGCTGACGCACATGCGGGTGCGAAGGTCAGTCTTCGGCACCACAGCCCACGAGCGCGGACGACTCGGTGGAATCTTCCGGATGCCACAGGGGCATGCCCCGCTGGATGCGTTCGGCGAGGATGTCGATCTTTTGCTTGGAACCAGCCGGCGCGGTGGTCGGAATGAATTCCGGGGTGCACTGCGGCTCGAAGTTTTCGTCGTGACCGTAGAGTTCGATGATTTCGAAGACGTTGCGGATCCGGGCCATTGGGTCGAAACCACTCCTTGTCGATGCGAGTTCAGCCGGCAGCCATCAGGCAGGCGGAACGACCCGCTGGCCCTGGATGCCTCGATCCCGTTGGGTTGACGCAGGCCAGATGAATGACGCAACGAGCCTGCCGTGAGGCGGACTGCGGACTTTCATCAGGCGACCCGCTGGCGGGACGGCAGAACTGCCGTGGCGGGCGCGACGAGCGACGGGAACCTCGACATTATGGACCCGGCCACACGCGAGTCAAACATTTGGGCCGCGAGCGTTGGAACGCGGAAATGCAGCGGAAAAACCCCGCCAGACGGCAAGGCTTCGCCGTTCGTCACTGTCCCGGCGGGCCGGGCGGCAGCACGATCTCGACATCGGCGGGGGGAGGGGGGGGTGAGGAACTCGTCGCCGGCGTGGCGGCCGGGTCGAACTTCGGCGTGTCGGTGCCTGTGCGGGATTCCAGGTCGGCGGTGAGCGACACCTTCGCGCCCGCGGCTGGCCGTAACTCCAGCATCGTCACCCCCCACGTGCCCTTCGTCTTCTTACCCTCGACGGCCACCGCGCCTTTGCCAGAGGGGCCCGAGACGTCGAACTCGAGCGCGGCGATGCCGTCGGTTTCGTTGGCAGTGCCGCGGACGCTCGTCCCGCAGGTGACGGGGCTGCCGAGGGCCTCGGCGACACGGGCGTTGCCCCGCACCTCGTCGGCCGCCTCCTTCACAAGCGGGTGTTGCGAGAGCGGGCGACAGCCAAGCACCGCCAGCAGCACAGCCAGCGCGACGGGGAGGGGCGTGGCACGGAGACGGGAGGCATGAACGGGCAGAGCGCAGGGCATGAGAAACTCCCCAGGGGAACGAGGTGCGAGTTGGGTGAGCGGGCTCCGTGCAGACGCGGGCTGGCGATCAGCCCTTCGCGTCGTGGGCCCGGCACCAGGCGATCTTCTCGGCGGTGGTTGTCGGCAGGCTGCCACTCGAAGACTTCGTGGCGGCCGCTTTCACCGGGGCCGGGGCCGGGGCAGGTCGCTCGGCGGCCGGTTCCTCGATCGTGGCTTCGGCGGGCGCCGCAGCGGCTTTGGCACCCCGGGCCCTGGCCAGGATCTCGGCCGTCGAGGGCTTGCCGCCGGCAGCCGGCTTGGCCTCACCGGCCGGCTTTGCCGGCGCCGCCTTGCCGCGGGCGGCGGCGAGGATGTCGGCCGTCGAGGGCTTCTTCGCGGCGGCAGGCTTGGCGGCCTCCTTTGCCGGCGCGGCCTTGGCTGCGGGCTTGGCCGCCTTCTCCTTCGGCTCAGCGGGCTTCGGCAGAGGCTTGGGCACCACCTTCAGGCACGAGGGGTCGATGTCGTACCAGCCGACGTTGTTGAACTGGTCGAACTCGACGAGGCAGCGTCCGTTCATGTTGACCGTCTTCACCTGGCCGGTCGCCCGCGCGAACCGCGCGAGTTCGGGGGCGGGCGAATCGATCACGACGTACCTGTCGGTCCATTCCGTCTTGAGTCGCTCGATGACGTCGAACATGGGCTGTCGCGGCCGGGAACGGGGGGACGGGGGGCGAAGCCATGAATGTGATCGATGGCACCGGGGATCGCAAGATGCGGCTGCGACCGGGCGTCAACGGCACCTGGCGACGGCGGCTGGGGGCAGTGCCCGGATGCCTGCCGGGCCGAGGGCATACGACCAGCAGACCGTGGCCGGGAGATCGGCGATGGAGGCGACGTGCGCCGTCACCCGCACGGTCTCGCCTGCCGCGTCGTACGTTGATCCGAGCCATCCCGGCGGCTCCTTGAGCCGGCAGGCGATCTCGACGAGCAGCGTGTCGGGCTCGACTGGATGGGGAACGATGCTCGCCGAGTAGTGCGACCGGCCGGCCAGGCCCACGGCGAGGATCGCGGGGCCGTTCGGCGTTTCGAGCGGAGAGAGTTCCACGAGTGGCGGTGAGGCGGGCCACGACTGATCGCGGCTGTCGGCGGTGTGTTCCTGCGAGCTGGCGACGGGCATGCCGTCGATGCTGACGCTATGCCGCCAGCGGTCGCCGTGCCAGGTGAAGACCACGCTCGTTCGCCCTGCCGTCAGGAGGAGCGGCGGTCGGGACCGCTGGGCGGGGGAAATGGAGGCGGACGGTTCGCGGTCGGCGGGCGGAGAGGTCATGATGTCGGCCAACAGCATACGGCAGCCGCGGCCGCCGCGCGCCGACCGCCAGGAAACCGGCTCATGGAACCGCGTCGCTCGTTCGGCTGGCCGATCCTCCTCGGGGTGGTGCTGATCGCGGCGTTGATCGCGCTGACGGTGGGCTGGGTGCTCGTCAGCATCGCGGCCGCGCTCGGCTCGCGCAATGCCGTCTTCTACTGGACCGTCCTCGGCGTCGGTGTGGCCCTGCTCGTGGTCGTGCTCGCCGGGGTGATCGTCTATCTCGCGCTCACAGTCAAGGCGATCGCGCTGTCGCAGCGGCAGAGCAACTTCATCGACAGCGTGACCCACGAACTCAAGAGCCCGCTTGCCTCGCTCAAGCTCTCGCTGCAGACGCTCACCCGCCGGGCCGTGCCCGCTGAGCAGCAGGCCGACTTCCACCGGATCATGCTCCAGGACGTGGAGCGGCTCGACACGCTGATCGACCACCTCCTCGACGCCGCCAAGACGCTCCAGCGCCGACCCCAGGCGGGGGGCGATGCGGCCGACGTGGAAGCCGTGCTCAACGGCGTCCGCGCCGCCGTGGTCCAACGGCACGGGGTGGCCGACGACACGATCGCCATCGAGGCCGCCGCGGATGGGCCGTTCATGGTTGTGGGTCAGACGGCCGACGTCGAGATCGTGATCCGCAACCTGCTCGACAACGCGGTGAAATACTCGCTTCCCGATCCGCGGGTCGTGGTGACCGTCAGTCACACCAACTCCGGCCGCGTGCGGATTGCCGTGGCCGACAACGGGCCGGGCATTCCGATCCCGCTCCGTCCGCTGATCTTCCGCCGGTTTCACCGCCTCGGCAGCGAACTCGAGCGATCCACGCCCGGCACTGGCCTGGGCCTGTTTCTCGTGAAGGCTCTCGTGAAGCAGATGCGGGGCAAGGTGCTCGTTCGCGGCCGCCAGCCGCCCCCCGGCACCGTATTCGAGGTGGAGTTGCCGGCGGCGCCTCGCACGCAGGGGTAGCGTCGGGCATGGAGTGGCCGTACGCCTGACGGCGTTACGCTTCCTGCGACCGGCATCAGGGAGCCCAATCGCGTAAGCGATGGGGGCTGGCCGTAGGTTCGGCGTGGAGGAGCACAGCGGTCTTTTCAGCCTGCGCGTCGTTGGTCTAATCGGGCCATGCACACCACCCACTCCGCTCCCACGACGCCGGCCGTGGACGTCGTTCCGATCCGTCGCGTGCTCGTGAGCGTGTTCGACAAGTCGGGCCTCGACCGGCTCGCCGCGGCGCTCAAGGCCGCCGGCGTTCGCGTCGCCAGCACCGGCGGAACCGCGACGGCGCTGGCCAAGCTCGGCGTCACGGTGGACGACGTGTCGGCGATCACCGGCTTTCCCGAGGTGCTCGACGGCCGTGTGAAGACGCTCCATCCCACCATCTTCGCCGGCATCCTCGCCCGGGGCGACCGACCCGACGACCTCGCGGTGCTCGCCGAGCATCGCGTCGAGCGGTTCGACGCGGTGATCGTCAACCTCTACGACTTCCAGAGCGTGATCGCGAAGCCCGACTGCACGCCGGCGCAGGCGATCGAACTCATCGACATCGGTGGCCCGAGCCTGGTGCGGGCGGCCGCCAAGAATCACGCCTTCACCAGCGTCGTCACGAGCCCCGCCCAGTACGACGCCTTCATCGCATCGGTCGCCCGGGGCGGCACGACGCTCGCGGAGCGTCGGCAGCTCGCGGCCGCGGCCTTCGAGCACACCGCGAAGTACGACGCCGTGATCGCCCGGTGGATGGCCCGGCACGCGGGCCTCGTCGCTGAGCCGTCGGCTGCCCTGCCGGTCGCGCCGGACGCCGGCCACGATCCGCCGCTGCCGACCCGCGTGACGCTGGATCTCGAGCAGCGGCTGCCACTTCGCTATGGCGAGAACCCGCACCAATCCGCGGCGATGTATGCCCCGGTGGGCACCCACCTCGGGCTCGCGGGCCTCAAGCAGCTCTGCGGCAAGGAACTCTCCTACAACAACCTCCTCGATCTCGACGGGGCGACGCGGCTCGCCGGGCTCATTCAGGATCCCGCAGCCGTGGTCGTCAAGCACACCAATCCCTGCGGCGCCGCCTCCGACGGCACTGCGGCCGGAGCCCTCGCGGCTGCGATGGCGGCCGACCCCACGAGCGCCTTCGGTTCGATCGTCGCCGTCAACCGACTCTTCGACCGCGACTGTGCCGAGGTGCTCTGCGCCCCGGGGCTGTTCGTGGAAGTGGTTGCGGCACCCGCGTTCGCGAAGGAGGCCGTCGAGATGCTTACGACCCGGCCCACGTGGAAGGCGAGCGTGCGGCTGGTGGAGGTTCCGGCGGGCGACCCGTGGGAGGCGACGGCCGGCCTCGAACTGCGGAGCGTGGCCGGCGCCCTGCTCGCGCAACGTCCCGACGACGAGTGCGACGATCCGGCGACCTGGCGGGTGGTGACGAAGACAGCCCCGCCGCCGGCGCTCACACAGGACCTCGACTTTGCCTTCACGCTCGTGCGCCGGCTGACAAGCAACGCCATCGCCGTCTGCCACGGCACGAGCCTCGCCGGTGCCGGCATTGGCCAGACGAGTCGAGTCGATGCGGTGCGGATCGCGCTGGACAAGGCCGGGGCGAAGGCGCGGGGCGGCGTGCTCGCCTCCGACGCCTTCTTCCCGTTTCCCGACTCGATCGATCTGATCGCGAAGGCGGGCATCGCGGCGATCGTGCAGCCGGGCGGCTCGAAGCGGGATCCCGAAGTGATCGCCGCGGCCGATGCGGCCGGGATTCCGATGGTGTTCACCGCCCGGCGGCACTTCCGGCACTGAATCGACTTCGTCGGCGGATATCCATGCGTGCAGTCGCGAGCCCACGACTCGTCTCCCTCGATGCCCTGCGGGGCTTCGACATGTGCTGCATCCTGGGCCTGACGGCCGCCATCGAGGCCGTGCTGGGGCGGTTCCTGCCCCAGAGCCCGCTCACGGACGTGCTGAAGACGCAGTTCGCGCACGTGGAGTGGGCCGGCCTGCACTTCGAGGACCTGATCTTCCCGCTGTTCCTCTTCATCTCCGGCTCGGCAATGGCGTTTTCCGTGCCGCGGCGGCTGGAGCGGGAGGGGCGGGCGGCCGTGATCAGGCACCTGCTCGTGCGGGCCCTCGTGATCTTCGCGCTCGGCGTGATCTATTCGGGCGGGCTGAGTCGGGGATGGGACCAGATCCGCTGGCTGGGGGTGATCCAGCGGATCGGCATCGCCTCCGCGGTCGCCGGCCTGCTGTCAATCTGGCTCGACGTGCGCGGCCTGGCCATCGCCACGGCCGTGCTGCTCGCGGGCTACTGGCTGGCGCTGTCGTTCGTTCCCGTACCCGGCTTCGGAGCCGGGGATTTTGCCGAAGGGAAAAACCTCGCCAACTACCTCGACAGCATCTGGCTCCCGGGACGGAAGTACGACGGTGACCACGACCCCGAAGGGATTCTTAGCACGCTGCCGGCCATCGCCACGGCCCTGCTCGGCCTCCTCGCCGGCGACTGGCTCTCTCGCGACATGGCCCCACGACGCAAGGTCGGTGGTCTGCTGCTGGTCGGCATCGCCCTGCTGGCGGCCGGCTGGGCCTGGCACCCTTTCTTTCCCGTCGTCAAGAAGCTCTGGTCGTCGAGCTTCGTGCTGGTCACTGCGGGCTGGAGCGCGATCCTGCTGGCCGGCTTTTATTGGATCATCGACGTTCGCGGTTGGCGGCGGTGGTGCGAACCGTTCGTCTGGGTCGGTGCCAATCCGATCTCGCTCTATCTTGCGGCCGGCATGGGAGCCTTTCGCACGGTGAACCAGCGGCTTGTCGGGCCGCTTTCGCCCGAGTGGGCCTGGGTTGGCAGCATCACCGTCTTCGCCCTGATGCTCCTCACGGCCCGCTGGCTCTATCGTCGCGGCATCCTCCTGCGGGTCTGATGGCTGCTGCAGGCTCGCCACATTGAATGCGGTGTCTGGTGGCGGTTCGCCACACGCCGTCTACGGGTCAGACGTGATCGTGAGGCGTTCACGAGGCTCGGGGCTGCCCGTGCCATCTCGCCGGACGTTCGCGGCGGGCATCCTGCCAATCCTGTTCGGCACGAGAGATGCAGGACGGGTCGACCCGCATCTGGCCTGGCTCGGTGCCCCCCGTAGCACAGGTTTTCAACCTGTGTCTGTCCATCGCGGCGGCTCGGG
>Ga0315904_10003139_pt1 | contig 24768 bp, 7 predicted proteins | sample LakEriMetagenome_6_FD_203529 | JGI IMG/M metagenome (GOLD analysis project Ga0315904, IMG submission 203529) | Freshwater fungal communities from buoy surface, Lake Erie, Ohio, United States - Buoy 12 MA120 | ecosystem: Environmental > Aquatic > Freshwater > Lake | place: USA: Lake Erie, Ohio... | reverse complement strand
TTCCTCAGCTCTCGTGGAGCCCACCAGAACCCTGATTTAGGGATAATGTGAGCGGCCTGCCATCCAGGACCAGGGTGCCCGAACGCCTTTATCATAGCCTCACGTAGGTACGAATTATGCACCACCACGCCCAGCTCGCCGACTTGGTAGACGTGCTCGCAGTGGACTTCGATATTGTAGACCGGCTGGGAGACTCGCGAAAGGGATACGCTCAAAACGACCGCAAGGCCATCGAGCCCTTGCAAGGTCTCGCCATCGGCTAGCTCAGCAAGCGGCACCCATTCCTGGCGATCGACTGACCAGACCGGGTGGATCGTTGTGCCGGTGATGGTTTCGACAGTGCCGCCGGCACCTAGCACAAGGTAGCAGGCACACTCCGCTGTGCCGTCAGCCAGGGTTCGATGTGCATTTCATTAAATACTGCGGACGGCACATGGAATGTGCCTGCTACCATGAGCCTTCAATCGACACCTTGGCCCACGACGCTTGATCAGGCTCCGATGTCAGGCTTTTATCAGCGGTTCGAGAAAACGGACCGCTAATGGATCAAGAGCGAGCGGATTTGGCCGCGTTGGCAGAGTTGAGTGAACGTCTCTCACTTGTGCGGGCAGAGGCTCTTCATCTATTGGGTCGTAATCCCTAGAGAGAACTCATTGTGGCAGATGGGCCTCGCGAGTATGTGGCTCTAAGGGCTGGTAAGCGACGTGATTCCGTTTTTTAATCCACGACTGGATGATTGGGCTACCCACTTTGATTGGAACGACGTTTGTAAGCCGACGGCTCCCTAAAGGTTAGGACAAACAAAAGCACCATTACCCAGGGCAATCCCGGAAGGATCGTTTTCCAGGGGAATTCGATCTGCCACGACTTTTTTGTCGGATTTCGCGATAGAGCTGTCGAGTTTCATGAGGCGTAAGTGGTCGCTTCGATGTAGCGAAGAGATTACCTCCGTAGGTTCGGACGCAGTCCTGCTGCGTCAATTGGGAAATATTGCATTCCAACCAAACATCCCAACGATCATACCGGACATTTTCAGTGCTCCTTAAATGTACCTCCCACCAAACATTGTCTCGCTTTAGATATTTAACACATGTATCTTTTGGAATGGGATCTGCCGGAGTCATAATTCGTCGCATCGATTTAGCGAAAAGATTGGCATATCCATAAGTTCGGATGCAGTACTCCTCCGACAATTCGGAAATATTGTGTCCCGACCAAACATCCAACCAACAATCATGCCGGACATTTTCAGTGCTGCTTAAATGTACCTCCCACCAATCACTGCCTCGCTGTAGATATTTAACACACGTATCTTTTGGAATGGGATCTGCCGGAGGATGACGCCTATTGCCTTGTACTACTTTTAGAATCCCCGAATTGGGGCAAACGTACATTGTATCTTTTCCGAGCATATGTCTGTACCATTTCCCCTTTTTCATGTAGACCGTCGCCTTATCTTCAACCTCCACATGGAGGTGAACGTATTCATAGATATGAGCTAGAACGTGTGCTTGCACGGCATTGTCAAACGACACGTGTTCGCACAATTCCTGGTGGACTTTATTCCATGGTCGGCCAATATTCGATCGTAGAAAACGGCGCATCGGCCCCAGATGCTCATTGAGATATTTGCCTCGTCCTTTCCACCGACCAAGCATAAGCTCACGCCGCGGCAACTCATCAAGTGGCACCGACTGTAGGGACTTGCGATAACCTTTCTTGCGAGAAGGATGCCTGGAAAAAATCCTCGGTCTTTCCACGATTACTTTGGCCATGTCGGAACGCATTACGGATGCCTCATCGTGCTAAAGAGTGAAAATTGAGTTGGCGTAAGGTTTAAGTAGCAAGTGTTAAGAAAGCAATGATTGGGCTTATGCCCTATCGCTCAATGCTTTCTGGAAAAGGGATTGGCTGTGCCATAAAGACACGGCCAGTCGTGTTTTGGTTCATCGGCAAGTGGAATCTAAGTGCCCTGCGGATGCACGACCTGACAACGCAGTCAGCGGCTCAGAAAAAAGACCGCTAATGGACACTGATGAACGCTAATGGACAATCACATGGTCTACTTTCAACTCTCTACCGGAAGTCCCTCGAAGGGACTTGCAGGGGGCCAAGCGAGTCGGTGAGGTCTTCGATGAAGCTGGCTACCACATGGATGACCCCTTCGCGACTCTCAAGTGTGCCATGCACAAGCCAAGCATTGGACTGTTTGCAAATCAGATAGTGGGCTTCCCATACTTTGGGTCGCACCACAATGTTGATGCTGCCAGTCTCGTCCTCCATGGTCACAAACGTGATCCCCTTGGCCGTTCCAGGTCGTTGCCGCAAGACGATCAAGCCGGCAACACGCACGAGCCGACCATGATTGATTGAACCCAGATCGCGCGCTGTTCGGACTTGGAGCTCTGCAAGTCGCTTGCGATGGAACTCGACCGGATGACCGCGCAACGACAAGCCAGTGGTGGCATAGTCGGCAGCGACCTCCTCGGATGGATCCATAGGAATAAGTGCCTCAGGGATCGCATCATCGACATCGACACCTGCGGCCTCGAGCAATGGAAGTGATTTGTAGGTGCGGTCTTGTCCGAGAGCTTGCCAGTAAGCGGCTCGTCGATTGCCTGAGAGCGAAGCCATCGCACCGCTATCGGCCAGGATGGCAAGAACACTTTGGCCAAGCCTGCACCGCCGAACCAGTTGGCTCTGATCTTTGAAGGGGCCATGACCGATTCGCTCTGCTGCAATCATGAGTCCATCGTCTTGATGGAGTCCTCGAATCATGCACAGGCCGAGTCGAACTCGGTGGAGACCTGCGCTTTGCGATTCCAGCGTGCATTCCCATTGGCTTGCATTGAGATCCACCGGTGCGATTTCGACGTTGTGCCGCTGGGCATCGGCAATGAGTTGCGCAGGGGTATAGAATCCCAGTGGTTGGCTATTGAGCATCGCGCAGCAAAAGACATCTGGGTGATGATGTTTGATCCAACAAGATGCATAAACGAGCAACGCGAAACTTGCTGCGTGCGATTCAGGGAACCCGTACTCGCCAAAGCCTCGGATCTGATGAAATACCGTTTCAGCAAACTCTTCTTTGAGTCCATTGAGTTGCATGCCTTCGAGGAGCTTTTTCTTGAACTGATCGATCACCCCGGGACGTCGCCAAGCGGCCATGGCTCGTCGTAACTGGTCGGCTTCGCCGGGTGTAAAGCCTGCGGCAACAACGGCAAGTCGCATGGCTTGCTCTTGGAAGATCGGTACACCCATGGTCTTGCGTAAGACTTGGGCGATGGCTTCGCTCGGATAGGGAGGTTGTTTGCCAGAGCGCCTTGCGGCTAGGTAAGGGTGCACCATGTTGCCTTGGATTGGCCCTGGCCTGACGATGGCGACCTCGATGACCAGATCGTAGAAGCAGCGTGGGCGGAGCCGTGGCAGCATGCTCATTTGAGCGCGACTCTCGATTTGAAAAACGCCAACGGTATCGGCTTTACAAATCATGTCGTAGACGCTGGGATCCTCGGCTGGGATGGTCGCTAGGCTCAGGGACTTTCCGCAATGCTCCGACAACAGATCGAGGCTGCGGTGGATCGCCGAGAGCATGCCTAGGGCAAGGCAATCGACTTTGAGGATCCCGAGTTCGTCCAAGTCGTCCTTGTCCCATTGAATGATGGTGCGACCGGTCATCGAAGCGTTCTCGATGGGGCAAAGTTCGCACAAGTTGCCTTGGGTCATGACCATGCCGCCTGTGTGTTGTGACAGATGGCGAGGGAATCCGAGGATCGACTCGACGAGGTACAAAAATCGTTTCCCTTGTTCGGACTCCGGTTCGATACCGACATCGCTGCATCGCTTCGCAAGGTTCTCGATGCCACTGCGTCCATCGATGATCTTCGAGAGACTATCGATCCGATCGTTGGTAAAGCCGAGCGCTTTGGCGCACTCGCGAGTGGCCGAACGAATGCGGTAGGTCGTAACGGCTGCGGTCATGCCGGCTCGGTGCCGACCGTACTTTTCGTAGACATACTGGATGACTTCTTCGCGGCGCTGATGCTCGAAGTCGATATCGATATCGGGAGCTTCGTTGCGTTCGCGGCTGATGAAGCGTTCGAAGAGCAGATCGTATCGGCTCGGATCGACGCTCGTGACACCTAGGCAGTAGCAGACCGCCGAGTTGGCGGCCGATCCCCGGCCTTGGCACAGAATATCCCTTGATCGCGCAAAGCGAACCAGATCCCATACGGTCAGAAAGTACGCTTCGTAGTGAAGGTCTTCGATGAGCTTTATCTCGTGGCGGAGCATCTCCACGACACGCACAGGGACACCTTTGGGATAGCGGTTTTGCGCACCTTCCCAAGTCAGCTTTTTAAGATAGTCGATAGGACGCACGCCCTCAGGGGACCATTCGGTCGGGTACTCGTAGCGGAGCGAGTCGAGGCTAAAGTCGATGCGGCTACTGATGGCTAGTGTGTTGGCGATGGCTTGTGGCACTTGGCGATAGAGTTGCTCGATTTGTTCGAGTGTTCGGAGAGATCGCTGGGCATTTGTAGGTCGAAAGCGTGCAACTTGATCGATCGTCGTTCCGGTGGCAATGGCTTGAAGGCAATCATGAAGGATCATGCGCTGGGGTTGGTGGTAGAGAGCACCTCCGGCCGCGACCAACTCGACCCGGGATTGACGGCTGAGTTGAGCGAGCATCTGCAACTTGGCTTGGTCGTTGGCCTGCAGATGCAAGTGACTTATCAGGTACCCCCGATCCTGAAAAAGTTCACCGAACTGGTTTATCCAAGCGAGCCAATTGGAGGTCTGCTGTGGATCGAAGGCGTGACCGACAGAGCACCAAGGTTGCGAGGGGATCGGAGGTATTTGCAATGGGGATGAATAGTCCAGGTTGGCTAGATCGTCGGCTGGATCGACGTTTTGGTTGAAGTTTGGTTCGTCGGGGTCTTGCGAATCGACTTGGCCGAAGTCCAAAATGCGTGAGGCGAGGTTGCCGGAGTCCAGAGTGGGTAGTTGGGGGATCAAGCCGGCCAGCAGGTGCTTGGAGCAAGCGGCGATATCGTGCCAGGAGAGTTGCGAGAGGCCTTTGGGGGCTCGGAGTCTGCCGATGCTCAGGAGTCTGCAAAGATCGCCATAGCCTTGGCGGCCCGTAGGCCACAGCACGACCGGTGGGCCATCGATGGGGTTGATTTCACACCCCACAATAAAACGCAAGTCGTGATCCTTGGCGGCCGTATGGGCTCGGACGATGCCCGCAAGGGTGTCTCGGTCGCTGATCGCAAGTCCTGAGTAACCCAAGAGTTTGGCTTGTTGGACAAGTTCGTGGGCGTGCGAGGCACCTTCAAGGAACGAGAAGTTCGATTTGCAGTGGAGTTCGACGTAGGGTGCCATGGGGCCTCAATCTACCGAAGTTCCTCAAATTGGAATACCGACCGGAGGGCTTTGCGGCAAATTCACAGATGGCTGTTGTTTTTCTGGGGATTTGGAGGTTACAATTGCAACAGGTGCTGCGAAACGCATCGCAGCGTGCGTATCCGTGCAAAAGGCTTCCGATTCTAGGCAACCTGGAAGTCGTTTGCCTGGCTCGTTTCGAAAGGAGGTGATTAGTGAATTCTTGTTCTACTAGCCAAAGGGGTGGGGCGTCTTAAGTATGCCGGCGGGCTGCCTAAGACAAGCAGCTCCTTCCCCAGCTTGTGGATGAAATGTCACCATTTCACCAAAACAGGCTAAACTTGACGGTAACGAGCCCGGATCCTTGCGAAAGCACAGGATCCGGGTTTTTTTGTTTGGGATTCGCCCCCCATGAAATGTAAATAAGCAGATGTTTCGGAAAGCTTGAGTCTCAACATGCAGGATTATTTGGTAGCCCTTTTGGTCGGGATCGTCGAAGGACTTACGGAGTTTTTGCCTGTCAGTTCAACGGCACATATCGTCTTGACCCAAGCTCTCTTGGGGATGCGTTTGGACGATTCTTTCTGGAAGATGTTCACAGTGGTCATCCAGCTCGGAGCGATCCTTTCGGTGGTGGTTTACTTTTGGCAAAGACTCGCCGATTTCGTCAGTTCTTTTTTTGCTAATATTCGCACAAAAGAAATAGGGGATTCCGATACCCCGACCATCCGATGGCACCAACATCCGCTTGCTCTGGTTGTGATCAGTTTTGTCGTAACGGCCATTCCATGCTTCTTGATGGATAAGTTCATCGGTGAGAATCTTGAAAAACCACTGTACATCGGCTTGGCGATGCTCATCGGTGGCATTGCCATGCTCTGGATCGATCGGGTGTTTTCGCCCAAAGCCAAGACCGACACGATGGAGCAAATGACGATGAAACAAGCCATTGTCATTGGAGCGATGCAGATCTTAGCCGCAGTTTTTCCCGGTACGAGCCGTTCGATGGCGACGATTGCCGGTGGGCAGCTTATGGGGTTGTCGCGTCCGGCTGCTTTAGAGTTCAGCTTCTTTCTTTCGATCCCAGTGATGCTTGCTGCAAGTGGATTTAAGCTATTGCAGTTCATCATCAAGAGTCCCGTTGAGGTCCAAGCCCAGCAGTGGATCACGCTAGCAATTGGATTTGTAACAAGTTTTCTCGTCGCCTTAGCTGTGATTGCATGGTTCATGCAATGGGTCCGCACCAAGGGTTTTGCTCCATTTGCGATCTATCGGATGGTAGTCGGAGCCGCAGTGATTTGGTGGGCCATTCGATAGATTCTCTCGCTGTTGATCATGGATGAAATCGACACAGCAACTTGCAGTAAAAAAATCGTGAAAAAAATTTCGAACCATTTTCGGGTAAGTTTTTCACTTCTTTCCTAAAATCGGAATCGTGTTGCTCGCTGGCCAGCGCAAGACGTTCGGGATCATCTTCTCGGATCGCAGCACTTAGGACAATTTTCCGATAACACCTAAGGAGGGATGCTGATGAGAACCATCAGTTTGCGCTGGCTTCGTCGACTGTTCGGTAAGCAAAAACAGTCGCCTAACACGTTTTCTAAAAAACGAGATCAATTTAGGAAATTGATCCTCGAAGACCTTGAACCTCGAAAGCTGATGACCTCAGCTCCTTGGTTGCTTCCCCCGGTTCTACCCCAAGGACCGAGCACTTTTCCCGGGCAATCTCCCCTTGCAGTTGCCCCAATTCCGAATCTCCCGTGGATCCCCGTAGAGAATAACTTCTTTGGGCCCCGTGAGATCGTCTGGATCTCCGAGTTTCAACCGACCGTCGAGTCCGGATCTCCTGGGTACTTCCGTATCGAAAGATCCAATCCACTGCCACCGTTGCAAGTCACCTTCAATATTCTGGCCGACTCGACGGCTCAAAAAAATATTGATTACCAAGAACCCAAGTCGATCGTTGGATTCGAACCTGGAGTCTCTTATGTCGATGTGCCGGTTCTCGCGATCGATGACACGATTGCAGAAGGGACCGAATCGGTCCGAGTCGTCCTTTGGGACACCTCGCGCGTCGGTACGTGGGTCCCAGCCCATATCACTTCAATCCTGATTTCCGACAATGATTTTGATTCCAATACGACAAGTGTCGAACTTCTACCCCCTACAGACGGCGAAGAGGGTTTTCGCGATGGACGCCTTCGCGCTCGACGAACAGGCCCCCTTTTTGAACCCCTTGCGTTACCCTTTGAATTGACGCTCCAAGAGGGGCTAATTGTCGGTCAAGACTTTCATATCGATCCAAAACGCTGGTCTCCCAAAACCAATCTGGGCCAGTTTCTATTTCCTGCCGGAGAAACGCTTTCGTCGGTGATCGTTTCGGTCATTGATGACTCCGAAGCCGAGAACACAGAGTGGATGAATGTCCAGATCCTACCAAGCCCACTTGGCCAATACGGAATTGCAGGTAAGCCAAACCAAACTCTGAAAATATCGGATAACGATGCTAAGTCCTCCGCTCGAAAGAATCAACCAAGGATCACCCAAGTCGCACTGGTCAATGACACGGGCATATCGTCGTCCGATCACATCACTTGGGACGAGCGAATCGAGGTACTCGTCGAGGGCAATCTATCGACCGGGTTTCTCAAGACCGAATTCGACGCAAACGGTGACTTTATCCCCGATGCTGTTGAAACGATCGAAAAAACACCAGCGAGATTTCAAGTGGATCCCGGAGCACTCGATCCTGATGCCGCGAGTTTTATGGGACTCCGTAGCCTTCGCTACCGATCCTTGTGGTACTCGAAGGATCAAACGGTAATCGAACAATCGCCCTGGAACTCATTTGATTACCAAGTCATCGAGGATTCGAATCGAGGTCTACTACGGCTTGATGATCTACGGCTAAGAATCGATACAGGAAATCCGGACGATCGGACGACGAGCGATCCGACTTGCGTCGTTTCGATCCTTGGGGAGTATCCCCTCTCGGATTCGGGCCAATCCAGGATTCGGATCGAATGGGATCATACCCAAGACGGCATCGCCGATGCCTCAGAAGTATTGGCTTTCAACCAGCGCACAGCCCAGTACGATCCTCGTGCAATCGACCCAAATTTTGCACGCATACCGGGCCCAAGGACACTTCGTGTTCGGATCGTCGAGGATCAAACCGGCAAACCTTTAGTCCCATGGCAAAGCCTTGAATTTACCATCGCTAATCCTCCGCAGGTTCCATGGATCGTTACCGGAGTTTCCCATAGCAACCCTCCCGATAGTCCGCGCCAATGGTCTCTTCGAGGTGCGGTCTCGAATCCATCACTACCCGAAGGTACGAAGGGCAGTTGGATGGATCCCATCGCATCGCAATTGTCGATCCAAATCGATACCGATAAAGGCGATCAACCCAATGCAACGATCCCTGTAACAACAAACCTTGATTTCGAACATGTCTTGGAAAATCTCAGTCCTGGCAATTACACGATCAAGCTTCGCGTACAGCTATGGTCCAACGAGGCCAATGCATTCATCCCAGGAAACTGGGTTCAGTACGATTTCGAAGTTCTCTCATCGGAACCGCCACCGATACCTATTCCACGCTTGCGCAGCGACACCGGTACATCGAGCAACGATCGGATCACTAGCGATCCGACCCTCTTGATCGAAGTGGGAACCAGCGGACCTCGATTGTGGCTCAGCGAGCTAGAGATCGATACAGGCTCTAAAACCCATTTCATCCCGGTCAGAAAATCGACCAGCGACAACGCTACAACGATCCTGTTTTTTGACGAAGCGATATCGCCCGGGTTGCAAAAGTATAGGATTCGCTCGATAGATATTGATCCTGCAACGAACTCGCGGTCCTCAAGCGACTGGATTGATTTTCAATGGACTTACAATCCGCAGACCGATCCATCGATGACGCTGGCTCTGCTAAACGACGATGGCATTTCAAGCATCGATCGGATCACTTCGATACCTACGGTAGTGGGTCGCTTGATCTCAAAGACCGATACAGTTCCATTCGAGTTATCCCAAATTCAAATCGATTGGAATTCCGACCAAACCGCAGACGACTGGACCATTCCACTCCAAGATGGCAGCTTTACGATTCGACCTGATAGGGTACCGCTAGGACCACGCCGCATTGCAGCTCGTATCCTGTGGACCGATCCCTATCGAAATGTCCAACTTGTCGGCAATTGGAACTACCTCGATTTCGAATTGGTGGCACCGAGCGAGCAAACCGGTGAAATCAGCAACCTGCGTTTGCTCTTTGATACAGGAAGAAGCGACGTCGATCGAATCAGTAGCTTATCGACAATCACAGGTACGGTTGCCAACCCTCGCCCGGAGACTCAAGTTCAAGTCGACCGAAATCGCGATGGCATTGTTGATGAGGAAGTAGCTATCGACTCTTTAGGACGTTTTCGATACTCACCCACGGGCTTGCAACACGGTACTCATCTATTCCATTTCCGAACGATCGGACTGAATGATCAGCAGAATGCATTGAGTGTCAGCCCATGGCAAGCTTTCGATTTCACTTACGTTTCTTCAACTCTCGAACCGCTGGAGATTGAATCGCTTGAACTTGCCAACGACTCCGGCATCCCTCAAGATCAAAGAAGCGAGCAAACTGCTATTCGAGGCCGGTTGACGAGTCTTTCTGGGATCGGGAACTCGGTCGTTCTGGTCGATTTGGATTTCGATCGGCAAGCCGATGAAACCATCACGGTCACGAACGATGGACGTTTCGTCTACAAACCGCAATTGATGTCGGCAGGCCAAGTCAGCGTCGCATTCCAACCGCTTCGGATCGGGCCTCTGCAGATCGAAGACAATACGCCCGATCGTTGGTACAGCTTTACCTTTGTATACGAAGAACAACCCGATACCCCTCCTGAGCTCGACGAACTTCGTCACAACGTAAATAGCGATACCTTAACCAACGAGATAAGTGGAAAAATTCGTTCGCAGAGCGACATCGATGGGATGACCATCGAGATCGACACCAACGGAGATTCGCAACCCGATCGAATCACCAAGGCGACTCGTTATGCCGATTTTTCACTGAAGCTCGATGACCTTGCACCAGGCGACTACACCTATCGGTTCCGAGCCTCTGCGCCGAGCGATTCAGCGGTCTCGATGCTGGTAGGATCCTGGCAGAGCATCTCATTTAAGATTGCCAATCCGAGCCTCCAGCGAGCAAAAATCACCGAGATCCGCTTACGTACCGATGATGGTCATCGAGATGATGATCCTGGACCCTCGGATCCCTCTGAACATGATCTCAGTATAAACCAAGCCCTAGCGAAACTTACAAGTGATCGTCAGGCAAGTGCCACTGAAAATGAACTTCGAAGTCAGGAATCCTTCGCTTCGCGATCCCTTGCGATGCGTCAAGCGAACTCGGATTATTGGACTCAAACGACCGCCGCGACGATCGATCTGCAGGAGGCCCAAACCCAAGCCCTAACTAAACTCCGTCAGCATTTGCAGTCGAGCAATACCGCCGAAGTTGACTTGCCTCTTCCCGACGAGCTAGCAATCTCATGGCCTTCGGACACCCTACCAAATTTGCCACTCTTGATTTCCGATTGGTTGCCCGCCGATGAGTTCATGCCCCAGCCGCCGGTCTTGCCCCTAGAGCAATCGGTCGACCTTACCGTACCCATAGTCATTTGGAGTTCGAACCTCAACCAAGCGATTGGCAACGAGGACCCTAGCGGGATCGGGATCGATCTTTCGAAGGATCATGAGTTTCAGACTCGACTTGATCAGTTGCGCAAAGAACTGATCGCAGAGCAGCGCTTTGTTGGTCAACGTGCAAGCATGGCCAGTCAGCGAGCTCGGGCACTCTACGAGATTGCAATCAACGAAGCTCAGGCAGCTTACCGCGAGGAGATGTCAAAGGTCGATTTGGATTTGAAAAAAATATCGACCGAGGATTACTCGGATATCTATCAGCAATTTGCTCAATCGTCACAGAGTGCTCTAGCAAAATCTCAATGCGATCGCAGGGGGATCGAAGATCGATACCGTGGTATTTTCCAGGGACTTTCCGATGCCCAAGAAGCGCAAGTTCGAACGGCGAAGCGAAACAGGGACGCGATCTTTGACGCAGCCAATCGCGAGCTAAGGAGCATTCTTGATGCGAGTTCAAGACCCTCAGCCCAAGCGATCAAGGCGGCCTTGCTCAGACACGCCCGTCAAACATACGATGCACAACACACCTACGATCAAACAACCCTGGACATCCTGTCGGCGTTTCTCAAGGAGTCCTATAAGCTACAGCGCGATCAATCGCGTGAGCTAGCAACCGTTGCGCTCGAATACAACTTATTGATAGCTCAAATCGATCATGTTCGGGAAGAGGCTCTCGCGGAAAAGAAACGCCAGCAAAGTTTGCTTCGTGCCTCGACGGCAGATCGTTACGATGCGGCTGTGGAGCTCGCGCATCACCAACTCCAACGGAGGATCGCTCAAGCTCACGCCGATTTAGACAAGGCCTTGATTCTTGCCGAGAAAGACCGGCGAGTAGGTAACGAATCGGCACTTCGGCAATACGATTTCTCCGTCGCATCGGCAGTTTGTCTAACGCTAGCCCAAAGGAATTCTAACTTAGGAAGCCCTGAGTCCTTTGCAGAGCTTCAGAAAGCCCAGCAGCGACGGGATCTCCTTCGAGCTTGGGAACCTTCGCAAGCGGATCGAAGCCTGCAAGCCGCCGAACTTTGGAAAGAGAGTGCTTTAGCGAAAATTACAGCAGAGCATCATAAGCAACTAGCAGAACTCGATAATGAGTACGCACTCAAAAACCATCGACTCAAAGCGACCCTTGAATTCCGTAATGAACATGCTCGATTGGTACACTCGCACGCAATCGAACTTGCCAATAATCGACTCGAATTGGTTCGAGCAAACAAGCAGTCCGAATACACCCAGCAACTTGAATCTCGACTCAATGGAATCGACTATCTGCAGGGCGAATCCGCCATCACCCAAGAGTCCTATCAGAAGTACCTCAGCGCCATGGTCTACACACCACCGGTACTCGAATACCTCACCGGTGACTGGATTTGGATCGACAACACGTTCGTCGCAAGCGTCTGGGGGTCGGGCATAGTCCCGGCGGTAACCGGATTCCAGATTACTCGTGGTCAATCGATCGCTATGGCCCAACTGTTGCATCAGTTCGAGACCAAACGCATTTCCATCGACCAAGGTTTCTACAATCAACGAGATTCCCTCGAAGATGCTTGGGTCAAGTGCGTCGAGAGTCTTACTGAAAGATCCAAGGCCAATGAGTTTCAATTGCATCAGCAGTATCATTTAACAGTCGCTAACGCAGATCATAGCGATGCTATCGCTCAGGTGGATCGCGAAGGTCATTACGATTTGGCTATGGCTCGTACGGCTAAGGAGCTCGAATGCAAATCCAACGAACTGGATCTGCGGATCGAGCGCCTGCAAGCGACTGCTTGGCTGGAATACCAACGATCTATCCAACAGATCGAAGTCAATCGAATCATTACCCACTGGGATCGCTACCTTCGAGCCGTCCAGAAATGGTACGATGCCGAAGCTAGTCCTTGGACCGATGCGGTTAACTCTCAAGCGATTGCGACTAGGAATCTGAGCGTTCGAAAGCTTCAAATCGAATTAGAGCGAGCTCGCGAGCAATCCAATCGCTCTAACTTTGACCGTTTGGAGTCTCTTGAGGTACGATTGCAGAGCGATTCACAAGCGGCATCCAGTGAACTGGAATTTACGCAGGATAAGATTGAAGCCAGAAAGGAACTAAGCAGGGCATTGGCCGCTGCCAAGCTTCGTTTCGCAACCCAAACCGCTGGAGTCAGTCAACTCACCTCTTTTGGTTTGAATCTTGCCAGACCGGATGTGCCTTCACCAAAGTTACTACCTCTAAAACTCGAAACGGCCAATACGACCGCTTTTGCTGATACCCAATTGGCACAAGCACAGCTCACAGCAAGTACAAGCAGAGCAGAAGCCAAGTACAGCCATTCGTTGAGTCTTAATCAATTAGGAGACGATTACTTTGCTGGTATGCTCGATTGGGATCAGTACACTCAGCGGCTTGCTCTGATCGATCGAATTTACTATGACAGGCAACAAATGATCGAAGCGGAGCTCGTAGAAACCAGTCGAAACATCGACAACGAGTTGCGATCCAAGCGTGCCGAAGTCGTTCGAATGCTCAGCATCGAGCAAGAGCTCGCCAAACCCATCGAAGCTCAGTGGAGTTGGTCAGAAGACGTACCTAGACTCACAAGTAGCAATCAGGCTCATACGGAGTTAGCAACCGCGACTCAGGTCGCACAGGATCTGTATGCTCGCAGGATGGCCGATTTGATCGTCGCTCACCAAGAGGATATCTCATCGAACCAGAGCCGTCGTGATATCGACCTAAGCCGAATTCACTACGATACAATTCAGAGCGATAATCTATCGTCCGAGAGTGATCGGATCGCATTGCTTGATGCCCAGGGGACTTTCCGACTGCAGCAATTGCAATCCCGATCCGATTACGAAAAGAGGATGCTGCAAAAGCAGGCTTCGGATCTCGAAAAGATCTATCGCAAACTCGATCCAAACACGCGAGTGCTCATCCAAGAGCAGGCTCAAGCGATCCTTTTGCAACAATCGAGCTCACGCGAAGCTCTAGCGTGGAAGGAGTTGTCCGATTCGGTTGCCGGTCGTGCCGATCAATCTGAAATCATGCGACGCAATCGTCAAACGGTCGATCAAATCCATCAAACCCAAATGCAGGTCGAGAAAGAAACGTCGCGTCTGAACAAAAATGCCACGGTCGATCGAGCTCGATTTGAGGTTCAGTGGATGGTAGCTACGCAAAAAGCGATCAACGCATTTCAAAAAACCGAAGTCCTGGTTCAATCGAGTTATGACCAAAGATCACAAGGTGCCCTCGATGAACTCAATCGTCAGTTGCTCGAGCAGCGAACTCAAAGAGCTGAGCGAATCGGAGAGATTTGGAAGTCCTACTACCTGAGAATACACCCGGATTCGGGGGTGATCTCGGCATCGCTTCGCAGAGAATTGGATAACTGGCTCGGCTTACGGATCCAACTCGAACCGCTCACGGCTGCCGCTTGGCGATTGCAACCTGCTTTCGACAACGGTCTTATGAATTTCGGCAAAGAGTCGGCCAATGACTCTCTATTGAAAGGGATTCAGGAGGTACGTGCCCTTGAGGCGACCCATCGGACTGAATCCCAAGTTGGTTTCGTGACTGCGATCGGTCAGGCAAAGACGAAACGCATTGAGGAAACTTGGGACTCAAATATGCAACGGGTCCAATCCACCACCGATGCCGACAGAATCCGCGCAGAGCAACTTCATACGTCTTTGATGACTCAGAAAAACGCAAGCCAAGTCTTGCAGGTTCAATCCAACAACAGCAAAGACCAGTTGGAGTTGGCACAAGCCCAAGAGGATCAGGCTCAAGGGATCAATTCCATCGATCAAGCAAACCGAATCGAGAAGCAATACCAGTTGCGACTAAGGCAAGCCTCGATCGATTACCAAAAAACATGGGCTCGCGCGCAAGGTCTGTACTTTGTTGGGACCGCACGAGGCAAAGCGGATCAACTGCAACAAGCAAGCAGTGAGGATCCGCGATCGACAATCCTAGCAGTGCATGCGGATGGCTACGCCAAGTGGATTCAGCAGGTCGCGTCGGATTACGTCGACTGGGTCGTTGCCAGAGAGGATGCTCAGTTCAATCATTCGCATCGAATGATGATTCTCGATCAGGAGAGGCAAGTAGAAAACAAGGTTACCGAGAACAACTTTGCGATCGAAAACGAAAATCATCAACGTAAAGTCCAACGAGATAAGGCGGATCTCGCATTGGAGTACTCGATGCAGGATCTTCAAGACCAGTACGACTCGATTCAACTCCAGCGACAATTCGACTTAGAGCACCAATTGTTGGTATTGTCTGGAGAGTCCAAGTTCTTGCAGGCAGTCGAGTACGCTGAGAGCACCGCCCAGTTGATGAAACTCAGGAGATACACGGGTTTCGAACAAGCTCGCGAGAAAAGTCTGCTTGTGGCGGAAGCCAAGTACGCACAAGCCCTCGGCGATTCCTTCTCGCTAAAGACCTGGAAGGAGCGCACAGGAAAATTATCCGCTGAGGTCGCGCTCGAAGATCAAAAGAGATCCCAGCGTCAGAGTATCGAATTGATTCGACTCGATGCACAGTTGGAGCGTACGCTCTCGGAGTTGGATCGCACGCGGACAGATGGGATTGCTCTAACTCGTTTCGAGTACCAAATTGATGCAATCGCTTCGAGTGGCGAGTTGGCTTTGGAACAGAACAGTGCAGACAGCAGATGGCGGACCGCGACTGCAACCGCGAGGATCGACGCTCGAAAACAACTGCGGCAAGCATTCCATGGAACTTGGTCGGAGTTCATGGTCGCGATCGCTGAGCACGAGCTAGAGAACCTTGAAAACTGGAATGAAGTCCAAGAGCGATTGATCCATCGCAGGGCACAAGCCGACAGCCTCTATACCACGACGATTGCTCAAGCGCAACTCGATGCCGCACGAGCGATTTCGCTGGCCGATAGTTCTATGAGGAACTCGCAAAGCCAACAAAATCTCGAATCGCTAGAGCAACGTAGTGATGCCCAAATCGACTTCTTGTCGGGAATCTATGTTGCTACAAATCAGTATATCGATGAGTTCACCACGTTGGAGCGTACCTATGCAGATCGAGTCGCAACAACCGAACTGATCTTCAGAAAAGATTTCGATTACTCGACGTATCAAACCCGGTTGCAGGAGGCTAAAAAGGTACATGAAGACAGCTTAAACTCCACACGCATGCAATGGAACCAAAAGCGGTTTAAAGCTGTGGCCGACTTAAGACTCGCAAAGGCTGATATCCAAAAGAGCGATCGAATGGCTCTGATCGCTAGGGAATCCGTCCAAGCCAAACAAGTCCGGGACTCACGTAAGGAACTCAATTTCAAAGAGGCAAATGCTTACCGTCTCTCCGATCAAACTTGGGCCTCAGTCGAAAAAGAATTCGCTTTACAGACAACTGCCATTGAGTCCGATATGGCCATGGATCTCGATTGCCAACTTGAGAGCACCTGGAGCGAGTTTTATTTGGACATTGCACGAGCCAGAAACGAGTCCATCCGCAGCAGAGCGTTGGCGATCGAGTCGAAGATTCGAAAGCAAAGCCAACAGCAGGCCGATCATGAAATACTTCAAGGGAGCATCGAGTGGGCTTTCGATTCCGGAGAGTGGCTCGCTAGCGATCGCGCCAGGCAGACGGTCGCTCAGCTCGATTGGTCTCTGGAGCAAATCAGCGTTCAAGCCCTCCGAGGGTTAGCACTAGCGAGTCCGTCGAGCGATGTGCCTGTGGCGATACCAACTCCCGATGCGATCGATCATCCTCAATCACCGAGAATGGATCGTCGTTACGATCTGGTTTATGTTCCGAATGCCTGGAGTCCTTTCGGGGACCCGTTCTCGTGGCAGGACACCGGTTTTCTGGCATGGATTCGCTCGCCGCAGGAGCAGTTCGCTAAGTCCTTTTGGGGGATAGACAGCCTATCGTATTCTGCCGAGCGAACCGTGCAAAAAGAATCGCCTGACGGTGCACGCATCGCGGATGGAGTGTTGATTACCTCGGATCAAGTCGATGGAATGACCGATGCGATCGTGACTCCTACGCAAGCGATGGTTCCCAAATCCCCATTGACGGTCGATGCATTAGCGAATGTCGACCATGAGCAATTGGTAGGGGTGGTGGATTGGTTGGATCTCAAAGGCCGCGTCTCTTCCGCAGCAGAGCGACCTGATTACTCAGAATTGACGCTCGATCGGAGTCTTGTGTGGAATCCAGTTGAATTACCGCAGAAGGACTTCGAGGCGCACAGAGAGTCTCAGGCCCGTTTCTTTGTCAACGATCAAGCACAATGGAATGCGTTTCTTAGGTATGCCAATGAAACCTACGGAGCCATCCACGGAGCGGTTGCGAAACCAGAATTGCAAGCTTGGCTGAGCAAGTACCTAAAGCATGTCCAGGGGGGATTCGATCAGACTCGATTCGAATTGATTTCCAAGCATGAGACTTCGAGGATTTCGGAACGCTCTGACAAAGTATTTGAAGAGCGAGGAGTGGTGTACTGGAAGCATTCCATTGGAATCGAGCCGAGCCGGATCGAAGGTGCACCGAGGATGCGGACGGCAAAGACGGCTATTGGTAAACTCGATTCACACGGTTGGGTGTATCTGCCTTCAGGCAACCGCGTCCTGTACAGTGCTCTTCGAAAGTGGGCTGATCAATTGATCTTAGCAAACTCCGATCAAGCAAGCAGTTTGATCGATGGATTGATTTCGCCGTTTTCGATCGATCCTAGTTCCAAGCAATATGGAATCTTTATCGGTGGTACCGGTATGCACATGTTCGGTGTCGGGAATGTCGAACGGCTCTACAATCTCTATCAAGGAACCAAGTTCTATTATGGAGGAGTTGGCAATCCGATCGAATACGATTCGATCTGGAACGCTTATGCCGACAACGGCTGCGGCTATGGTTGGACGGCAATCCTCGATCGGATCGAAGCGGATATTATCGCGAATTACCGAGGCCACCAAAAAGTACATATTTTTGGATGGAGCCGAGGGGCTGCGATGGGGATTGAATTTGTCGGAAGGATGGCCCGATATGGGATTGAAGTTGAATTTCTTGGTCTCTTCGATCCAGTTTATTCCTATGTTCTTCCTGGTCAAAGTTCGGCTCTGGTGCATTGGACTCCAAGCGGTCGCGCAGGAAACTATGTCTCTGCACTTCCAAAAACCAATATCGAAGCCATTGGCACCATCTATGCTGCCAACGAAGACCGTAGCTTCTTTCCCGCGACGCGTCTCTATCCCAATGGTTTGACGCGGCTCAAGATGATGAAGTCTCCCGGTGGGCATGGGGAGATCGGTGGGCACTTCCTGAGCAACCTGATCCTTCAGAGACTCAATATGCGGGCCATGGTCGACTTGGCACAACAAGAGGGCGGTGTGGATTTTGACTTCCAAGGGATCGAACACGACCTTGTAGGCATTTTCGCTTCTCCATTGACCAGAAAAATGCAACTTGAATCGATCGGCAAGCCAGTCACACTTAGCCAGGGGCTGACGAAAGGACGTGTCGCACTTGGAATTGAAAATTGGCGACCCATGAGCGACGAGCAATACTATCGAGCTCTGATCGATTGTACGGCTAGCCAATGGAAACCTGGTGGTATGGGATTCCAAAAAGACAATTACTCAGGCCTGATCGCTTACAGCCTGGAGTTGAAGTGGAACGTTGGAGAGATCCGACAGACACCCTACACGCATTATCGGCGGAACCTCCAATGGTGCGCGCTGGAACTCTGGGACTTGGAGTTTCTCCGCGATGATAAAGGTAACTACATACTTACCGAGCCGCACAAGGAATCGATTCGAGAGTTGTATAGGCTCAAGATCGACCCAAAGACAGGTGATTGGAAACGATAACGATTCTTTTGGGTTGGTGTGAAAACGAACTCACGCAAAGACGCCAAGACGCAAAGGGGAAGCTCACGCAAAGATGCAAAGACGCAAAGGGAAGAGAGGAGATCTTGTTTCTTTTTTTCTTGGCGTCTTAGCGTCTTGAGCGAAGCGGGCGTGAGACTCTTGACCCAGAGCGAAATTTTCAAGTAAAAATCAACAATTAACCGCCCGATCAGAGTACATTGTGTATCGGTGATCTTTGTTGGGTGTAGGTTTATATCTATGTGCTCACGAGGAATCGTTTTTAGACACAGAGTTCGTCCTGTTGCTGAGTTAGAGAGATGAAACCGACAAGGATCCCAAAAATCGCGATGGCTTGGTACTCTGCGTGCCTGCTGCTGTTTTTTGGCGGATCCGTCAAAGGTTCCGACGACGACCTGACAAAATCCTTCAGCGCGGAAATACAACCGCTGCTCACAAAGCTCTGCGCCGAGTGCCACGGAAAAGAACCGAAGGATAACGATCTTGATCTTACACGTTTCGACTCTGCCGAGTCGATACTCGCCAAACCCAAAATACTTGGTGATGTCGCGGAACGATTGCGGTTGGGTGATATGCCGCCCAAGGAAGCAACACAGCCAAGCCAAGTCGAGCGAGAACGACTCCTAGGCTGGATCCATGCAGCACTCGACGCGGAAGCAAATGCACGGGCTGGGGATCCCGGGCCAGTGACGCTGCGGCGATTGTCGAACACCGCCTACGACAATGCAATCCGCGATCTTACAGGCATCGATATGCGGCCAACGCGAGCTCGCGAATTTCCCATCGACAGTGTTGGCGGTGAAGGATTCGCCAATGTTGGAGATGCCATGCCTGTGACTCCTGAGCTGGTCGAACGCTATCACCAAGCCGCTCGAGATGTCGCTGCACGGGCCGTGCTTCTGCCTACAGGCTTTCGTTTCTCTTCGTCGACGGAGCTCGCCGATTGGACCGAAGAAGCGCTCAAGCCGCTTCGCACCTTTCATGCTCGTTATGCAGGTCCCAATGGCGAACCGCCCCTGGAAACTCATCTTGCAGCAACCCTGAAGCATCGCGACAGACTCACTCGCGAGGGATCTGCCGCTATCGCCGCAGTGGCCGCCGAAGAGAAACTCAATGCAACCTACTTGGCCGCGCTTTGGACAGCTCTTGCCAACGAGACAAACACAAACGCCGAAGCCGCTGCTCAGACGAAACGTTGGCAAGAGAAAGCGGCCGCAATCGAAGCCGAAAATCAGCGTCGACAAAAACGATTTCAAGCCGCCAAACAAACCATCGATTCAAAGTGGGGATCCTCAAAGCGGCTCCTCGTAGAATCCAAAGTTGCCGAAGGAGGCCAAGCCACCTTCGAGCAGACATTGTCGGTTCAGCAAGGCGAGCTACTGCTCCTGAGTGTCCTTCCCAACGATAATCATGGAGCCGATAGCACCCTGGTCGAATGGACGATCCGCGAGACCAACGGCGAGCAGCGATCCTGGAGCGTTTCTGACTTTGTACCCGATCTGCTCAAGGGGAATCCATTGCCCGGCAAGCATGAGTGCCAATGGAGCTTTTTGGAAACGACAGCCAGTCCAACTTTTCTCACGGAAAAACGGGACAGCAACGGCGGACGCTCCGAACTGAAATCCTGGAGCCTCGGTTCTGAACCCTCCGTCTTTGTGAACTCCGCCGCAGAACCCGTCACTGTCTGGACAACCTTGCCTGCACAGTCATTGTTTGTCCATCCAGGCCCAAAACGCACGGTGGCAATCGCTTGGACGAGTCCAATCGCTGGCGAGTTGACAGTTGCGGGCCGCATCGTTGATGCACATCCGGCAAGTCTCGATGGGATCGGTTTTGATTTGTCCCATTTCGCAGCCGCGGAGCTAGGATCAGCACTCTCAGAACTCGCCACACTACCCGAGCGACTACCGGATGCTGGCCTTCCTCCTGACATGCTCGCTCTGGTTCGCGCAAAGTGGCAAGAGGCTGGCACCGATCCGGCTCCGGTCTTGGCAACGATCAAGGCGATGCAGGATCAGTTGTTTCGAGGCAACTATGGGAAGAACGCAGCCATGGCCGTTGGGAATGGGTTTCCCGCATGGGAGGATATTAGACGCATCGTCGCTCGCGAACGAGTCCAAGGGGCCGCACGAGAACTGCTGTTCCGTATGGTCTCCTTGCCCAAAGAACCCGACACGTTCGTGGTATGGGATCGGCTGCGACTCGAAGGTGGTGATGGTCCACCACTTGTATTTGCCGAACATACTCAACTGCGCGCAGCGATCGAGCAAGCGTCGGGACTCCAGTTCGGTCTCCACCCACAAGGTCGATCGGTACCCGACTCGGCGCTGGTCACAGCGGCCGGTGCCGAGATCGTCATCGATCTGAGGAAACTGCCAGTCGAGTTGCAGCAGGCGCTTACCCTGCCTCGGTTCCTCCGGGCTGACGTGAGCCTTGACGATGCAAGTCCAGAAACCGCCTCGGTTCAAGCATTCCTCATCGCTGCAACAGGTGGTGGCGGCAATCTGGCCGAGCCGGTCGCCCAAGCAACGCTGGGCGACCCCATGGCCGCCCAGATCGTGCATCCGCGAGTCGCGTCCGAAAGGGCTCGACCGGCGGCTGATTTTCGCGCTCTGTTTCCACCTGCGGTCCTCTTTCAACCGATCATCCCACGAGATGCTCAGGGTAGTGTCTTTCTCTATCGCCGCGAGGACGAACCATTGCGTCGACTATTGCTCGACGATGTCGGCCGCGCTGAGCTTGACCGACTCTGGAGCGAACTAGAGTTTGTCAGCGAGCAAGCGTTAGCGACTCCGATCGCCTACGAAGGACTCGTGCAGTACTACCGCAAACCGAACGACGGAGCGCGGATCATGTTCTTTTACATTCAAGAATTCGAGCAGCAGATTCGGAGAGAACAGCAGGCATTCCTCGCAACCCAAGTTGCTGCAGAACCAAAGCAGCTCGACGCGCTGCTGAGCTTCGCCGCAAGAGCCTGGCGCCGACCCCTTGAGAAAAGCGAACAAGAAGCGATACACAATTCCTACTTGCTCGACCGATCTGAAGGCATCAACCATGCTCCGGCTTTTCGTGCGGCACTAGCCCGAGTGCTCTCGTCACCTTGGTTCCTCTATCGAGTCGAACAGCCTGCAATAGGTCCACGTTGGCAACCGGTCTCAAGCGATGAACTGGCAACACGGCTGAGCTTCCTGCTCTGGGATTCGATTCCCGACGATGAACTGCGAGCCAAAGCAGCAACGCTTCATGAGCCTGATGTGATCGAAGAACAACTGCGGCGCATGCTCAAGGACAAGCGAGTGCGAGGGATCGCCGAGGAGTTCGGTGCCCGCTGGCTTGGCGTGCGTGACTTTGTTACCAATCACGGCCGAAATCTTCAGCACTTTCCTGAATTCACCCCCGAGTTACGAGAGGCGTTGGCCGAGGAACCCGTGAGGTTCTTCGAGGATTCACTGATCAACGATCGCCCAGTTGCTGACGTGATTGCAGCCGATGCCGTGGTCGTCAATGATCTACTTGCCAAACACTATGGAATCCCTGGTGTGAACGGTCCGGAGTGGCGTCGGATAGAAAATGTTTCCTCCTACGCCCGCGGCGGATTTCTTGGTTTCGGCGCGGTGATCGCCAAACAATCGGCCGCTGCAAGAACCAGCCCGATCAAGCGTGGAGCTTGGTTGGTACAAATGCTCGGCGAGCGGCTGCCGAAAGTCCCACCCGACGTGCCGCCATTGCCCGAGACACCACCGCCCGGACTGACCGTCCGAGAAATCACCGAGCGTCACCGTGAAGATCCGAAATGTGCCAGCTGCCACGTTCGGATTGACCCCTACGGTATGGCGATGGAGCGATTCGATGCGATTGGTCGACTGCGGCCCGAGAGCGAATTGAAACCAGGGGATACGAAAGGAATTCTGCGCGATGGTACCGAGATCGACGATTTCGTTGGTCTGAAAAACTACTTTGCCGGACCGCGACGAGAGGACGTTTTGCATTTGCTCGCTCGTAAACTTACCGGCTATGCACTTGGGCGTGCAGTGATGACTTCGGATCGCAAGCTCGTCGACGAAGTGACCAAGAGCATGATCAGCGGTGGCCGTTGGTCCGATGCCCTGCTGGTTATTGTCCGTAGCGAACAATTTCGATCGATTCGCTCGACAGATGCTCTGGCCGCCTCGCCACCCTAAACGAACAAAGTACGATCAAACGGTACGACCGACCCGTCCCCGAAAGGACTTTTATCATGTACAACACATCCGCTTCGACCGTCTCGCGACGCACCATCTTGCGCGGAGTCGGTGTCTCGATGGCACTGCCGTGGCTCGAATCGCTTTCTTTCGCCATGAGAGACAAAACGATTGCCACGGATCAACCACCGACCCGAACCCTCGTTACCTTCACCGGGATGGGTTTCCACTCGCAGCATTGGTGGGCCAAAGGGGAAGGCTCTGACATGGAACTTGGTCCATGCTTAAAGCCGCTGGAACCTTGGAAGGAACGACTGGTTTTTCTTCGTGGCCTTTGGAATGAGCAGGCCAATAATGGTGTCATCCATTGCATGCAAACAGGGAACATGCTCAGTGGTGCGCCGATGTCCAAGACCGAAGTCCGAACGGGAGTCAGTTTTGATCAACTCATGGCGCAGCGGATCGGCGATCGGACTCGCATTCCTTCCCTCGTGCTGGGCTGTGAAGGTCCGATTCCAGGCCTTCAAGACGGACATCCTTTGCTCTACAGCTCTCACATCTCTTGGAGTACAGCGGTATCGCCGACGTGGACCGAGACCCGTCCGGCGCTAGCTTTCGATCAACTGTTCCGCACCGACCGAAACCGAGGCGATCGTCGGGTGGTGGATTCGGTACTCGAAGACGCTCGGTCGTTGCAGCAAAGGCTTTCGCTTTCGGATCGGCAACGGTTCGAGGAATATCTCGGTAGCGTCAACGAGATCGAAGGCCGGATCAAGCGAGCAGACAAGCAGCGCGATACAAGCGGATGGCAACCGACGCTCAGAGCTCCTGATCGCCCGCGGCCAGCTGACGGAATTCCCGCAGAGATCCCTGAGTATTGGAAACTGATGAATGACATTGTGCTGCTTGCTTTCCGAACCGACACGACACGAATTGCGACTCTGAAGTATTGCAACGATGGATCGGCCGAAACGCATACGCACTGCGGTGCCAAAGACCAGCATCATCAGATGGCGCACACTCAGCCTCCAGAACTCATACCGCTGAATCAATTCTTCACCTCGCAACTCGCCTACCTTTGCGAGCGGATGACTGAGGTCAAAGAAGGCGATCGCTCATTGCTCGACAACACAGCCATCATGCACTGCTCAAGCATGCTTCATGGCAATCACGATGCACAGCAATTGCCGATCGTGTTGCTCGGCGGTGCAGGTGGCAAACTCCGAGGAGGACGCGTGCTTGACTATCTGAACGCTCCAAACCGTCGAATGTGCAGCTTGTTTCTGAGCCTCATGGAATGGGGCGGCTTGGAACTCGACCGTTTCGGCGATTCCAACGAACGACTCGTCGGCATCTAAAATTTGACTCAGCAAATATGAAATAATTCTCAATTGAGAGGAGTTCCCGACCCCACTCCATGAATAGTCAATTGCGAGGTTCGTATTTTTCAACCTCCCTTCGACCGAGTAGGTCTTTGCGTGAGCCTCCTCTTTCCCCTTTGCGTCTTGGCGTGAGCCTCCTCTTTTCCCTTTTGCTTCTTGGCGTCTTTGGGTGAGCTTCTTCTTTGCGTCTTACGATTATCAGCAACATCAATAAAGACCCATAATCCTTGCACCGCTTCACCTCA
>Ga0315904_10003137_pt1 | contig 24773 bp, 42 predicted proteins | sample LakEriMetagenome_6_FD_203529 | JGI IMG/M metagenome (GOLD analysis project Ga0315904, IMG submission 203529) | Freshwater fungal communities from buoy surface, Lake Erie, Ohio, United States - Buoy 12 MA120 | ecosystem: Environmental > Aquatic > Freshwater > Lake | place: USA: Lake Erie, Ohio... | reverse complement strand
CCTCGGCAGGCTCAAAGCGAAGCCACGCCACGCCACGCCCCGGCAACAGCCTGTCTAGCACCGTGTTTCTCAGCGCAGAGTCGAAGTCCGAATAGTGGTCGATCTCAAACTGAAGCGCTCGCTCCAGCACTTCGCTTGCGCACCGTCCAACAGGGTCAGCATCCTTGAACCTACGCGATACCTCTGCCTTGGGGCGCTTGGAGTACACCGCAGGGGCGAGCGTTTGGACGTTTGACCAGAGTATGTTGTACTTGCGGGCGCTATCAGACAGCCCGCGCTCATCCCGATACCGCTTGACGATCTTCCGTCCGGCAGCGAGAAAGTCCTTGTCGGTCTTCTTCGCTAACTCAAGGTCAGTTGACCAGCGGCGAGCCAACCCGCCCCGGTCAATCTCTTTCTCGTCCATTACCCGACAAACACCGTGACAGTGCCAGTGCCGCCGATAGTCACGAAACACCCTGTCGCAAACGCCGCAGGGATTCGGAGAAACTGCCCTGCCGTCAGTGCCGCAGTCGTCTCAACAATGACCGTGCCCGTGGCCGTCAGGCTGTCCCATACCTTGATGGTCAGCGAAGTCGAAGTGCCGACCAGAATGCCGCCAAGCACACCAGCGCCGGACTTGGCCAAGCCAGATGCGGCCAGGGGGACTGCGCTGTATGCCTCGTGTGCAATGCCTGCCATGCTATATCCTTTCCTGTTTCTTGCTGCGCTGCCATAGTTGGTCAAGCGTTGCGGTTCTGATCGTTCCGTCGGGCAAGCCTCGCGCTGCCCATATCAATTCCGGCTCTTCTGCTGGAGGCTGAACCATATTCATAATGATTGCCCCGTAGCTGAAGCCGTCGCCATCGTGCGATGCCCAATCGTGCTTAGGCTCTAGGCTAAAAATCTTGCGCTCGGCGTCCCACTCATAGGCCCAAGCCCTCAAGCCCTCTAGGCCCCTCTCGCACTTGTCGGAGAACTCCACGCGCCGAATCAGCACCCGCGCAGCGTTTACGCGGTCTTTCTTCTTGCTGTCAGGCGTGATCTGCACCCGGTCATTTCCGAACCGCTTGGCGAATATCTCGACTGCGCTGTGCTTTGCTGCAAAGGTCTTGGCCCTTGCGTCATGGGGTAGCCAAATCTTCCCGAGTGCCGACTTACCGCCCTCTAGCCTGTACCCGGCTAACTTCTCTTCCAGTTTGTCGCACCATGCGTCTGCATCAATGCCGAACCCGCCCGCGTAGTCGATAACGGAGTACCCGCCCACCTTGGGTTGCCAGAACCACCACGTAGAACTGTCTGCGCGGCCAATGTCCGAACTGATCTGCAGCGGAGCGCCCAGCGGGTCAAACTCAACATGCGAACCAATGCGGCCCGCCTTCTCAAGCTGTCCGATCTGCCGCGCAAGAATGGCCCCGAGGTTTGCCGCCTCAAAGCTGCACAGGTATTCCTGCTCAAACTTCGCTAAGCCGATTTCCTCGCCGTACTCTTCGATGTAGGCTTGCTTTTCAGCATCCAACTGCGCCGAACTGAATACGCTGGTTTCTTCTGCTGACAGAATCTGACCGAACGCATCCGGCGACTTCATTGCCGCCATCAGGGTTCGGTGCGCGTGATTGCGCCCCCGTGGCGTAGTGATGAACATCTGCCATCCGTTGTTTTCCGCAACGATTGGCCGAAGGTAACCCCGCGCCTCTGGATTTGCCAGTGCCCACTCGGAATAGACAATTCCCGCAGGCGTTGAGCCGACCAGACTATTGAAGTTGTCCGACCCCACTACCTGCCATGTCGAGCCGTTCTTGAACTCGATCATCATTTCCTGATTGCGCGTAGTCTTGCGCAACTCATGCGGAAATGCCTCGTCAATCCGTTTCTTGCCGCTGTGGGGGCTTACGGCGTCCCAGATGGCTTTACGGGCCTGCGCATACTCTGGCAGCATGTGCCAATAGCCTGCAGTGCGCTCAAAGGCAGCGCAGGCCGCACGGTGCAAGGCTATCTCGTCCTTACCCGAGCGGCGATGCCACACCAGTTCAGCGTGCTTGCCGCCTTGCTCTAGGTATGTCCATGCGGGTAGCTGGTACGGGCGCGGCACCCACCCGTTAGGGAGCTTTATCCGGCCCAAAGCGGGTTATCTCAACGATGAGAGCGCCGTTATCGCCAGTGCCTGCGATGGTCATGGGCAGCACTTTGCCGACCAGCGACAGGAACGCCGCAGCGGTCTTAGGATCGTTTGCACGCCGCTCAAGGTAGTCCACCCCTCCGGCGTTGCTCAAAGCCGTCAGGATCATGTCCTTCAGTTCTTTGGTGTTCTTTTGAACTGCGCCCTTTGGTTTGCCGGGGTTTCCTTTGCCGAATTTGCCCGTATTTTTCGGGGATTGCATGTTTTGCCTCTCGCTGGGGTTGCCCAGCAGTTAGCCCAAATAAAAAAGCCCGAACGAATCGGGCAAGGTGCAACACACCAGGAGAAATTTTTGGGCGCACTTGCCCACCTGTCGGCGATGATGCCAGAAATTCTCAAAGAATGCAAGCCCCCATCAATCTAGCCTGCAATGCGTTTCTCGCGTCCCGCAGGATGATCTGCCGCTGCTCTACGTCTGCCGGTAGCCGTGCGCTGTTCCAGACTGCTTTACCCGTGGCGAGGTTTCGGGCGTTGATCTGGATGGCGGTGCATTGGACAGATGGAAGCTCGAAGATGTGGAAATTGACGGCAACCATGCGCGGGGCGTCTATTTCGTGGTCTACGATGTCCTGCACGGCGTCCCAACCTCGCGGGCTTTTGGCTTGGTTGAACATGGGTGAACTAGCGATGTCCCCGACGTACTGGTAGCCTTTTGCCCACTGGTGCCATGCAATCAGGAGGTCGTCTAAGGTGTCGCAATCACGTTTCATGCTTCCCCCACCAGTTGCAGCGCTTCATCCACCGAGCGAACAATGTGAACCGGGCCGCGCCAATTGTTGATCCACTCGACTTGATCGGGCGTCAGCGTTCCTTTTGGCCCCTTCACCTCAATCGTCCATGTCTTGCCGTCCTTCGCCACCAGCAAGTCAGGACAGCCCTTGCCGATGCTTGCCAGAGATTGCACCGTGCAGCCGACAGAGCGCAGGGCATCGACTATTTCCGGCTGATTGGCGTCTATCTTTGCGGCTCTCATGCGCGTGCCTATTGCTGGCCTCTGCGGCCTTTTGCGCGGGCGTTCATTCAGGGGCCTCCGAGCAGTCGCCATGCTGTTGCAGCCACAAGCGGAATTTGCCCATCTCCAGTGGCTCTAAGCCGCTCCATCCCTGCGGCCAGTTCATCAGATATTCGTGGTTCCTCGAGCTTGGCCTGCCAAACGCCCGAACGAAATTCCTGCAGACTTGGTGCTTCTGCATTGATGGGGCTGCATAGTTCGCCGTCGCTGTCGGTGTATGCACGAAGCCAAAACCGCTCCCGTATGTGGTCGCCACCCAAGTCTGACGCGCTAAGGGAAATTGCGCGGGTTTTGTAACCCATCTGCTCAAGGTCGTCGGCCGCTGCGTCAATTGCTCGCCGGGAGACGTTTTCGGCAAATACGTTCCGGGGAGCGACATCTGCCACGATTCGCCGCATTTCCGGCCAGAGATCGTCTGCATTGTTTTTGCCTGAAGCTGCCGAGGAATAGGCTTGACAGGGAAAGCCGCCAGATATGACATCAACAATTCCGCGCCACGGTCGCCCGTCAAAGGTGCAAACGTCATCCCAAACCGGGAAAGCGGGGATTGCTTGCTCGTTTTGCCTTCGCAATAAAACGCCCCGTCGATAAGGGTTGCGCTCAACGGCACAGACTGCCCGCCATCCAAGCAACTTGCCCGCAAGTATTCCCCCGCCAGCGCCTGCGAAAAGTGCCAACTCATTCACTGCACCCCCCGATAGAACTGCCCCAGAATCGCCCAAAACTGCCGCCTGAGTGCCTCCGCATGCTCTGCGTGGCCCTGGTCGCGGCGCTCTTGGATGCGCTGTGCGATGCGCTGCTCTAGGGTGCTGTTTGGCAAGATCATCATGCCATCCTCCAGTTCGTCGGAGCGATGTCGCCCGTCAGCACCAGGGCAAGCTCAATCACCTCAGGCGGGAAGTCATCGCCAGCCCGTAGGCAGTCGAGGATTACGCGGGCTTCTGCTCTTGTCATGCTCTTGTCCTCAGTTCTGCGAGCTTTGCCCGCACAGATTCACTCGGAGGCACTGCGTTTCTAGCGTCCGCAATAGCCTTTGCTATCGCAGGGTCAACGCCCATCCGAGATGGTACGGTAACCGCTGCTACTGTCAAACCCTTATCTACCATCCAATCCGCCTTGAAGCCCCGCCATCCGCGCTCGCAGCATGTCCGCAGGGCCACTTCCAGCGTAACCCCGGCCTTCTCCGCTTCCCGCACGATCCCCGCCATTGATGTCGCGGTTATCGGTGCGCGGAGTTTTGCCCTCAAGGTTTTGAAGTCTTGCCAAACGGAATCCGACACGCCGTCAGGCGTTGTATTCTTATCTGGTGTCTGGTGTCTGGTTACTGGTGTCTGGAGAGCATTGCCTTCGCTATGCGTTCGCATTGCGTTCGCATTGCGTTCGGTATGCTGCGTTTTGTTTTCCCAGCGTGCATTCGCACTGCGTTTTGCTTTCTCTTGCTTGTCCTGATAACGGGCTATCTCGCGTTCACACCTTGGATGGCGCAAAACATCGCCGTCCACAGTAAAGAACTCGTCCAGCACGACATTAAGCGCATCGTGTTCGCTTCTGCTGCGCACTCCTATCAGCCGATCAACCTGATTGACAGGCAGCGGGCCTTCGCGGGTGTAGTAGACATCCAGCAGGCGGCCGTACACGCCATGCTCAAGCAAAGACAGGTGCGCCGTGTCTTTCAGGTAGTCGCCGATGTGGCGTTCGTAATAGTTCATAGCCGTCCGATGCTCCCGAAAAGAACTTACGGCAGGCGTCGGGTTCGCTTTTCAGTGCGGGGATCAATCCACACCTAGCCGGGTTCATGCTAAAGTTTACCGCAGTTTTCGCGCATGCGCTTGTCCCATTGCCGTGAAGTAGCACGACTCCGGCGGCTGTCCGTGATACCGCCCGTATCGCTCCCCAGGCACTTTCACGCGGGTGATGATCCAACCCTGAGACTTCAGGTCGGCCAAGCGCCTATGCGGGCTTACAGTCGGCCCGCAGGCTATGATTTCCATCGATGTCGCTCCTCGCTTGCGCTGCAGGAGCTTGCCGATACGCTGGGTTTGTGTCATGGCATAGCCTTTCCAATCTCTGCTGCTGCGCGGACGATGGCGCGTCGGGTTGCGGCGTATGGGTCGTCCATGAAATCGACGGATGCGCCTTGAATGGCACCTTCCGCATATGCGGTTGTCATTGCGTCGGATTCGCAGACATGCAGATTGATACGCAACTTCACTGCCAGCCGCAGCGCATCGCCGTCACCCGTCAGCGGGTTCCACAGGCGTCCGGACGGTTGCAAACAAAGGTCGCAATGGGAAACCTTGTCTGGGTAATACGCGCACCACTCAATCCCCGCAGCCTTAGCCGCCATCTCTAACAGTTCTCTGTCTTCCATCTTCGTCTCCAAATAAATCAGGTTGATCCACCGCGACTACAGCCGTTTTCCGACTGCGCCGCACCTCTGCCCTGCCCACGAGATTCGCAAGGCACGTAGGCCCCACAGGAGCGCCGGAAACGTAGCCCGCTGGCTCTCGCATCCCGCGCCCGCAGTTACTGCACTTCACGGCGCTTCTTCGCTTCCGCTTTCAGCTTGGCATTGCTCTCGGCAAACCGACGCGCCGCCGCCCGTACCGCTTCCACGCCTTCCGGCAATTGCATCAGCCGGTAGCGCAACGACACATGGCTTATGCCGTACTTGCGCGACACGCTGCGCAAAGATTCTCCCGCCATGATGTCGCCAATGATGTCGAGCAGCGGCAGTGGCTTTGGCTTGTTCCCGGCAGGCTTTCCGTAGTGCTTTGAGCGCAGTTCGGGGTAGAGCGAAATAGACCGCTCATGAATGTGCTTCACGCTACATTTGAACTTCTCCGCGCACTCCGCCCAACTCTTGCCGGTCATGCGGTACGCTCGCACTTCGAAAAAATCAATGCGCTTTACCAGCGGCACAGTGCGCTTGCTGTTGTCGCGGTTTGGCTTTTTGCGCAAGGTAGGCACAGGATCGGGGCGGAATCGCGTACCTTGGCTTTGCTTCTTGCTGATGTTGGCAACTTGCTGCCGGTTGCCGAAGATGGAAGGCTGGCCGGTGTTCCAGTCAAAAACACTCACGCGGCCTCCGAGAAAAGCCCCACTTGCTCGCGGGTGGCATCGTAAATGTTCTGGCAGGCAAGCTCCCAATATTGCGGCTTCAGTTCGGTTCCAACAAACCTGCGGCCCATCTTCACGGCGCAATAACCCTCAGAGCCAATCCCGGTAAACGGGGAAAAGACCAACTCTCCGGGGTTTGTCCACAAGTGAATGCAACGCTCGATAACATCCAGCTGCAGCGGACACATATGCTTTTCGTCGTTCTCATCCCGAGCGGGCAGTTTGTTCAACGTGCGCGACTGGTTGATGTCGTCCCAAATCGGGCTTGCGTACTTCTGCCACATAGCTACCGGCAGATCGGCGCCATGCGTTACCCGCTCCGCAGCGTCCCCAGGCTTGCGCATCGTCACCACGTAGTCAGGCAACCCCATGCGCGACATCGTAGAGTTCTCGCGGATGGTCTTGTGAAGCAGTCCGAGCGCCTTGGTGCGCTGCATAGCCGTTACCGGGTCTTTCCAGATGCATACCTCGGAATGGTAAATAAACCCGGCATCCTGAAACGTGCGAATCAAATCGCCGCGAAAGTCCCGCAGGCCGATAAAACCCTGCCGCATCTTTGTCGTCGGCAGATTCATGCAGTGAAAGGAAACATTTCGCCCCGGCTTCAATACGCGAAACAACTCGTCCACCAAAAAGCGAAGCTGTCCAGCAAACTCTGCGTCATCCTTGCAGTTGCCCATGTCGTGGTCGCTGTTGGAGTAAACAAACAGATCAGCGAACGGCGGGGAAAACACGCTGTAGTCGATGCTGTTCTCTTCCATGCGCCGCGCCCATTTCACGCAGTCACCGAGATGCACCGTAAAGCCATCGCCGGTATGTGTGCCTTCGCGGTACTCTTCCACGATGTTGGATTGCCCTGTCAGTTCCTGATTCATAATGTCTTTCATGTGTTCGACCATTTGCGCACTCATTTCGTGGTGTTGCACTTCCTTGCGGCGCAAGTCTGCAAGAATCTGCCCTTCGTTCTCTGCGGTAAACAGATGCACCTGTACGCTGCGTTTTTGTCCGAAGCGATAGCACCGCCGCACCGCCTGATAAAACTTCTCAAACGAGCTATCAAGCCCGACAAAGGCCATGCGTGCGCAGTGCTGCCAATTCATGCCAAAGCCGCAAATTTTCGGCTTGGAAATCAGCACTCGAAGGTTGCCATGCGTAAAGTCCAGCATCCCGCGAGTCTTGACCTCTGCACTGTCAGAGCCTTGCACGTTGATGCTGCCAGGGATCAGGCTTTTCAGCAGTTCTGCTTCGTCGTTCAAATGGCACCATATAAGCCAAGGCTCTGATGTATCGGCGTTAACCACATCAGCCAAAGCACGGCAGCGGGTTTCTACGCTGTTTCGTTGAGCTACGCGGCGCTCTGCAAGCCCCATAGCAGGCCGGGAAAACAGATCGTCCCCGAGTGGGTCGGTTTCAACAACATGCTCAACGTACTCAGGCGACGGAAGCAGATACCTTGAGCCATCAAATCCAATATCGGAAGGGTTGCGAAGCACGACAGACCATTGCCCCATCCACGCCCAAAACTTAGATGCGCCCCAGCCCTTCAGACGCCATGTGCCGGTATCGCCGGTATCGTTTACGAAATACGTAGCCAGCATCTCCGAGCGTGTCATCACTCCGAGAAACTCGCATTGGTTGCCCAGTTCCTCAAAATCGTTAGGCGACGGCGTAGCAGTGCAGGACAGCCGATACGGGACACCCTGCGCGGCTTCTATCAGCTTGGTGCGGGTCTTGCCGTCGTGCGCTTTCAGGATAGATGATTCGTCCAGCACCAGCCCATGCAGTTCGGTAAAGTCAATGGCGTCCATGCGCTCATAGTTTGTGATCCACACACCCGGCCCTGCAGGCGGTTCACCATGCGGCACTCGGAACACTTCAATGCCAAACGACTTGCCCTGCTCTATGGTCTGCTCAGACACAGCCAGAGGCGCAAGAATCAGCACAATGCCGCTTGTGTGCCGCGCAACGTCATCAGCCCATGCCAATTGCATCAACGTCTTGCCAAGCCCCGTATCAGCAAAGACTGCAGCGCGACCGCGACGGATAGCCCATGACACAATGGCGTGCTGAAAATCAAACAGATGCTCATTAAGTGCGCCGGGTTTGTGGCCGGTGGCAACTTCAGATCGCCGCTTGCTTGCGACAAATGCGTCGTAATCCTTCATTTCTTTCCCTTTGCAAACCACTCGGGCCGAAGCTCGCGCAGTTGGTAGACCCTGAGAGGCGGCACCTCCGCAGGCCATTTGCTCACCGCTTGCCGCGTAAGATTCAGCAAGCTTGCCAGGGCGGTGATAGACCCGGCTCGCTTTATTGCTGTGGCTTTGTTCATGCGCCGATGTTAACGCATGTTGCGGTAGAGAAACAATAGTTGACAGATTCGCAGGGGCATTACAAATAGCGCTTGCAAACCTCGGTTGACAGGCGCAGAATTCACCCATCGCAGCAAACAACCCACCGGAGAACAGCATGCAAGCCATCAAGTTCCACAAACACTACGTCACCAACGGCACCACCAAGGCCCGCGTCCACTACAGCGCCTTCCGCATGGTCACCACCGGCCAGGACTGCGTCACGCTGTACGCCAAGAGCTACGACGACGGCCGCAAGCTGGGTGCGATTCTGGCTGACGGCTACGAGAACAACACCGACACGCAGACCGACTATTTCGAGAAGGGTCGCGCCCGCATCCTCGCCGGACAGCCGCTGTACGCCGCCGCTCTGGCCCGCGCCACCCTCGCAGCCTAACCACCCACACCAAGGAGCAGACATGTACGAAGACGAAACCGAAGCCATCCGCCTGCAAGAGATTGCAGTGGTCGAAAACATCCGCGCTGCCTATGCCGCTTGGTTTGCTGGCAAGCCCGGTGAACACGCAGTCCCCGAAGTGCGCCGCTCTGCTTCGGGCGGCTGGGAGGTGCAACTGCAATCCGTCGGTGAAGCCGTGCGCTACCAGATCGACAGCAAAGCCCCCCTTGCCGCTGTTGTCGCGCTGCTGCAAGGCAAGGGCACTGTTGACGCGCTGCGTGATGTGCTGGTGAGCGACTACATCGAGCGCAATGCCGGTGATGTGGCGCAGGAGCGGGCGGCATGGGATGCGCCTAGCGTTTATCCGTTTTTGACAAAGGAGGCGACATGACCACCGCAATCCTCGCCGTGATCGGCTACATCGCCCTGATCGCCATCGTCCTGGCGGCGCTTCGCAAGATGAACGGCAGCGACACCGACGCACAGGAAGCCGCTGATTCTGTCCGGCAGGCGCTGGACTTTGAGGAACTGCGCACGTACACGCGCCCACACATTAAGGCCGGAACGGCATATGGAAAGGAAATCGTATGACTGAATGGGACAAGCAATACATGAACGCCCGCCGTCACCCGCGCACGATGACTGAAGCGTTCGGCCCGTACACTGACGACACGCTGCACCCGATGCGTGACGCTAGCAAAACGCCCGCGCATGAGGTGGCGTTGTATCTGGTCGGCGTGGTGGCCGTTATCGTCGTGGCGGTGCTGGCATGAAATACACCACCACTATCGAGCTGCGCGGCGGCGATGCAGAAATTGTCGTGGAGTACAACTACTACAAAGGTAGCCCCGGACGCACCTACGGCCCGCCCGAACTCTGCTACCCGAGCGAGCCTGCGCATGTCGAGATTAACGCCGTGACGTATGGCGGGGTGACGATCACCGACAGCTTGAGCGAGTCGCAGCTTGAGAGTTTGGAGCAGGAAATCGAGGAGCATTTGACGGCAAAGGCAGAAGCCGACCAGTGCGCCTATTACGACAGCTTGCGCGACGAAAGGTTTGCATTGTGAGCAAGGCCGTATACATCCTCGCGCACGAAACCGCACGGCAAAGGGCTGTAGAGGCCATCAGGAACGCCGCAGATGGCATGGTCGTGACCGTGGCAGAGCCGACGCGCAACCTGGAGCAAAACGCCGCGCAATGGCCCATCCTGAACGCCTACGCCAAACAAAAGCCGCTTCTGGTTAACGGCGTTTGGGAGTACGTCAGCGCGGAGGAATGGAAAGACGTATTGACCGGGGCGCACAAGGAAGAACTCGCACGGGTCGCCAACTATCGGGGCCGCATGGTCATCCTTGGCAAGCGAACCAGCAAGTTTGTGAAAAGCGAGTTTTCTGAATGGCTGGATTGGCTTAATGCTGCAGCTATTGAGGACGGCATTGAAGTGGACGAGGTGACGACATGACCCGCGCCAAGTTTCCCTACATCCGCTCCCGCGCTCACCTGATGGCCGTCGCGTCTCTCGACTGCCAACTATGCGGCAAGGGTGGCCCATCGCAGGCCGCGCACTCCAACCAGGCCATCCACGGCAAGGGGCGGTCGATCAAGGCAAGCGACGAGTACACCGCCGCACTGTGCCAGCGCTGTCACGCCGAGATAGACAGCGGGCACTACCTGACAAGCGAAGAGCGCACGCGCATATGGGATTTGGCGTATCAGCGGACATGCGCCGCCCTATGGAAAACCCGAATTGAAAACCCGGCAAAACGCAAGAAAATTGCGACATGACAGACGAACAGGAAACCGCAATAGCTCGACTGACGCTGCAACATGCGGAATCATGGGCAAGGGCGTATGCAAAGCGGGAGGACGAAGCCGCCGCTACCGCTGCGATTCTTTGCCGTGCGCTGGAGCTTGCAACGCCGAAGCTGTCGCCGCAGGGCAGGGCTAGGCTTTTTATGGAGGAAGAATGAACCGTATCTCTGAGTTTTTCGCGCTGTACCGCTTGTATCGCGCAGTTCACCCGCGCATGTACGCGGCCCGCATCGCTTACGGAATTGCATTCCGTGGGCTTCCATTTTGAGGATAGCCATGAGCATCTACACCAAACTGAACGACGCACGCGAGAAGTTCCACTCGCTCAAGTTGGAGAAGACCGGCGAAAACAAGTTTGCAGGCTACAAGTATTTTGAGCTTGGCGACTTCCTGATTCCCGCCATGAAGGTCTTCAAAGAGTTCAACCTGTGCGCCGTGGTGTCGTTCACCAAGGAGATGGCGTCCATGCAGATCGTGGACACCGAAACAAACGACAGCCTGACCATCACCAGCCCTATGGGGTCTGCCGCGCTCAAGGGTTGCCACGAAGTGCAGAACATCGGCGCTGTCGAAACGTACCAACGTCGATACCTGTGGGTGGCTGCGCTGGAGATTGTCGAACATGATGCGCTGGACGCGACCACGGGCAAAGACAAGATCGTCCACCGACCCACGGGCGAGCCGCTGGTAAACCCTGCACGCATGTCCATCATTGCAGACGTTGCCGACAGCATCAAACAGCACATGGCCGGGGATGACCTTGTGGGCGCGTATGAGGAAGCATCCGGCCTGACAGACCCCGAGGAGCGCACAGCCCTGTGGAAGCTGTTGGACAGCAAGACCCGTTCCGCGCTCAAGGCGCATTCTGAAGCACTGAAAAAGGAAGCCGGTTACAGCCGCGCATAAATTATGCACATCACCATCGAACACATTGACGGCAAGTACCCATCATTCAACGTGGCTCTGTCGGGCAAGGAAGGCGCAGACCCGTTTCTAGTCGTGAAGGGTTGCCGCATCGTTGACGGGCCTAAAGGGCCGTTTGTCAGCGGGCCAGCGACAAAGAACGCGAACACTGGCAAGTACTGGAACCATACGTACTTTGGCGAGAAGTTTAGCGCCGCCGTGCTGGAGAAAGCCAAAGCCGCAAAGCCTGCGCCGCGCATGTCTGCCGATTCTGACGATATCCCCTTTTGACCATGAACCACGCACTAAGCAAACGCGCCCGCGATGCGCTCGGTCTGGAATATCGCTATGCCCGCCGCGAACGATTGCCAAACGAAGCGCCACCGCGCACATTCGTCCCGGCGAAGTGGGAGCCGCTGCATCCTGATTTAGTGGCGCATGTTGCGCGACCAGGGGCTAACGATCATCAGCATATTAAATCAAGGGGGATTGGATGAGCAGAGAACTATTGCAGCAGGCGCTAGATGCGCTGGAAGCCTTGCAAGGCGGATGCACCGACTCCAATGACGGGACGGTAGAAGCCATCACCGTCTGGTGTCCTGAGCTTATTGACGCCATCCGCGCCCATCTGGCACAGCCCCCAGCAACCTCCGCAGACTACGCAATGGGCTATGCAGAAGGTTTCAACGATGCGTGTAAACCAGCACAGCCAGCCCCTGTGCCCAAACTGATCCGCACATTTAACGCAGGCTACATGCTTGGGCATCACGACACGGTTGAAGGCGTGTTTACGGACATCCATTCATCCGATATGGACACGTATCACGCGGACGAAGTTGCTGAATTTTTTGGGCAATCTGCCGCCCCTGCCGCCAAGTGCGACGGCGGAACTTGCGGAGCCGGTGGCTACTGCGCTAACTGCCCGAAACAAGCTGCCGCCCCTGTGCCTGTGCCGCTGACGGCTGACGACATCTGGCTATTGTGGACGCGATCCTGCGAAAAACCTCAGCTGACCCGAGGCTTGGTGTGTGATTTTGCCCGCGCCATCGAACGCGCCCACGGCATCGCAGCCTCCCCGGAGGTGCCATGAGTGACCACGAGCTGCTTGAACTGGCGGCCAAAGCTGCGGGAATGGCGCGTTTAAGCGTGCATTGGAACCCCCTCACCGACGATGGCGATGCGCTGCGGTTGATGGCTACATTGAACATCAATGTGTACTACCGAGAAAACATTAACGGCGCATTTGTGATTGCCGACCGCAAAGGCGAATTCTGCCCAGAGTCGCTAGATGGGCCGCATGAGTGGGATGCCACCCGACGCGCCATCGTCCGTGCTGCCGCTGAAATCGGAAAGGCTATGCCATGACCACCATCCCCCTGCCGCCGCTGCCCCCAACAGACAAGATTCTGAAAATTGCCAACGACATCGACGAAAACATCGAGTATGTCCACTACTACAACTCCGACACCCTCCGCGCCCGCGACCTTGAAGTGGCAAGGGCTGTGCTGGAGGGTGCGGCGAACCTGTGTAAGCAAAACGCGGAGCGATGGGTTGACTACCGCGCATGCTATGTCGCTAACGAATGTGCAAAAGCTATCAGCATTCTGGAGGTCAAGCACCATGAGTGACGCCGTCTACGTTTGCCCGATCAAAGACATCGAGTGCGGGGATCACAAAGTTGGCTGGTGCAACATGTGCCCGAAGAACGGCAATCAAGCCCCCGCCCCTGTGCCTGTGCCGCTGACAGCAATCCAGATTCTTGGGGGACTGATGGACGCGGGAGTGCCTGACAAGTTTTTTCATGCGTTCACCGCTGGCGCACGGTTCGCAGAGCGTAAGCACGGCATCGCAGTCTCACCGGAGAAGCCATGAGAAACTCAAAGATCACACTTTCAAGCCTGCTTGCCGCCGCATCCATTGCAGCGCTTGGATCGGCAATGCCTATACCGCGCAAAGGCAGCAGCCGCGCATTCAGGCCCACGCCGCCAAGGCTGGACACCGAGCAGGATCGAGAAATCGCCGCGTGGAATGCCGCAGTTGATGCCAAGAAAACGGCGAGGAAGGTCAAGCACCATGAGTGAACAGCGAATCTGGTACATGCGCGACAACCACACCTTTGCGCAACTACCCAACGATGTTGATGCGGCAATGGAACGACTGCAGGAAGTGTTCGATGGGCATTGTGGGCATTACGGAATGCTGGCAACGAAGCAAGGCCCAATGAACGGGGTGGTAGTGCATGCCAGGTCTGACTGGGAAGAGTTTGCAGAGCAAGCCCGCCCGTGGCTGGAGGCCGCACTACAACCGTCCGCCGCCGAAATTGAATGCGCATCGTGGAGCCAACCATGAGTGACGTACCGCTGCCGACGCCCATTTGGGCGCGCGACATTCACGGCGAGACTGAGGTCTACCTTGTCGGGGACATGCACGCCCACGCCGCTGCTGTCAGTGCTGCCGAGAATGTGCGGCTGCGGGAAGCGCTGGAACTGATCGCTGCCCCTATGCGGCCTGATGGGACATGGAACCGCGAAAGGTTGGCTTGTCAGCAGATAGCGGTGGCCGCACTCAAGGGGGCCAGCCATGAGTGACATAACAGACCGCTTTGCCATGTCGCAGTACGCCAGCCGCGCCGACAGGGATGCCGCCATGCTTGCAGAAATCGACCGCCTTCTGATCCAGCGCGACGATTACAAATCCGACTTGCTGGCGATGCAAAGGGAGCGCGATGCACTGCGCGAAACACAAGCCAAGTTCGGCCAAGTGCAACACGATCTTTTGTCGCAGATTGATGCACTGCAAGTCAAATATGAACACGCAGTAGAGCAAGCGGCCAAGAATGCGGACGAGGTGCTGGCCCTGCGGGAGCAACTGGCGCTTGCCGATTCCGTGCGGGCTGCTCAGGTGGCGGGGCTGACGGAGGGGGCGGAGAAGCTGCGGGAGCGGGTGAAAGCGCTGGAAGATGCGCTCCAGACTGCGCTCAAGTGGGCACCCGCGCTAACGCCCGACGAATATGCGAAATGCCACGCAGCACTCAAGGGGGAAGCATGAGCAATCAATTGTTAGGGCTTGATGGCTTTTACGTAGAAGCATAGGGCAAGCCAAGCGGGTGATATCCCCGACTTCGGCCATCCTGTTGGACTACCGCACCCATAAGGTCAGGCTTCTATTTCCAGAGCGCCCTATATCGTTGGGCTAGTCGTCACATCACCACGTCTGCTCTGTTCCTGAGATACCGCCTGCAAGTTCTCGCGCTGGCTTGCCAGTAAGCGCATCGGTATATGGGTGCGGCCCCGACATTGGCCCTTTAGCTGCGTCAATTTGCGCCCTGACAGCGGAAAGCAAAAAACCTCTAGTTCCTGCTCTCCGTGGTACCAGCACGTTCCCAATGAAGGGAGAGAGCAGAGGCTAGAGGCTTCTGATTGTCGCGTGCTGGTACCACTTGACAAGCGAAATTATCTAGGGGTTTACCCTTGGTGTCAAGGACTTGTAAGCGGCTTGACAGGCCGCAAGCCCAATCCGGAGCCGGTCGGCGTCGGCAGCAAGCCCTGTAAGAAATTCGCCATCTCGCTTGAATAGTTCCGCTCCAGTGCAGCCGCTGGCACTTGCTCCAGTTCCGGCAGGCGCGGGCATGTTGTCGCCGCTTGGACGGTCGGGGCGGTTTTGCAACCGACTAGCGTACTCACCAACACGCACGTTAAGAGACTGTATTTCAGCATTCTTCGTCCTCCTAATGGCGTCTGCTTTGCCCTGTAGCTCTTGCTCCACCTTCCTCGCCGCTTCTGAGGCTTCCAGCGCCTGCGCTGTCCTTGCGGCTATGTCTGCCTGCCACTCTGCCGTAATCGCGTCCTGGCCCGTTCTGTAGGCTTTCCAGTGCGTCCCCGCGAGGAACACCGCCACCAGGGCAGCGGCGGCTATGCGGGCGTACAAAGAAAACGTCATTGAAGGGCCTTCAGTTACGTAATTGAAGGGGGTTCATTTACGCAAGCGCCTGTTTCGCATCTTCCCACCTGGCCAGCCGGTCTGCGTACCCGTTCAGCCCGCCATTGATGACGCGAGTCAGTCGCTCAAACCTGCCCTCGTCTGCCAGCTTGTTGCATCCTGCGTTGAACCAGAACTCTGCCGCCGTCAGTGCCGCCCACCGTGCAGTCGCCACCCGCTCGGGGTCTTCCTCAAAGTCGGGGCAGTCGGGGAACTTTTCCTTCAGTCGCTGATATGCCCTGCGGTAGTTGTCGCGCCCTGTAAGCTGAATCCAGCCCCGTCCTGCGTATCGCCTGCCGTCCCCCGGCTGCGTGTTGCCAAGGTCTGCGCGGCCCTCGTATCGCGTCTGCGTAGGCGTCGGCCCCCACAGTTCGCGTATCCACTTCAGCCCGCCCGATTCATGGCCGATCTGCGACAGGAAAGCCGCCTGCCTTGCGGGAGTGTTGATGTCGTACACCGCCATTGCGTGTTCTATGTGGTGCATGTGTTCGGTGACGCGGGGCAGGGTTGCGCCTGTGGCTTGCGAGAACTCGGCAGGTGTCATGCTTCATCCTTCGGCTTCTGGACAACAAACTTCCCCGCCAAACCCAAAGCATTCAGCCCACCCACGATCTGCGCCACGATGTCCACCGGCAGATGCGCTTTCAGGTCTTCGGGCAGTGCTATCCATGCCGCCACGATGGCCGCGCCTGCGCCTAGTGCGATGGTGGAATAGTCCCGCAGCCGTGAGCGCCAGTTGGGAATGATCTTCATTTGTCTACCTTATGCGAAAGCGCCTGCTTGATCTCTTCCAGGCTTTGCATGATCGGTTTGAATGCGTCCTGTAGCCTGTCGTACCTTACATAATCTGTAGAGAGCTTCACTTCGAGCTTTTGCAGGTCGTCGCGCAATCGATTCACTGCTGAGTACAGCTCGCGAGCGAACCAGCCCAACACCGCACAAGCAGCGCCGATCATTGCGATTACGAATTGTTCTAAGCTCATGCCGCCACCGTCGCGCCGGTATCGCAGGCCCTCCAGGCCGTGCCATCTGAAAACACCAAAACGCCCGTACCCGATCCAGCACCCTCACCGGCCTTGCGCCCGTTGGTGGCAAAGGCCGTATCACCGGCCACGCTTACAGCAGGCAAGCCCGCCACGGTGTAGGTGGGCATCCGAACCGGTACGCCAGCAGTGATCCGCGCAGACGAGCGCGACAGTACCGCCACGGCCCCGATGAAGTCGGCCAGGACGTTGTTCGTGCGGTCGTAGGCCGTGTAGTCGTTGGTATCCCAACTATGCAGCGGATTGCCTGATAGATTGCTTATGTGGTGCGTTGTATCCACCGCAAACCTTGGGGAACGAGTCCACACGGTGCCAATCGTTTCGGCCGTCGTGTTCGCGCCCAAGTCCGTCGCCCCGCCAAACAGCACAACCCCGCCAAGCGCCTCAATGCCGTAAGTCGTATTGCCGCGAGACTTACCGCCGACGACCCGAACCTGAAAATCGGTGATCGTTGCCCCAACTTTGATTCCAGAGCCGGTCGATCCAAGGATGTACGGCATCGAAATGTCGTAGTCACTGCCAGCTTGAATATCAAGCCCGTGCGTGCCGCTGTAATCAATCTCGATGTGATTGAACTTCCCAACTGCAGGAGCCGTGCCGCCGGAGGTGTTGCGCACCACCGCCCCGTAAGCGTTCCCAGAAGACACGCCAGAGCCACACACAAGGCCAAGATAGCCAATCTCCAGCGAATGACAATTGCCGTCCCAATCTAGCCCATACTCGGCCGCTCCGTGCGAGAGCAGGGCAAAATTGATGCGCAGCACATCAGAACGCAGCACCGTGGTGCCATACCATGTGATGCCCTTGGTGCGAGCCGTTGCCCACAGCCAATCCACCGTGCAGATGTTGCACTGCTGCACATGCAGAACAGACCCCACATCGACGCCGAGCAATTTGCGAATTCGCACCCGGGTGGCGTTGTCGATGCGAACCGCTGTGCCGGTGTGCGTGGCTGAATTGAATGTCACGTCAAGCTCGACGCCCGACGCGCCACCCGTGACAAGCACTCCATTGATGTTTCCGTCCGGCTTCAGGACGCCGGGACCGCCGAACCGCTGAAAGTTTGTAGTGATGGACGGAGCTACGGTGTACCGATAAGTTTTCCCTGCTGTGAGGTAAACATTTTTGCCCGTGTTCACCGCTCGTTGCAGCGCCAACTGGTCGTCCGCAGTTCCGTCGCCCACCGCGCCAAATTGCTCGGGGGTCACGCACAGCCCGCGCACCACATCTTGTGCGTTGAGGGTGACGCCGCCCGTACCAGCCTGCAGAAAAGAGAGCGCACTTAGCACCTGTCCGAAAGCCACGCTATCGCCCGCAACCGTCCCGCTGGCAAGCCCGGTTAGCTTGTTGTTGCCCATTATCAGATTCCCGGTAATGGGCGTTTGCCCATCTGCCGCGACGGAAGCGGTTAGGGCTGTTGCTATATCATTGGCCAACGATTGCCAATCAGCAGCACTAGCGGCCACGCCATTTACTGCCGGGTTCCAACTGTTTACTGGAAGGCTGTACGCCCCGCTGCCATTTCGTGCCATTGGTGTTACCTCTTAGGGAGATTGCGTGACTAATGAACAACTGTCTTTCACCATCGCAATGGCGATAAAGCCCTTTGCGTGGTTGGCGCTGTTCGCTTTGCTGCTGTGTGTGCGGTTTGCGGTCATCAAATATTTCCCGGAAAGTCGCCTTAAGCGGCTATTGCTGGTTCGCCTGAATAAGCCCCGGAGCCGACGCGCCTAGCGCCGCACCGCCACTCCTCAAGCCCTGTATCAACGCTTGCATCTGTGGCGTCACCATCCCCGAGGTCATTAGTTGTGCAGCCCTTTGCGGGTCTAGCATGGCCTCCGCAAGCTCTGCCGTGATGCGCTCGTTTGCATCCCTGTAGGCAATCTGCCCAAACCGCTGCCCCACATTTCCAACAACGCCAGCAGGAGCCATGCCGCGCAGCCATGACGGCACGCCAGCAGAATCAAGCAAGTTGGTATAGGCGAGGTTTTGCACCGTGTTAGACCCGACGCCGCGCCCCGCAGTGTTGGCATAGTCAGAGCGCAGCAAATCCGCTTGGACATTGCGAACGGCCTGCAACTGTTGCGGGTCAAGGCTGTTTGCCAGCGTGGCATCTGGCCTGCGTGTGACAGCTTGCGCCGTGCGATCCGTTGCTGCCCGAGAAAACGCCGCTGGCGTCAGGTCCCCGCGAAAGTTCGTGCCCTGCTGGCCGATGGCCTCCATTACCTGCCCCTGACGAACCGGCGCAGACATTTGCGCGTATGTTTGCCGCGCTTGCCGATAGGTTGGGTTTAGTTGGTCAAGTACGTCAAGGTACGCCGTCTGCAATCCAGAGAAAGCCCGAGCGGTGTCTGTGTCTCCACCGCGCCTTGCTTGATTGATTCGTGCATCAATGGCGCGTTTCAGGTAGTGCGCCCCTTGCACAGACCCCATATCCGTTATTGGCTCACCAGAAACCTGTGCAAGCGTCCTAGCCTGCGCCACAAGGTCATCAGGTACGCGGGCCAATAGCGCCTGAATCTGCGGCTCAATTGCTTGCGCTACTGCAGGATCAAACCCGGCTTGCCGTGCTTGCTCGTATAGCGGCCCCGCCGCAGCTTCACGTGCCGCCCTTGCTGCAGGTACGTTTGGTGTCGCGCCCTGCAAGGCCGCAATACGGGCTTCATTCTGTGCAATCTGCCGCGCCGTCAGTTGATTTGTTGCCGCAGGGCTTGCCGCCATAGCGGCCCGCTGTGTAGCCGCCAAACTTGGGACGCCCGCAGCCTCTCCGACAGTTGGCAATGACCCCGGCACTAGCGGCTGCGCTTGCCGAAGATTCTGGATGGCTGCAGGAGCTTCCCCGCCAGATGCGCTATTCAAGGCCCTGCCGATAATCCGCTCCCGCCCGCCCTGATAAAACGGCTCTACAAACGCTTTCGCAGTCCTTAAGCCTGTAACCGCCGCAGGGACAGCCGCCCCTCCTGCAGCGCCGTACAGGACGTTCTTGCCGCGTTCCTCAAGCGATCCGGCAGATTGCAACATGCCCAAGCCAGCGCCAGCGGCCGCCGCCCCGCCAATAGTATTGACGCCGGGAACAAACGCCATAGGAACGGTTGCCGCAACATTGCCAAGCACATTGCCAGCCATGCCAGCGCCCGTCTGCATTAGTGGGCGGTCGCGCTCTCTTGCTTCTATAACGTCTTTCTCAGACGCCATGCCTAGCAACTGTTTCACGCCTAGCGCAGTGTCCGAGAATGCTTTGCCAATCCCGGCCCGAAACTTGTCAATGCCGGACATGCCGGAAGTTGGCGAATACAGTTCGCGGTCTGCTGCTTGCTGGCTTGCGCCGCTTAGTTGCTGGCGCACCATCTCAAGCACCTGAGATTCATTCAGGTTGTCAGGCGCTGTGATTTCGTACTTTGCGCCATCGGGGCCGGTGACTTCATAGCGGGCCATTACGGCAGTCTCCGAATAGTGATGCCCTGCGCTGGAGTTGCGCCGACATCCTGCGGAACTTCAACGCGCAAGAAATCAACAATCCCTTGCGCCTGTGGATCTGCGCCTAGCTTCTTCAAGTTGGATTCATGCACTGCAATCCGCGCCCGCGAAGTCTTGCGAATCGCAGAGATGAATGTCTCCAGTTCTGGCTTGGAGAAATCTTGAATTTCACCGGCTTCAGCCTTGCGCAGAATTGCCCGCTCAGATTCTGTAATCTGGCCCTGACCCTTCATTTGTCCCGCTGCGGCAAGCTCTTGGCGTGCAAGCCCTTGCATGAGGTTGCGCGTTGCCACTAGCTTTTCGTTGTCGTTTTTGCCGGAAACGCCCAACATGCTGCCGATCCGGGCCAGCGTCAAACGCTGATTTGCAAGGGGGCCGATAAACGCCTTGTCCAACGTCTGCGCCATTTGGTTAGCGTTGCCCAAACTCTGCGCAGCGGATACAGCCTCTTTATGCGCCGCAGCCACTGAGTCAGATACAGAACTGCCAAGCCCTTCATAAAACTTCTTGTCGGGCATCTTCACGGTGTTGCTGATGCGTGCAGCACCTTTCTCGGCAATCTTCCCTTTCACATCAACAAGCGGCTGATTGACGATGAATTTGCCGGGGTTCGCCGGGTCAGGAATGAGCAAATCGGTTGCAGCGTTTGCGGGGCCAGCGGTCTTTGGCAGCGGAGCAATGCCCTGCGGCGCAGTGCCGTACTTGGTAACGGGCACCTTCTGCCCGCCGACATCCTCAAACTTGACTTCCTCGCGTCCAAAGTTAGGCGACTCATAGAACGACTTGACCACCTCTGGCGGCACCCCTGCGGCGATAGCCGCTTGCGGGTTGCCCTGCGTCTGCTGGAGGATGCCAATCATGCGCTGCTGTTCTTGTGCTTTCAGTGCGCGTTGACGCTCCGCATCTTCCAATGCCAGCGCCCGCTTGCGTTCTTCATCTGCCAGCAATTGCGCCCGTTGTTGCTGCGCCTGCGCCGTCGAGACTTGCCCCTGCATGCCCATCTTCTGGAACTCGGGGAACTGGCTTGCAGACAGCCGCCCGAAAGCCGCCATAGGATCGCTAGGCATCGCCGCCTGTTCCGGAATCGATGCGCGGCCAAACTCCTCCAGCCCCGGCGTTCCGGGGTTGTAGGGAGTGCCCTGCATGTCTTTGGAGAACCCGGCAAGCAGTTCTGCCATCTCTTTCTGACGCTTGGCCTGCAAGTCCGTCATGGCCTGCTGCGTCTGCTGTTCGCCACGCATGCCATCCACGCCACGAAGCCCTGCAGCGAGATATTCCAGCGCGTTAGGGGCAACGTACACCCGCCCCGCCATGCGGCCCTGTGGGGCCTGCGTCTGTGCCTGCGCTTGGTACTTGCGCAGTTGGTCGGCTAGAAGTTGTTGCTGCTGGTCGTAGGCGCTCATTTCTTAGCCCCCATGCCAAACAAGCCGCCCGCCCACGGACTACCCAAGCCCGCCATTCCAAGCCCGAAAAGTCCGCTCATCAAGCCGCCTGACTGCGCCTGCTCCGCGTTGTAAGCATCCATCTGCGAACCGTAGTCAGCCTGTGCCGCGCCAAGCATGTTCGGGCCTGCCGTGGTCTGCTGTTGGGCAAACTGCTGAAACTGTGGGTTCTGCACCTGTGCGCCGGTACGCAGTGCGTTGATGAGGTTCAGCGGCCTGTCTTGCAGATACGCCTGTTCCTGCAAAGCCGCGCCCCGATTCGCTTGATCCAAGCTGATGCCCTGCAATGCCGCTTGCATCATGGCGTCGTTGCGGTTTTGGCCGAACTGGTTCATCTCGCGGCCATAAGCCTCGGAGCCAAGCGCAATGCCCTGATTGGCAAGCCTAGTGCGCAACTGCTCTTCTTGCTGTGCAAAACGAGGATCAAGCCGCGACATGATGGCGTCTTGTGCCGTCTGCCCGACATTGATTGCCCGCTGTGGCAGTTGGCTTACATCAAGGTCCGGGTTTTCCAGCGTTCCCCGCGCTTTGTCTAGCCCGGTCTGCGCGATCTGCGCGTAGTCGTTAGACAGGGCAATCTGACGGTTTACCGTGTCCTGCGCTTCAGGTGACAGCGTTTGCGTCTGAGTCCAGCGGTCGGGATCTGCCTCGTCTACGGTGTAATCAATCCGGCCATATGGGTTTACTTGCGTCATGCGGTTCGCTTTGGTGGCGAACCGTGCGGCCTCAAGATTTCCCGCAGCGGTTTCCTTTGCTGCGCTGGCGTAGTCCGGGGCTGGAGGAGGGGAGCTTTTCCCGTAAAGACGCATCCGGCCAGCTTCGGGGCGAAACGCCTCCAGGCTGTACTCGTGGATGTCTAACAAGTGATTACGCATACCTACCCCCTAAGAATCGACACTCATCCTTGAACATTGCGAACAGGAGAAGATCGCCAGAGGGGGTTGCCCCAGCTAGACACGCTTCCATTGTAAATCCCATTCGCGTAACCAGTGCAATACATCTCACATTTGTACTGCACACCGGCACCGTTATTCGCCGCGCTTTCAGTTGGATGAAGGGGTAATGAAAGATCACCCCCAAGAACCGACGAGTCGCCCAATTGCCCTCACCGGCGATGTGGCAAACAACCTGCGACCCGTTCCAATCCTCGTATAGCACCCCCGCCACTAGCTCGCCATCTTGCAGCTTGCCGATAGCGGTTCCTCGCCCCTTCATCCACGTACCGCCCGCCCTCTGACACACCCACGGGCCTACCCGTTCAGCGTCCAAGCACAGCACTACAGGGGGCCTCCGACTTGGTAAAGAACGTCTGCATTTGTATACCTGACTTCTGCGCCATTATTTTGAACCTTGAGCCTGACAGCGGCGCTATTTGCCACCGCCCCGACCGTGTTCCATCGGGCAGTCGGAGTCAGACCGCCACCCCACACCATCGTCCCCCAAGTCATTGCGCCCCAAGTCATGCCCGTAAATGGAGTTGTAATCAACACGCCATTAGGATCAGACAGCGAAAAATCAGTATTGAGCGCGTAGAGTATTGAAGGCGTGCCGGTCGTCTGGATGTATGGGCGAACCATCGTCCAGTATTTGTTATTTGAACGATTGGAATAAAACGAAAACGCGCCGCACACATCCGCAACAATCGGAGTTGTTCCGTCAAGGTTTCCATTCCATGCCCTCTTTACCGTGGTGTCATCGCCAAAGTAAAGGCCGTTAGATGCGTTCAACCATACGTTTGCATCCCAGCCGGTAAACTTCGACCACGCTCCAGTAATGGTGTTTTGTGCGTATTGAAAGTTGACGCCCGATCCAAGCGGAACATTCAAAATAAGCATGTTTGCCGCAGGAAACAGGGCAACCTGCCAGCCGAATGAAGCTTCATAACCATTAGCAAAAAGGCTTACACTATTCTGTATCTTGTCTGTCAAAGCTACACGCCGATCTACAGACGCAGATAAAAGACTTTTCCCAAGAGGGAACACGCCTTCCATGCAGTTAATCGCCAAATCTCCTCCATATTTGACCGCGCAACGCCTCCCTAGTGGTCGTCCAAGCACAAAAACGCCCACAATCTGCCAATCAGCCGCAGTCGATGGATCAGTGCCGCGATAAACCGCCACCTCGCCATTTGTGGACACAATCACAAAATGGTCATCTGCCCCGTTGCCTGCATCGATAGTCCATGTGTAGCAAGCCATGATCGACCCACCAAGCCGGAAGATAGAGCCTAGATCAAGCTCTGCCGCATTCCCTCCGACGCTGTTAACCGGCAGATACCACACAGACATCGAATTGCGCTCTACAAAAAACAGGCGATTTTTGAACAAGCAGACATGAACCAGCAGCGTGGTAGTTACATGATTTATGTGCGGCGTCGATAAATCATCGACGGCTACCCACGTAGCGCCGTTCCACAGTCTAGGCTTGTCAGCGCCGTTTACAAGGTAGATAAACGATCCACCTGGCGTGGTAATCTGCGCGTCTTGCCACCGAGCATTAGTCAGTCCTGTTTGCACCGCAGCACCAACAGTCCCCGCTGCCGTGACGTTGTAGATTGAAGTGCCAGCCGCTGCAAAAAGCGTAGAAGCGCCCGATGTGGGCAGATATTCAACTAGAGTTTCTACCGGCGAAGTGAACCCTGTAACGTGATTACTTGAGCCCTTGCGAACTCCGAGATACGACGGATACGGCCACCAGTTCTCCAGCACCACAGCATCTGTCATCGGCATGTCGGCAATTGAATCGCGGTCGTTCAAACCGCCAATCGGTGCCGGTAGCGATGTTGTCTTGGTTCTCATCCCGGAAAATCCCCATCGGGCAGGTTGTTTGTCGTCAGCAGGAAAGTCTCGCGCCGCCTAGACAAGTACAGCGCAGGCTTTGTTCCGTCCCTGCCTTTTGCTTGCTCGATGGCAATGCGGTATTTCTGCTCGTCTTTCTGGTAATCCAAGCCCTTTAATTGCTTCCACTTCCACAGAACGGACAGCTCAAGAATGCGCGAATCCAGCACAAAAACATCGGTGTCCGCATTCCATCTGCAATAGCTGGTCGTGCCTGCTGCGTTCTGGCAAAAGTCCTTGCTTA
>Ga0315904_10003134_pt1 | contig 24783 bp, 18 predicted proteins | sample LakEriMetagenome_6_FD_203529 | JGI IMG/M metagenome (GOLD analysis project Ga0315904, IMG submission 203529) | Freshwater fungal communities from buoy surface, Lake Erie, Ohio, United States - Buoy 12 MA120 | ecosystem: Environmental > Aquatic > Freshwater > Lake | place: USA: Lake Erie, Ohio... | reverse complement strand
TGGCCCGCCGCCGCCTCGTGCTGATCAAGCGCCGAATGCCCTTCCTGCTCGATCTGCTGACCCTGCTGATGGAGGCGGGCTCGACTTTTTTGCAGGCGCTGCAAAAAGCCGTGGAGCAATTTGGCGAACACCCGGTGGGTGTGGAATTCGGACGGATGCTCTCCGAAATCCAGATGGGCAAGGGGCGCACCCAGGCCTTGGAGGCGATGCGGGACCGCCTCCATGACGACGAGATCACCAGCATCATTGGTTCGATCATTCAGGGGGAACAACTGGGAACCCCGCTCGCCCGGATCTTCCGGACCCAGGCCGACGTGCTGCGGATCAAGCGTACCCAGCGTGCCGAGACCATCGCCAATGAGGCGGGGGTCCAGATGCTGTTGCCCACCGTTCTCGTGATGGCCTCCACCGTGCTGATCATCCTGGGGCCTTTTGTGCTCGGCTTCATGTACGCCGACTTCCTGGGGTAGACTGATCTCATGGACAAGACGGCACAACTCGTGATTCAGACAGGGCCCGACCAGGGACAGGTTTTCCCCCTGCGGAGTGAACTGGTGCGTCTGGGAAGCGGGGACGGTAACGACATTGTTCTTTCCGATCCCTCCCTTGCCGAGTTCCACGCCAGCATTGTCTACCGTGACGGCCGGTTCGCAATTGTCACCACGCATGCCGGGGGACTGCAAATCGATGAGACTCCCGTCCCTCCCGAGCGCTGGATCTGGCTTCCCGAACAGGCTTCGATTCGCCTTTCTGCGCAGACCCTGCTGCAATTTACGGTCATCACTGAAGCCCAACCTGCCGGCCCATCCCAAACTGACTCCGCTCTGCCCCCCGCGGAGGGAGTTCCCTCTGGTGCCGCCGCCTCAACCGACGCCCCCCCCAGCGTCAGGCCCCCACCCCGCGCGGGAACCTCCAGGCCACGCCGCGTTCCCACCGCCGTCAGCCCGGGGGCCGAGACCATCGACGAGTCGACCGAATCTCCCGTCAAGCCACGCAAGTCCACTGAGAAGAAGGGACGCCAGACCGCCCGCTTCATCACGGAGGGACCAGGAGAACCCCTGGTACGGCTTGGCGAAGATGGCCAGCTTCCGGAACTTTCATTGACCGAATCGGGAGTCGAGGGAAAAGCTGCTTCCCGAACTCGAGAGTCGAATCCCTATCTGCTGTTGGGCGTCGTGTTCATGAGCCTGCTGATGACCGGTGCGATGCTGTTCATGGAGGGAGAAGATTCGTATCTTCCTCCACAGAACCAGGCAGCCGCCCGTCAGGAACTGGCTGAATACCTGGGGTCCGATACCGACAGTCCGGCCCCGTATCAGCTGGCACTGCGAAGGTCGCGGCAGGCCTGGGCTCGAGGCGACCGGTCGGGAGAGAAGGAAGAACTGCGCCGCGTTCTGCATATGCTGCGGTCGGAAGCCAAGGAGCGCCTGCAGAAGTTCTCGGGACTCACCGGCCGGCTCGACTACGACTACGATGACTCCTCCAAGCGCAGCGATCGCCGCCTGGAGGAATTGATCGCCATCCTGCTGTCCGACGCCTGAAGGACCTGCTCCGTGGACACACATCCGCGATATCAACCTGTAGACAAGATTGCCTCCGGCAGTTTCGCGACCGTGTACCGGGGCAAAGATCTCGAACTTGGGCGCGAGGTGGCCATCAAGCAGATCCACGAGCAATATCTCTCCGACCCACAGCAGCTTGAACGCTATTGGGCCGAGGCGCAACTGCTCGCGAGCTTCCAGCACCCCAACATCGTGACGATCTACGACCTCGTGCGTGACCGGGGCTGGCTGATCATGGAATTGATGCAGTCGGACCTGTCGAAGGTCGCCGGCCGTCGTCCGATGGATGTCAACGCTCTCCGCACCGCCCTGGCGCACTGCCTGCGGGCATTGAAGTTTCTGCATGCCCACGGCATCGTGCATGGCGATGTCAAGCCCAGCAACATGATGATCGACCGGCGGCGCCGGGTGAAACTTGGCGATTTCGGATTGGCCCGCCGGGTCTCCGACGAGAAGGGGAGCCTGATTCGCGGTACGACCAAGTACATGGCCCCCGAGGTGGTCTCCGAGGAGTTTGGCGAAGTCGGCCCCGCCAGCGATCTGTACTCTCTGGGATTCGCCGCCTATGAGCTGTTGGCGGGAGAACATTTTGAAGAACTCTTCCCCGGTCTCAACGCCTCGGGCCGCGACCGCCAGATGGCCTGGATGATGTGGCACGCCGCTCCGGACCGGCGGCTGCCAGAAATCAGCCGCGTCCTGGCCGACGTTCCCGCCGACCTCGCCAAGACCATTCAGAGATTGTGTGCCAAGCCCCAGGCGGAACGCTACCGCAGCGCCGACGAGGCCCTTTCCGATCTCAACATCGATCTCAAGATTGTCAAAACTGGCGAGGAATCATCGGCGACCATCCAGCGTCCGGAAAAACCGGTGGAACCGGGCAGCGATCCCAAGCGACGACTGCTGCTGATCGGCGCGTTCTGCCTGAGTGCCCTGGCATCCCTGGCGATGCTCTTCATGAGCCCCGGAGGAGGAGGTTCGAACCAGGCCACCCAAGCCCCCCAGGCGGTCACCCGGGAAGGGATCGTGCATGATGTACGACGCGAATTGATGGAAATCGATCTGCTGACCTCCGAAGGTGCCGTGGTTCCCATCAAGCTGGGGAAAGAACCAAAAATTCGCCAAAAGGAGAATCAGCAGGAATACATGGCGGTGGCCGCCCTCAAGAAGGGAGATCGGGTCGAAATCACTTTTGGAGAAAGCAAGGGAGAGCCCCGGGCCACAGTTGAGGTCAGCCGCCCGGTCACCACCACCGGACAGATTCGCCAGGTCGACCCTCAGCGGGGAGTTGTGGGGATCGTCTACAGCCCCGAAGCGGGAGCCGAGGTCGTTGAGATGACCTGCGAACCAACCGCCAAGGTGCAGATCAACGGCCGCAATGCCGAGTTTGGCCAGATCGAACCGAACGATCGGGTTGAGGTGATTCACCTTCCCTCCAAGACCCCCGATGCGCCCCGCACAATCATTGAGATTTCCGCCCGACGAACACTGCACTCCAAGGGATATGTCGCGGGAGTCATCGATCAGAATGGCCGCCCCGCGCTGCGTCTCGACCGTTTCGGCAAAATCGAAACACTCCCATTCGCCGAGAAGTGCACGATTCATATCAAGGGAATCGATGAAAACTCTCCCCTGCAACCCGCCGACCTCAAGCCCGACGACAGGGTCGAAATCTCCCACGATGTCGAGGTGACCGAAGTGCAGGCGACCCGGCACACCCGTGCTGTGGGGACCGTGATGCAGGTGGAACTGCCAGCCCGCGAACTGGTGGTCCGCAGCAACGATGGCAAGGAAACCCGCTACGCTGTCTCTCGCGACTGTGTCATCGAGCTCGATGGTCGCCCTGCCCAACTCGACAAGTTGAAGAAGTTTTACCGGCTTGAACTCAGCTACGATCCCCCTCCGACCGGCCCCACGATCATTCACGTGATTGACGCCAAGTCGACACAGTAACGGCCGATCCCTTCGCCTCCGTCCCCGCCAGCATTGTTGGTGGCATGGCCCCATACGGAAGCCTCAGCAGTTGTTCGAAGGTGGTCAGCCGCATTCCCGCAGGAGTGCATAAAAAATCCGCCCTCCAGACCGGTGGGTCTGGAGGGCGGAGAGACTTCCAATCGCCGCTGAATATGCTCAGCGAGACGGGGTGTCCAGTTCCTTGATCGCCGGGTGGCCGAGCAGGAACTTCCGGCGTTGTTCCGCGAACTGCTTGAGAGTCAGCCGTCCCGGCCGGCCTTCGGTGGCCTCCGGCACCTGTTCGGAAACACTCCGCTGGAACTCCGCCAGCGATGAGAGCTTGCGGGTATCGCCAGACAACTCCGGCTCAATGAGTTTGGCATGAGTGGCCACGATCGGCCCCAGCTTGTTCCAGTCGAGCCATTCCTCGGCAATCGCCCTCACATGGGCCAGATACCGCCGGCGCAATTCCGGCACAGCCAACAGCCGGCTGCGGAGCGGCTTGCTGGCATCCTGCATGCCGACCAGCGGATCCAACTCCACCCCGCCTCCCATTCCTGGTCCGCCAAATCCGACGCCGGGGCCGCCAAATCCACCGCCGGGTCCACGCCTGCGCCCCTCGCCGCCGCGTCCCTCTCCATCTGCGCCACCTTCACGTCCGCCCCGTTCGCCAGCGCCAGAGGGGGCGTTCTCTTCCGGCCGACGAGGTCGCGGCGGTCGGACGGGATCAGCCCCTTCCGGTCCGCGCGGTTCGCGCCCCTCAGCCCCCGGACCTCCCTCAGGCCGGCGGGGACGATCTCCCCCCGGTCCGCCGCCAGGACCAAATCCCCCAGGCCCACCACCGGGACCACCCGGAAATCCGCCCTGACCGCCCGGAAACCCACCCGGCGGACCAAACCCGCCCCGGCCTCCGCGACCTCCCGGACCGCCCATCATTCCGGGGCCCATGGCGACCTGGAATGTTTCATTCATATCATGGGGCAGAATGTGGAATCGCCCATCCTCATCGAGGAAAAGGCTGTAATCGCTGGCTCGCACCCAGTAGCCATCCCCGTTGATCAGCGTTGCGTCCAGGGCCAGAAACCACAGGGCACCATCGACATCCAGAATCGGGTTGAGCGCCGCCTCCAACTGATCCAAAGGTGTCTCGGTCAGCACCTTGGTCAATCGGATGAGGGCTTTCCAGCTTTCCTCCCGGTCCTTGGTCTTGATCGAGAAGATCTGTTTGTAGCGCTCGATGTCATCGCCCATGTACTGGAGCCCCCCCCGACCACCGGGGCTGCCCGGAACTTTCCAGCGAGCCCCCTTGGAGTTACTGAAATGTCGCGCCAGAAAATCCTTGTTGAACTGCTCGACATTCACATAAAGTCCCCAGCTTTCACCATTGATCACCACCCTCACGTGGTTCGCCCTTGGGGCAGGAATGTACTGACCCGCGACATGCGAAAAGAGCACGGTGTGGAGGAAAGTGGGATCCTCATGTGAATTGAGAAGGTTGAGCGTTTTTGCTCCCAGCAGATTCTGGTCCTTGTCGACCAAATCGAACGTGACATTCAACGACCGCTTGTGGCCGGCTCCCACCATTCCAAACGACGACATGCCACGAAACTGGATCCCCACCATGGGATAGGTCTTGCCATCCACGGTCAGTGTCGCCGGGACATCCACATCGGTGCGGTGGAAGTCGGTCAGCTCTGCTTCCCACTGGTCATTTTCGAAATCGATGAAGATGGTCCGGATGACATCGCTGGCATACAGGTCCCCCTCCACCGGCTGAACGTCGGACTTGGCCACCTTCGGACCGGGAGACGCGGGTTCTTCTTCGCGACGGCCCGGAAAACCAAACCCTCCCCGACGGCCGCCCCGGCCGCCTCCCCCCTTGCGGGCCTCCGCTCGTTCTTCGGCATTCAGCCAACCGTTGTTGTCTTTGTCAAATTCAGCCAGCAGTTTGCGCTCGCCACCGCCGGGCGGACCAAACCCGCCGGGCCCGCCGGGACCACCTGGGCCGCCGGGAAAACCCCCGAACTGGGCAGCGGGAAACTCAAACGACTTCCCCTGGAGTTTTTTCCATTCGTCTTTCTGTGCGTCTTTCAAAACGGCCAGAGCCTGCTCGTCAATCTCCCGCCGCGCCTCGGGAGGCAGAAACGGGGGGGCCTGATCCAGAATCTCGTCGAGCCGCTCACGCTGCTCCTGGGTCAGGTTCAACCGCTCGGCCACGGGGGGCCGGCGGAGCGCACCACTCCCCGCGCGCTGCAAATCGAGCTCACTCAGCCGCGACCACTGCCGTGCATCAAGAACCTTGTTCAACTCCTTGAAGGCAGCCTGCCCCGCCTGTTCCTGACGGCCGCGCAGAGCGTTGACTTTCTTGTCACGTTCTTCTGGAGCGAGTTCAAAAATCTCACGAAAATCAAATCCCTCCATCGCCGAACGCAGGTCCACCTGCAGTTTTTCGACAATCGCCTGCGACTTCGGCTGCTGGTCCGCGCTCAACCCCAGCTCTTGCTGCACTTCAGGCAGGGCGACGAGGTTGACCAAATCGCTCTCCGGCAACGGACGCATGAAGGCCGGCATGCGCATGGCCCCCCCAAAACCGCCAGGAGGTCCCCCAAAACCACCTGGAGGCCCTCCGAAGCCACCCCCAGGGCCTCCACCCGGCCCCCCTCCAAGGCCTCCTCCACCGCGCTGGCCGAACCCCGCCTGGCCAAACCCTCCCGGACCGGGACGAACTTGCCCTGCCCCCGGCCCCTCCCGGGGTGGCACCTGTTCGGCCCCGCCATTGTCATCGGGTCGCCGCGGACGATTGGGACGCTCATCCTGCCCCACGGCGGGCCCCAGAGAAAGCCCCAAAAAAGCTACGACAAAGGAGGTGATTGCAATACGACGCATGACTGGTCCTCGCTTGGGTTCTGCTCTTACGATCGCTTCAGCTCGACGCCCAAAATCCCCTCGGTCTGACTCAGGTCCACGACCACCTGGGGAAGGTCCTCTGCATTTTTCAACCGCACCACATAAATCAGCTCCAATCCCGTCCCCTGCTTCCACAGACTGGTCTCATGGATGTGGTGTTGGTCGCAATAGCGGTTCAGCACCGGATCCACGAGGTCGCCTGGCTTCTGTCCCATGGCCACTCGCACCATCAGCTTCCCGGGAACTTCCCGGTCGACATCAGTGGTGGGCAGATCCCACAGGTGCGAGAGCGACACGGCCGCCACTCCGACCACCAGCAACCCCAGCGGAGCGACCCAGAACAGACCCGCCCCCGCTGCCATTCCCACCACGACGGTGAAGATGACAAACGCCGTGTCCCTTGTGTCCTCGACCACTGTCCGAAAGCGCACGATCGACAGTGCCCCCACCAGGCTGAACGCTCTTGCCACGCTGCTGCCGATCACGATCGACACCAGCGAAATCAACACCGACAACAACACCAAAGTCGTCACCAGCCCCGTCGTCGCCGCCCGGTCACGGCCATGTGAGAGACGGTAAATCACCGCCACGCACAGCCCGCACACCAGCGCCACCACGAGGCGGGCCAGCAGAGTCAAGACCGTCAGTTTTTCGGGGTCAGCAGCAGACGAATTCAGCCAGTCGGGCATGGGACTCAGAACAAAAGGGGCGTTGTCTCTTTCTTCCAGTCACCCCCACATGGCCCAAAACGCCTGGCCGACAGGGATGAAACACTCTGCTGGAACGAAAGTCGCTACGGGATGGACAAAATCCTGAAATCCGGGATCTCTCGCCGACGAATCGAACGGGTCGGTCAACTACTCGGCAGGGGCCGGAGGATCGAATTGCCAATCCTCGTTGAAATATCCCGCCCGCAGCACCACTCCACCAGTCCCCGACAGGAACTGGGCACCCTCCAAGGCCTGGTCCGCCACGGCGGGGTACCGGATCACCGCCCAGTCTCCCAAGCGGGGATACAGCAGATAGTTCAGCTTCGAGAACTCGGCCGCATGGAATGTGTGGCCACTGTTCACCACAAGGTACTTCCCGCCAGCCCCTCCCCAGGGACTGGGATGGATCAACACAGGCAGATGATTGGCAGCCGAATACCGCTCGCCATCGACGTCGAGCGTCTCGCGGGTCCATTTCAGGGGGAGCCCAGGCAGCGCCTCGGACAACAGCCGATGACTTCCGGGATCTCCAAACAGGATCAAGTGGTACTTCTGGCGGTCTGCCTCGGTGACTTCCGTATCGTCAACAATCCGCAGGTCCCCCCGCAGATATTGGCTCCAATCGCGGGCAAACTGGTCGAGAGTCGCGAGGGCCATCGCATGCATCTGCTGGTTCCACGGGACGCCCGTTCCCCTGACACACAGAAAGGGTGCACAGAAGGCATCGTCGATCGGTCCCTGCAACCCAGGGCGCTTCCCCACCGGGGAGGGAACGGTCTCGAGTTCCGCCAACTGCCACTTCCCCCCTTCCAACTCGAGAACAACCGGGCGTTCGCGAGGATGCTCCGCGAGATCAATCTCCAGTTCACCAAGCCGCACGCGGGGACGTTCACCCAGTACCACTTCCGGAGCCAGAGCGAACCGCCCAATGTTTGTGACCCGCGAGACCTGAATCAGTCCGTCCGGCAGACGCCGTGCCTCAAACTCAGCCCGTTCATAGTGCTTCCCCAACCGCAGCAACTCCACCCAATGACACCGGGGATACTTCAACGTCCAGGTAACAATCCGCACTTGGGCAGGCAACCGGTCGAGCCCCCGGTCGGCAAATGCACCAATCAAGCGCATTTGCTCCCGCATCGTCACCGGATCAATCGTGTGCCCTGTATCGGGTGAGATCAGATTGACCAACTGCAGTCCCTCGCGACGATAGGCCTGACCCATCAACACATGGGCATCGAAAAACACATCCTTCGCTCCCATGCAGGCGATGGCGGGAACCATGCTGCCATTGGCTGCATAGTCGATCGAGTCGAGCATGTGCAGCCCCAGCTCCTGGTGGTCTGGCAAGTCTCCGACTCGCACAAACGAATCCAACGGAGTCTCAGAAAACCGGTGGGTGTCCACATAACCACAATAGGGTCCCAATGCCACAAACCGATCGGGATGCTTCAGCCCCAGGTGCCACGTTCCCGAAGCTCCCATCGACATGCCCCTCAGGACGATCCGATCACGATCAATCGGGTACTGCCGACAGACGGCCTCAATTGCCTCAAATACATCGGTCTCTCCCGCCCAACGATAGCAATTCTCCACCCGACCGAGGGGATGCAGTTCGAGATAGGGCTCGTCCAGCGACGGTCCTCCCGCACCCCCGTCTTGAAAACGCCCCATGAACCGCAACTCGCTGATTCCCACCGGACGGGTGCTGCCATGCAGCACCACATCGAGACGCAAGGAACGGCCCGCCTGGAATGCCCGCGGCACCACCAGCCCAAACGGCTGCACCGAGCCATCGACCCGCGACCGATAGCCGCGCACGACCCGGCCCAACTGTCCACCCCACGGGAGTTCTCCCTGTTCGAGGGCGACCAGTCGCTCGGCCCCCTTGGCCAACGCCGACTTCATCAACTGCACATCCGCCGGCTCGAATCGCGTGTCGTAGCGTAGCGCCCACGCGACCCCCTTGGCATACACCGCAGCATCGGCGACGCGATCCTGCTCGGCCTCGCTGGATGCGGCGGCCCACATCGAACGCAGGGCCGTTTCCTGCCGGGCAACTTCCTCGCGCAATTGTTGGAATTGCTCGGGGGTGAGTCCCATGGGAATGGCGACTGGTTCCTGGGCCAATCCCAACACCGCCACACCCCAGAGCACCAGACCGAAGCCGACTTTTGTGAATCGCTGAAAGCGCCACCCGAGGCCGCTTCCGCCGGTCACTCTTCGAATCACCTTGGGTCCTCGCATCACCAATCCCCAAACCTGCCAGAACTTCATCCAAACTTCACAGAGACTACAAGCGTAGATGTGCAGGCGTCAACCATGGCGGGTCTGGATGATGTGATTGGATTTGCTGGCGATGGGTCAGACCACCCGGCCAACCCAACGCAACGGCGACGAAAGCCTACGTTTCCGGGATCCCTGGAAAAAAAGGAAATATGCACAATCTGCGCGGACCAAGAAGAATAGTCTTGGCGTTCCCGACCTAGCGGGGCTCGGGGGTGCGATCACGCGACTCCCCCCGATGATTCGATGGATTCTGCAGGGGATGTCGATCCGACAAAACTGTCAGCAAACCGGTCTGGCCGGTTTTGCCCTCTCGGTCTAAGATCCCAACCCCACAGTGGATCGTGGCCCTCGGGGTCACCTTCGGAAGGATGGATTCGATGAGTCGGAACGTGAATGGAATGGCCGCCTGCTTGGCGGCACTGGTCCTGATGGGCTGTGTCTCTTCCCAGCACACCCGGCTCCCCACGCTGGGTTACAACCGCCCGGATGTCGAACGAAAGTCCTACGAGTATTTCGATCCGGCACCGGATCGCAACGCCGGTCCGGCCATTGAACGTCCCCGCGGATTCGAAACCCAGCGTTCGGAACCGCGTCGGATTCGGGAAGCCGCTGGTAACCAGACCGCTTCGGGAGTCCGCTCGGGATTGCGTCCCTCAGCGGCGAAGTATCCCGACAGCGTTGTGCAATAAGCCGGGCGAGGTGAAACCTGAATTTGTGCAGTGATCGAACCGAGCAGGCCTTTCGCGTGTTCTGATCCCAGCCCAGGCTATCCCCCTCCTCCTTATCAGGGCTGGGAATTCGCTGGAGAGACAACTCCCGGGAGTCGTGCCGAATTCTCCATCCCGCCCCTGGCGAATCGCATCCGCAGGAGGAACCGGCACTGAGCAACCCCTCTTCCCCAGTCAGCGAGGGATGTGTCGGTGCTCATTCCGGGGCGATGGGCTATCTGACAATGGAATTGTTCCAAATCGGTTGAAGGGGCTGCGTCACATCACCCACAGCCCCAGACGGCCGACCGCAATCGAAATCAGTGTGCAATATCCGGTCTTCTGATCGGGATTTCTTCCTTGCAGCGCTGCATGTCTTCCGTTGCGGCAGGAGGGGATCCGCAAGCTCTCTCGGAAACGAGTGTAAAGCAACCTCAGCCTGACTTGGGTACTGTGGTTGCTAATCAACCCCGGCCGCAGATCGAAACTAGAATTCCCCCACAAGATCACGTCCGGCACGGGTCCCCAGAGCCTGCCAAACCCGAACATCGATATTATTGCTGAAGTTGCGGACCGAGCCGTCCATCAGGAGAGAATGCACCAACCCCACGTGGTAGCTGCGGGCAGGAATGATACCGAAAGTGGGATTGGCTGAAGTCCCCTCGCGGCTGGAACTGACATCAATGTCATAGGTGAAGCCGTCGGCGACGTGGGGAATGACGGTGTTGGGTCCGAACAACGTGGTAAAGCCAGTATGGATTGCACGACCACACACCCATTCCGTATGACCATTGAGTGGAGACCACTGCCCCCCCTGGGTGTAGCCCGAAGATACCGCCTGAGGAGAGAGGGGTTCCTGGGGAACGGGGGTCGTGTCGTGGAACCTGGGTGTATACGCCTTCACCTCAGCCAGGGCAATTGTGTTACTGGTTCCATCCAGAAAGTCAGCGGTTGAAATGCTGCTGTTGGGGGCGAACGCGCCGGAATTGGGAGTGCGGGTGACAGGATCAAACACGAGATACCGCCCAACATTCAGGGCGTAATTCAATGGGAAGTGCTCAGGAGTTCCAGTCGTTGCGTTATTGCGAGACCGGGCGTTGACCTCATTCGGACAGATCAGGACGGGCACCTTCATTGCCGCAGGACCAAACGGGGGGAAGGCCCCGGTGTTGGCTGGGTCGTGATAGCCTCGGGAGAAGTTGATGTTGTTGTAAATCGTCCCGCCGTCGAGAAAGGGAAGCAGCGCAGCCTGGGCGGACCAAGGGGGCTGTCCTGGAAACTGTGCCGAGACAGCTCCCGAAGAGGGGAGAAACCGATGGGCATCCATATAGTTGTGGATGGCCAGCCCCAGTTGCTTGAGGTTGTTCTTGCATTGGGTTCGGCGGGCCGCCTCGCGCGCCTGCTGGACGGCTGGCAGCAACAGGGCGACCAAAATCCCAATGATGGCGATAACCACCAGCAATTCAATGAGGGTGAACCCGGGACGGCGGTTGCGAGCGAGGCTGGGCATGGAACGGCAGAGGGTAGGTCGACGAAGAACTGAGAACCAGTCTCTTGTTGATACTGAGATTCAGTCTCAACAAAGAAATTTTAGTTGGTCCTGAGCGGAAAGCAAGGGAAATGGAACAAAAAAGTTGGTCTCCCTGGGAGCCGCGCGGGTTCCACAAAAAACCGTCTCAGGCTCAGCCCGGGACGGTGGGGAGAGGTTCACCATGCCGCCAGATGAACAATTTCACACCGAAACCGCATCCAGTGCCTGCACCAAGTCCGCAATCAAATCCTCGGGATCCTCCGTTCCGATCGACAACCGCAGGTAATCGGGCGTCACTCCCGTCGCCTGCTGCTCCTCCAGCGTCAACTGCTGGTGGGTTGTGGAATTCGGATGGATGATCAGGCTCTTGCTGTCTCCCACGTTCGCCAGATGGGAGAAGAGTTTCACATGGTTGATCAACTGACGGCCGTTCTCCCGCTGCTGCGTGGGGGTTGCCCCCCGGATGCCAAACCCCAGAATCGCTCCGCACCCATCCGGCAAATACTTCTTCGCCAGGTGGTGGCATCGATGATTCTCAAGGCCCGTGTAGTTCACCCACGAGACTTTCGGATGGGTCTGCAGAAACCGGGCCACCGCCAGCGCATTGCTGCTGTGGCGCTCCATCCGCAGATGCAGCGTCTCCAGACCCTGCAGGAACAGAAACGCGTTGAAGGGACTCATCGCGGGTCCCAGGTCACGCAACAACTGCGTACGAATCTTCAAAACATAGGCAATATTCATCGGACCGAATGTCTCGAAAAACTTCAGGCCGTGGTAGCTGGGATCCGGTTCGGTCAACTCCGGAAACCGCCCATTGTCCCAGGGAAAACCCCCTTTCTCGACAATGATCCCCCCAATGCTCGTTCCATGTCCGCCGATGAACTTCGTGGCACTGTGAATTACCACGTCGGCCCCATGCTCGAACGGCCGACACAAGGCGGGTGATGCCAGGGTGTTGTCGACAATCACCGGCAGTCCATGTTCATGGGCGATCTTTGAGATCGCCTCGAAATCGGGCACATCGAGCCGCGGATTGCCGATCGTCTCCATGTAAAATGCTCTGGTATTCCGGTCGATTGCACGACGATAGTTGTCAGGATCGCTGCCATCGACGAACCGGGTTTCGACGCCAAACTTTGGCAGGGTGTAATGAAACAAATTGTAAGTACCGCCATACAGACTGGACGACGCAACGATATTGTGTCCGGCATGGGCGATGTTCATGACCGCCAACGACTCTGCTGCCTGCCCAGAGGCGACCGCGAGGGCCCCCGAGCCCCCTTCGAGGGCGGCGACTCGCTGTTCGAGCACGTCGCAGGTCGGGTTCATCAGGCGCGAGTAGATGTTCCCGAACTCTTGCAGGCCGAACAGCCGAGCGGCGTGGTCACTGTCATGGAACACATACGAGGTCGTCTGGTAGATGGGAACCGCCCGGGCATTGGTCGTGGGGTCAGGCTGCTGCCCGGCATGCAGACATTTGGTCGCGAAACGCATGGGTGCTTGGCTCATTGGGTCAACTTCCAAAACGACGTATCAGGAGTCGGGACTGGCTTGCGGAATCAGACTTGAAGTTTATGGGACGTGGCGAGTCCTGCTTCCACCATGCCCCATGACGACCCCGGGGTTCAACCGACCTCCGCGGCTCGACTTCTCGAGAGTAATGCAGGCTCGCGATAAACTGAAGGTGTCGGGAATCCATTGATCTCACCGGTTCCCCTCCCCCACTAGAGCCCCCAATTCGTCATGCCGCTCAGATCTGCCACCCCCGCCGACGCGGCCTCTCTCGCGGCCATTTACCACGACACCATTCATCGGGTGAATTGCCGGGATTACACCATCGCCCAGTGCGAGGCCTGGGCTCCCCCAGAATCAAGGGAGCCGGAGGGCTGGATCCGGAAGCAGGGCAGTCGTCTCACCCTGGTGGCCGAGGAAGCGGGCCAGATCGTGGGCTTTTGCGAATTGGAGCCCGAGGGACACATCGACTGTTTCTACGTGCATCACGATTGGCAGCGGCGGGGCGTTGGGCGTCGGCTGCTTGCTCATCTGGAAGAGGCGGCCCGCAGCCAGGGCGTCGGTCGGCTCGTTCTGGAAGCCAGCATCACCGCCCAGCCGTTTTTCCTTGCACTGGGCTATCGTGTCGTACGGCACCAACAGGTCCAGCGCCGCGGCGAATGGCTGGCCAATGCCGTCATGGAGAAACGGCTTGATCAATAAGTCGGCCTGGATGCACCACGAGCCCCTACAGGCGGCGGGTACAGACGGCCCATTGACCGAAGTTCTCCTCGATCTCAACCTGCAACTCCGTCATGCGATCCAGGTCGGCGGCGGGAAGCCTCCGCATCAACTCTCCGGCGAACCAACCCGCGATAAGCTCTGCCGTCGTGTTGGTCACAGGCAGCAAACGACAATCTTCTCGTGGCAGAATCCAGCGACGGTCTTCGAACCGGACTTCGACCTCACGCGGACCAGCCTCGACCCGAATCTGTGGATGCTGCGTGGGCAGCAGCAGCGAGTGGTCGAGTTCCGCCACGATCGCTTGCGCTGTGTCGCGCAGGGCGATAAAGTCGAAGACGTATTGATTCTGATCGAGGGGCCCGGCCAACTCCACAGCGACGCGCCAATTGTGACCATGCAGACGCTCGCAGATATTGCCTGCGAACGTGATGAAATGAGCCGCACTGAAAACCAGGTGGTCTTTGGTTACACGCACGCGATAGTGAGATGACGGCGACATGTCGAGAATGGGGGAACATCAGATGATGCGGCGATGGCAACACTTCGCTGGTAACCGTGAGCGGTCTACCATCGGGATCGCCCAGAGGACTGCCCGAATCTCTGCCGGAAATTACAGACCGACTCCCGAACCGAGAATTCGGCCGCCAATCGAGTGAGGCTCAATTCAGGAATTCGTCGACGAGTTTCTCACGATTCGAGAACTCCTCTTCCGAAGCGAACTCACCGGGAATGGTTTGTGATGGCGGGAATGGATCTTCCTCATCACCCTCCTCACCGCGCAGTTCCGAAAGGTAGTAGAGAATCAGATTGCGGTTGCCCGTCTCGGGATGGGACGCCAAGGCCTGTTCAAACTCCCGTTGGGCAGAGGCGAGATTCCCCTCTTCGAGATAGATCAGAGCCAGGTTGATGCGGGTTTCACAGATGGTTTCGGGACGGGTGAAGGAATACGTCGCCGCCGAATTGGTTGCCGCGAGGGGCCAGCCTGCCAATCCCTTGGGACGTGGCATAAGGCCGTACAAAAGGCCCGTAAGCGCCCCTTTGCTGGCCTGTTCGATCTTCTGCGACCACAGCGTTTGAGCACGGGGATAGTCGGAATTGGGGAGATTCGCAAATGCGACGGGATCTTCCCAACTCTGCAGACCGGCCTCCTGGGCCGGAGCGGCGAACCGCTCGGCGTTCTCGTGGGCCTCTTCCGCCTGTCCCGCTTCGATCTGCAGGATGATTCTCAACTGCTCAGCCGAAAGGTTGCCCGTTCGGGCCTCAGCTTCCCTGTCGAGAATGCCAATCGCCTGCAAGACAAACCCTTGCTGGGCCAATTCCATGGCCCGATCGTAGGCGGGCCGCTGTTGTTGCTGGAACTGCAGATCCGCTTCTTCGGCCTTCTCCACCCGCTTTTCAAGCTCCCGAATCCGGCTCTCGACAGACAACAGGATCTCGGTATCGATCTCAGGTTCGGCCTCGAAGAGACGCAGCAGACTTCTCTGATGCCGCAACTCGAGATCAGACCGATTCGCCTGGGCATACAGCGCCGACAATTGCTGGTGGGCGGGAGCGTCGTCGGGAGAAGAAACCAAAACCTGGTTGTAGGACGACATCGACTGGAAATACCGCAAGCCGCTGGTTTGGGTGCGGGTCGGATTCTGAGCAAGGGTGGCCTCCCATTTCGCCAGCACTCCGTACGCTTCCCCGAGCACCATGTAGCCCCAGTGGGAATCGGGGTCATCCTGCAATCCTTCCTGAGCTTTGCGAATCGCAAGAATCGCCAGCGCGGCACGGGAGTTCGCATATTTGTCCGGCAACGCCCAAAGACTGTTCGACTCGCTTTGGCCCGGCAAAGTCGCAAGCCGTGCGTATTGCAAAGCCTGTTGAATCGAGGGGGCGATGTCTCGGCGTTTCGACCAGAAGTACTGCTGATAGAAGGTGGGCTTGCGCACCCACCGGTCGCGGGCCGAAAGAAATGGCGCACTTCTCTGGAACGCGAGGTTGCGGAAATCCAGTTTCCGTTCCTCGAGGAACTTGCGAAGTTCCGAATTGTCGACCTCGGTGCGATAGAGTACCGCACAGCCCGCGCCCAGGTCGGTCAATTCCCAGGCCGGGGGATCGGCGTTCAACAGGTCGGTGAATGCCAAGACCTCCTGGGCAGCCCGTCCCGTGGTTGACAGCCTCAACAAGACATGGCTGATGTCGTACTGATCGAAGATCTTCTTCCAGTATTCGCGACGCTCCGACCGTTGCCGGGAAATCAAAGCGGCATCATTCGGACGCAGCGTACGACCCTGGGTGGGATCGGACGCTCGGGGGGCCCGCACCAGTTCGAGAGCCTGACGGACCCTCAAATTGGTCGCCAGCAGATTCCGTTCTTCATCGCGATCGTGGTAGACAAACAGTCTCGAATCGATGAACGGTTTTTGGCCAATCCAAACCAGCACATCGCCATGTGACACGGCGTAGTTGAAGGGACGATCGTCGAAGCTACGGCCTACTTTCGCGGAGGGGCCCGCGTTCCCGGGTTCAGCCGCATCCTGTGCTGTGGGCAGACCAACAAGGCGGGTTTCCAGGTCGCCAATCAGGCTCGCAAGGTTGTTGTCGAGGCCATAACCGCTCTGGGGGGCGGCCGCATCCCGCAACCGACCCGTGCCACCAAAAAAACCGATCACCGCGAGGGACAGCACTGTGGCGGCCCGCCCCGCCCGCGAGAACAACAATTCCAAAGCACGGGTCGTGTAGGCCTGCGAAAAGGTTGTCTGGTACCAAGCCTGTCCGTTCAAACCTGCAATTATGGCCGCAACCAAGGCGGCCGCTGGCAGTTCCCGCAGACACAGAACAGCAAATCCCAGCATTCCCAACAGCGCCAGGGTTTCGCCCCACGCCATTCGCTTCCAATTGAAGAGCACGAGCACAATCGAAGCCAGAATCACAACAATCGCCGCCAGCCCCGCGAAGTCGTATCCATCTCGGGCCATCCAAAGCCCCCCGCTGGAGAGGGGAAAATACGATGCCTCACTGACCGCGATCGGCCGTGGTTCACCAAGGTAGGCCTGAGTCACATACTCCCGGATAGCCGGATACTCAGTGCCGTACACCAACCCCGGTGCCCATCCGCTCTGCAGCGGGAACGGGTGTACAAACGAGGCCGCCACACAAGACAGCGCAACCGTCCAGAGGTGACGGCGGGTCTCTGCGGAAAGCACATTTTCCGACTTCACGATCGTGGCCAGGGATTCCCCTGCAGCGTAGAGCAACAGACACGCCAGACCGAGATAGGCCCGAGAGTCGAAATTGCACCACAGCACAAACATCGGAATCAGCAGCCACAAGCGGGGAGAGCCCTGCCGGGCGGGGTCAGCCAACCGTTGTCGGTATCGGGTCAGAATCAGGAACAGCACAGACAATCCGAGGAAGGTGATCAGTGTCGAATGGGGTGCGAATCGCAAGTGGCAGGCCAGCAAGGCGAGGGCGGCACAAATCGAAGACCACCACGTCGGCAGATTGGGGCGCACAATCTGGGCCACGATCGCAAAGGTCAGCATCACCAGCAGGGCCTTGAACACAGAGACCCCGGCGAATCCACCAACCGAGTACACCGCTCCCAGGACCAGATCAAACCCCCATGCCAGATTCGGCCACGCCCGATCGGTCGCGGTCGACGAAAAGACATCCGTCCGGGGAGGCAGAAATCCGTGGGTTGCCAGGTATTGCCCCGTCTTGATGCTCACCAGAGAAAGCGATTCCCCGACCTTGGTGCTGGCCAGCAGGAAAGCCAGCAACACCACCGCCCACTTGATCACAAAATCACCCCGAATCGCCTCGTCCTCCACGAGTTCCGGGGTCAATTCCTCGTATTCGTCGATTCCAGGATCACTGCTGTCAGTGACTGCGATGGAGGAACCCGCGACTGCCGAGGGATCGGCGCTGGTTGAGAGTTCCGAGCCACCAATGCCGGGACGATCCGCAGCGGGAGATGAGTCGGCCGGTGGAGAAGGAGGAGTCGGTGAGGTCGACACAGAGACTCTCTGGAGAAGTGACGACAGAAAACGGTGAACGCAGTAGACGCAGGGCAATTCCCCGCGGCTTTCTCACTACGTGCAGGCTCGCTCGAGGCGACGGAACCGAGTGGAAATTTCCCCAATCCCATGCTCCAGACGAGCAACTTTCGTACACTAGAGGCCCCGTGGTCGGGCGGTCAAGCGTGCGTTTCTCCGCCAACCATCCTGGATTGCCCCTCTCCAACGTTCACCTACGCTGTTCGCTGCCATCGTCAATTCCGACAAGCACCGATTTAGTGAACACAAGAACACTCCACCACAGATTCAGAACATGGCCGATGACCTTACCCTCCCCGATCCTACCCCTGTTCTCGACTTGGTGGAAGGATTCCGCCGCTCGAAGGTACTGTTTGCCGCCGTGGAACTTGGCGTATTCGATGTTCTCCGGGAAGGACCGGCTGACCTCGATCAATTGAGCAATCGTCTGGGGTGCCAGACCGACTCGCTCGAGCGGTTGCTTGATGCCTGCGTCCACTTTCAATTGCTGACGAAACAACAGGGGACCTATGCCAACACCCTGGTTTCGACCGCATATCTCTGTCAGGACAGTCCCCACCGGGTGACCGGCTACATCCGCTACTCGAACATGGTGTTGTGGAAACTCTGGGACCACCTGGAAAACGCCATCCGCGAGGGGACCCACCGCTGGCGCGAAGTCTATGGATGGGATGGACCCATTTTCGATGCGTTCTTCCGGACACCGGAAAGCCAGCGGGAGTTTCTGCTGGGAATGCACGGCTATGGCCTGATCAGTTCTCCGGTGGTGGTCTCCGCCCTTGACCTCTCTGGCTTCCAGACTTTTGTCGATCTCGGTGGGGCAACAGGTCATCTGGCGGTGGCAGCCTGCGCGAGGTATCCGCAGTTGAAGGGGATTGTGTTTGATTTGCCGACCGCGTGCCCATTGGCCGAGGAACTGGTCGCCCAATCGGCTGTGGCGGATCGGGTGCGGGTTCAGGCGGGGGATTTCTTCAAGGACTCGCTTCCCGAGGCCGACCTCTACGCCCTCGGACGAATCGTACACGACTGGAGTGAAGAAAAAATCTTTCAGTTGTTGCGGCGGGTGTATGCGCGGCTGCCGAGCGGGGGAGCAATTCTGCTGGCCGAAAAGCTCTTGTGGGAAGACAAGACCGGACCTCGTTGGGCCCAATTGCAGTCGTTGAACATGCTGGTCTGTACCGAAGGAAAAGAGCGGACCTTGGGGGAATACGAGGAATTGCTGAACCGGGTTGGCTTTGAGCGGGTGCAGGGAATGCGGACCAATTCCCCCTTGGATGTGGTCTGGGGCCGAAAGCGATGAACGGATCGCCCGAACGCACAAACAGGGGAATATGACAGTGCCACCCTCGAGCATCCCAGAGAGCGGAAAAACTCTGTTTTTCCAGAACCTCCAGCTTGGTCGGGAAACTTCTCGCCTGTGGCGGTGTTTGTTCTCTGTCGGTGACTAAACTTCTGGGTCTGGGCAGGACTGGGATTGAAGGGTCAGTGGCTCACAATTTCGATCCCTGGGACGACTGGCAGTCGGTCGCAACCGGTCAGGAACTGCGCAGGATTTACGCGCCGCTTTGGCGAAGAGGCAAAGGACTTGTGATGTTGGCGTACTTTGATCCCGGTTCGGGAAGCATGTTGGTTCAGGTGTTGGTCGGAGGTCTGGCCGGCTTGGCTGTTTTCGCCCGCTACCTGTGGGATCACTTTGCAGTGGGGGGTTTGCTGCGCCGTCGGAAACCCGAAGCTTCTGTGAGCACCCGGTAGATCTGACGTCGCACCACGGAGGGGAGCTTGGTTGACGGACGGTGACTCTTGGTTGGGATTGTGAATGCGGTCGACTCAAACAGGACGGGAAATACCCCGGTCAACTGTCTCGCGGAGGATCGCGAGTGAATACAGAAGAACCCATCCGACCTGACACCGGCTCTTATCGAGATCGTGCCGGTCGCGTGCTGACTGGCCCGAGTGGAAAAATCTATCGGGGGTTGTCTCACGACGCACTGGTGCAATGGCAACAGGTTGCCGAGTCGCCTTTTGCTCAGCGAGCCATGGCCGATGGGCGGCTCATTGCCACGGATCAGTTGGCTCCCGACCAGGTTGAGCAGGCGGGGTTGGCGGCACAGAAGGCGTTCGGTGGAATTCCGTGGGCTGGTTTTGTTCGCCATGAACGGATTCCTTTCGTCTCGTACCCCTACGAGTGGACCTGGAGCATGCTCCGCGACGCCGCGTTGTCCCAGCTCGACCTGCTGCGGGAGGCGTTCGACGCCGGGTTCACCCTCAAGGATGGCACTCTCTACAACACCCAATGGCGTGGGACGCTTCCGGTTTTCATCGACACCGTGTCTCTCGAACGCTGGACTCCCGGATTGCCCTGGATGGGCTATCGACAGTTCTGTCAGACCGGCCTCTTTCCCCTTTGGCTGCAATCGTTCTGGCAGTGTGCCTTTCATCCTTGGCTGCGGGGGCGATTGGATGGCATCACCCCGGGTGAGTTCAGCGCCCTCTGCGGCTGGCGCGACCTGCTCCGTCGGGGCGTTTTCGTACACGGCTGGCTGCATGCTCGCCTGCAAAAGTCGCGTCCCGTCACCGATCAGGACATTCGGGGTTCTCTTGAACGTCGGGGACTGCCGGCGGCGGCGGTACGAAATTCCCTGAACGCCCTCCACAAAGTGGTCGCGCGACTCTCTTGGTCACCACCCCGCTCGACCTGGTCCGATTACGCGCCGGCCTACTCATCCGCAGACTGGAAGGCCAAAGAGCAATTCGTTCGACAGGCCGTCGAATCCAATCGTCCGCACATGGTCTGGGACCTCGGCTGCAACACCGGGAACTTTTCTCGGATTGCCGCCGAAACCGCTCAGGTCGTTGTCGCTCTGGATGGCGACCACGCCGCCGTGGAGCATCTCTATCGCGCTCTGCGCAAGGAATCAGGTTCGACGGCCGCCCAGCGGATCCTGCCCCTCGTCGGAAATGTTTGCGATCCCTCCCCCAATCAGGGTTGGCTGGGCGCCGAGCGCCGCTCGTGGTCGCAACGAGGTCGTCCCGATCTCGTGCTGGCGCTGGCTCTGGTCCATCACCTTGTCTTGGGCGCAGGTATTCCTCTGGAGGAGTTCCTCGACTGGCTGCATTCGTTGGGTGGTGCGGTGGTGCTCGAGTTTGTCGACAAGAGCGACCCCCAGGCGCGGCGGGTTCTCCACAATCGCCGCGACGATGATCCTGGTTACTCCCTCGAAGCATGCGAGGCCGGACTGCGTAAGCGATTCGGCCGCTGCGAAAGGCACACTCTGCCCGACGGGGGACGCACTCTGTTCCATGCCCAGCCCCGTTGAAGACGGTTCTCCCCCTCGCGTCATGAGTTCCCCCACGCCCCCATCGTTTGCGGCGGCCGGCCGGCCTCTGCGATCCGAGATCTGGCACGCCGTCGTTCTGTTTTGCTTCGCGGCAGTTCAGCCAGCGTTTGACCTGTTGGGCAAACGTGACAGTTACGTCATCGACATCGGGGCCAGCCGTGGAGGACTGGTGGCGTTGGCCCTGGTTCTGATGGTGGCGCTCCCGGGATTACTCGCCCTGCTGCTGTGGGGGACCAATCGAATCTTCGTCCCACTGCGCGAAGGATTGCAGTTGGGACTGGTCTGGCTGTTCAGTGCGATGATCTGCTTCCCGCTTCTGCGGCACAACTCGCTGCTGACCGGTTGGCCGCTGGTGGCCACCTCGCTGGTCCTGGCCGTCGCCTTCGCCTGGGCCTACGCCGCCTGGGGAGGAGTGCGCCGGACCATCTCGCTGGCGGGAGTGGGCTGCCTGCTGTTCCCCGTGCTGTTCTTTACCACCACCAAAGCCAGCCGGGTGGTCTTCAGCGACCTCGGGAAGGGAACATTCACTGGTAAACCGACCCCCGTGGTATTCGTCGTTTTTGACGAATTTTGCGGCCTGTCATTGCAGACTCAAGACCGGGAAATCAATGCCGACCGGTTTCCCCGGTTCGCCGAACTTGCCCAACGCTCGACTTGGTACCGCAACGCGACCACGGTCAATGCCGAAACTGCCTGCGTGGTTCCCGCTATCCTGACCGGCCGCTACTACGATCCTTCGGGACGATTCTTTCCGACTCGGGGCGACCAGAACCTCTTCAACCTGGTGATGGGAGAAGGAGGTTATGAAATGATCGCCTTCGAGCCGGTCTCCCGACTGGCTTTCGAAGGTGAGGCTATGGCCGAATGGCAGAAGCCCGGCATCGTGACACAACTGCGATCCATGCTTCCCGAGGTCGGCAAGGCAATCCTCGCACACATTACCCCCGGAGAGATGCGGCTGAAGATTCCCCAGCAATCCCCGGAATGGTGGGGCTACCCCAAGACTGGCCCCACCGATGAAACCGTTCGCAGGGGCGTCGTCCGCTGGGGTTGGAGTTGCCTGAGGGTCCGTCAGTTCGAGCATTTTCTCAACTGCCTTCCCGAAGAGGGACATCCTGCTTTGCATTTTATGCATCTTGTCTTTCCCCATGTCCCCTGGATGTATCTCGACAACGCCGAACCGTATGCCGCTGAATGCGGCGACATGAGCCTGTTGAATTTCGAGACCGACGGTCTCGCACAGGATGTCTGGGGAAATGATCCTGATTTCGTAGTGCGGCAGCAGCAAAGATACATCTTACAGCTCCAGTTGGCCGATCGCCTGATCGGGCGGTTGATCGACCGCCTCGAAGAACTTGAATTGTGGAATGACTGTCTGCTGATTGTCACATCGGATCACGGGGTCTCATTCCGTGCGGGACAAAACCGTCGCTATTACAGCGGAGGGAATGCTGATGAAATCCTTTCCGTCCCCCTGTTTGTCAAACTGCCCGGTCAAACATCCGGAGGACTCAGCGACCGCAACGTGGAGTGTATCGACCTGCTTCCCACGATCGCCGATGTCCTGGACATTCCCCTGTGGGCTCCCGTGGATGGAGAATCACTGACGCGGGAATCGCGCCGTGATCCCAGCCAGAAGCAATTCGCACAGGATAACCGCATGATCCGGTTTCCGACGAAGACCGTGTCAGAAAGCCGTGTGGTCGCTGAGTGGGAAACCCTCCTTGGACGGACTCCCTCCGATCTGTTCCGGATCGGTCCCTACCCTGAGTTGATCGGCCGGGCGGTTGCCGACCTGAAGGTCGCGGCAGATGGAGCTCCGGGAGTCCTGGAACTGCACCGCAACTCTTCCGAACCTTTCGTATTGCCCGACGCTCCCATTCCGTGCTATTTCGAAGGGACCTATCGACCAGACCACCCGACAGCCGTTCTCCCCGTGATGGCCGTCGCGGTCAACGGCGTAATCGAATCGGTCGCCCGGGTATCCGCCGAACCCTCGGTCCGCGGGCGCTGGGAATCACTGGTTCCCCGACGGTGCCTGAAGAACGGACCGAATGCAGCCCGGTTCTACCTGATCGAACCGGACGGCGAGGGATGGCGACTGCGAGCTTGTCCCACCCGTCAGGTTGAACCGGTTGTGAAGCGGGGGGAATGATCCCCCAGACAAATCGGGAACACCTTGCGTTGGATTGCCTGCTGCGGCATCCCCGATGAACAACGGCCTGGCAGGGACTCGCGAAACAGTTCGGGGCCGCATAAAGTCTGGCTCTCACTCAGTCGTCCCACGCCCAGAGAGCCCGCCATGATTCGCCCCAACCCGGCCAAGCAGGTTTTGCGCGAGGGAGGTGTGGTTTACAGCAGTTCGGTCCGGCTCCCCGCTCCCGGGTTGTGTGAACTGCTCGGTTTCGCCGGTTTCGATTTTGTCCTGCTCGACTGCGAACATGGTGCCGCCGACGCTTCAAGCATCGACCACCTCGTGATGGGATGTCATTCGGGAGGTACGGTTCCCGTCGTCCGAGTACTCAGGAATGACGAAAGCGAGCCGATGATGCAGGTCCTCGACCTGGGAGCACAGGGAGTACTGATCCCCCATTGCCGGACCGCCGATGATGCCCGGCGTCTTCGCCAGGCGGTTGCCTATCCCCCTCATGGCCAGCGCGGCTTCGGCCCGGGACGGGGCTCGAAATGGGGCCTCATTTCAACTGCCCAATATCTCGCGGCCATGGATGAGACCATTTTGACCCTGGCACTCGTTGAAGATCCCGAAGGGGTCGAGCGGATTGATGAGATCGCCGCCGTGGGACTCGATGTGGTCTGGGTCGGCACGTCGGATCTGGCTTGTTCGCTTGGGGTTCCCGGGCAACCGGGGCATCCCCGGGTCATGGAGGCGGCAACCGCAATTCTGCAGGCCTGCCAGCAGGCTGGTGTCGCCTGCGGCTTCCCCGCCCGCGACCCCGCCCAGGCCCTGTGGGCCCGCGAACAGGGCTACCGCGCCATCGGGTACGGCTGTGCCGAGCAGTACGTCATGCATCTGGCACAGCAATTTTTGGGAGAAGTGCGCAGGCAGCACGGGTCATGATTCTGAGCAAACGCCCCCCCCCAGCCTGCGATGTCCCTCTCTTTGATCGAAAACCGCAAAGGACAATGAAATTGGCCCCAGCCAGCCTCGAGCACGCCGAAGCGGCCAAGGATCACCTTACCAGACGCAAACAATTCCCGGGTTGAACCCATCACGAGGTGCACTGAATTTCACCCAGATTCTCTCTGCAAAAGCTATAAGCCCAAGCTCACCCGAAAAACTCAAGTCCCGCGAGTACGGTGGCAACTGCCGTGTCGGATTTGCCAATAGTTGACGGTACCCGACGATTCACCAGACACGAAAAAACCCCGAAAAACACGATGTTTTCGGGGTTTGGAGGGGTGACGGAGTATCCTCGACAGGATTCGAACCTGAAACCTTCGGCTCCGGAGGCCGACGCCGCGTTTCCGCAAACCCCTATCCACGATAAGGAGT
>Ga0315904_10003131_pt1 | contig 24807 bp, 28 predicted proteins | sample LakEriMetagenome_6_FD_203529 | JGI IMG/M metagenome (GOLD analysis project Ga0315904, IMG submission 203529) | Freshwater fungal communities from buoy surface, Lake Erie, Ohio, United States - Buoy 12 MA120 | ecosystem: Environmental > Aquatic > Freshwater > Lake | place: USA: Lake Erie, Ohio... | reverse complement strand
CGATGTTCGCCGGGTACGGCAGCGCGGCGGCATTGGCGATGCCCTGCTGGATCTTGAGGATCGCGTCGGCGATGGCAAAGGCTTTCGAGGCGACGAACATCGCCTTGTAGATGCCGCTCTGCTCACCCGCGAACTGCTTGGACAGGTCAGCCAGGCTGCCGAACAGGCTGCCGTAGGCGTTCAGGGCCTGCGACTGCAGGGCGAGGCGCTTCTCTTCCTGCCCGGCCAGGATCTCGGTGATGCGCGCGGCGGTGTCTTGCTCGAGCGCGACCTTTGCCTGCGCGTACAGCGCGAGGTTCTGTTCATCGAGCGCCGCGTACTGCACAAGTAGCGCACTCTTCGCCTCCAGCTCCTGCTGCAGCCGCACGATGGGGTCGGCCTCGCCCATGACGCCGACGGCGAACTGCCGGCCCTGCTCGCGGTCGCGCCGGGTCTTTTCTTCGGCCGCCGCCTCCTTCGCGGCACGCTCGTCGGCCAGGCGGATGCGGTCGCTCTCGATCTGCGCGAGCTTCGCTTCGGCGGCGATCTGCTGCTTGATCTGGTCGAGCGCGTCGTCGCCGGCGTCCTTCTCGCCGCCGGCCTTCTTGGCTTTCGGCGGGGGCGCGGGCGGGGCCTTCAGCGTGCTCGGCTGGCCGCCGGCCGCCATGCGGTCGCTGCGGTCCATGTAGCTGCCGGCCGTGTTCCCCATCGCGCCAATGCGCTCGCGCATCGCCTGCCCGGCCAGCTGGCGGCGGCCCAGGCTGCGCGCGTCGGCTGCGTCGAGTGCTGCGCGCGAGGCTGCAGCGTCGGCCACCATCTGGTCGCGGATCTCGGCCGCTTGCGCCAGGTCGCCGCGCATCACGGCGGCGATCTGTGCACCGATGCCGCCGATCTCGCGGCCCACGCCCTGGAAGACGAAGGCCACGTTCCTGCCGAGCACGCTCAGCGTCTGCCAGGTCAGGTCGGCGGCGTCGGCCACGTAGGACAGCACCAGGGTCGTGCGGCGAGACCATTCGCCGATGGCGTCGTTGCGGCCGAGGTTGTTGGCCTCGCCCGTGGCGGCCCGGAGCTGGTCTGCGAGAAGGCCCACGGCCTCGGCGGTGCCGTTGGCCACGCCGGTGAGCACGCTGCTGGTGCCGCTCAAGTCGTCGGCCGCCTGGCTTGCCGCGCGCAGCTGGTCGACGAGGGCCATCATGGCGGCCTCGAAGGTCTGCGGCAGCCGCTTGAAGTCGGTCTCGATCTGCCCGGCCGCTTTCGTGAGCGCCGCCGTCACGACATCCGCCGTCAGCTTGCCCTCCTCGCCGAGCTTCTTCAGCGCACCCACCGGCACGCCGATGCCGGCGGCCAGCTGTTTCATCAGGTACGGCGCGTTCTCGAGCAGGCTGCGCAGCTCGTCGCCCTGCAGCTGGCCGGAGCCGAGCGCCTGGCCGAACTGCGTCATGGCGCTGGCGGCCTCGGTGGCGCTGGCGCCGCTGACCTTGATCGCCATGGCCAGCAGCTCGGTGATCCGCAGCGTGTCCTGCTGCGTGCCACCCATCTGCATGATCGAGCTGTTCAGGCGGGTGAAGACCTGCACGCTGTCGGCCAGCGCGGTCTGCGTGCGGACGCTGATGCGCGCCAGCGCGTTCATCGCCTCGGCGCCGCGCTCGATGCTGCCGGCAGCCACCTCGACCCGGGCCGACAGCAGGCGCATGTCGTCGGCGACCTGGGCCATCTTGATGAGGGCCAGCGCCGCGGCCAGGGCCTTGACGGCGAGCGCCACGGCGCCCATGCGGAACTCGACGCCGCGCAGGGCGCTGTCGGCCTTGCGGCTGTCCTGCAGCAGCTGGCCGGTGTTGAGCTCGACGTCGTAGTAGACGCCGCCGACGTTCATGCCACCCGGGCTATTCACCGCGCCGCTCCTTCAGCCGCTTCATCGCCGCCTCGTACTCGGCCCGGGTGGGCACGTTCTTGCCCTTCGCGGCGCCTTCCTGCGGCGGGAACTTCACGGCCATGAGCTGCTGCAGTTCGGTCATGGAAAGCGCCGCGGCGTCGGCGGCCGACATTTCTAGGCTTGAGCGCGCCAGCGTGATGAACTCGCCCGCTTTGAAGCTCTCGCTGTAACGGCCGCCGCCTTCCTGCCCGGCCTCGCCCTCGGGCCTTCCGCAGATCCCGTGCTGCATCAGGTGACGGGCGATGATGATCTGCTCGTCGTCGGGGATGCCGCCATCAATCCAGGCTGGCGGGTCGCCGCCGAACACTGATTGCAGTGGCCTGAGTGGGCCGGGCGCGAAGAAACCGAGCGCGCCGTCTATGTGGTCCTCGCCGCCGTCCCACAGATGGCGCAACACGACGCGCGCCGCCTTGAGTGCCTGCGGGCCGTGAAGCTCGGCGTAGATTCGCACCGGGATGGTCGGATCGAAGCCGACAGCGGCGTCGTCGCGCTCGGATTGACCGAGCGACTCCATGCGCCCCAAACTGGGCGTGAAGGTCCACTCGCGCCCGTCAGGCAGCTGCGCGCGGACGAAGCCGTGCTCGACCAGCATGCCCGGGGCAGAGGCCGGTCAGATGTTGAACAGCTGCACGACCGCAGTGGCCGCGCCCGTCAGCGTCACCACGCCCTGGCAGTAGCTGCTGATGGTCGACAGCCGCACGGCGCGCGACAGGCCTGCGCCGACGACGATGTCGTAGCCGCCCGCAACGCTGACGTTGCCCAGGCCCGGGACGGCCACGGTCGTGCCGGCGTCGCCGTCGATCTTGAGCGTGAGCGAGCCGCCGGTCGGGTTGCGGATGACCAGCAGCTGCACGCGGCCCGGATTGAAGGTGATCGTGTCGCTGGCCGTGAGCGTGGTGATCGGGGCCGAGAAGTCGCCGATGGCGTTGGCTTCGATGCTGTTGATGGCGGGCATGGTTCAGGCTCCTGAGTGGTGCGGCGGTCAGGCCGGCGTGAAGGTGACGGCGCCGTTCGACTGCGCGCTCGTGCTCCAGGTGACGACGTCGTCGTAGGGCGACGCGCTCTCCCAGGCGCTGAAGATGAACGGGCCGACGGTCACGCCGTCCGGCGCGGTCTGGCGGATCCAGGCCTTGGGCTGGTTCGCAGTGCCGGCGCCCGGGTTGTAGATGTGCGCCTTGAGCTCGGCCTGGTTGTGCACGGCCTCGGTGTACGCCACGCCGTCGCCGCTGAACTCGACCTGCTTGTAGGTCACGAGGCTCTGGCGCGTGAACTGCGGGCTCTTGTCGCCGGTGGCGTCGACCACGTCCCAGTTCACGTTCATGCCCTTGCCGCGCATCATCCCGAGGGTCTTGAAGACCAGCGAGCCGAGGGTGGCGTTTTCGTCGCCGATGGCGAACTCGATCAGTACGTCGCGGCCGGTGTAGGCGGGCATGGTCTCTCTCCTCTGCGGTCAGACAGGTGCGGTTTCGGTGATCGCCGCGATGGCGACCGAAGAAAGGGGCCGCCCTTCGGCGGTGGTGGTGAAGCTGGGCTCGCTCGGGGCCAGGAACACCAGGCCGGCGACAGGCTCGCGCATGCGCTGGATGGCCGCTTCGACGAGGGCCGCGGTCTGTGTGGCGTCGCCGTCCTTCAGGCCCATGAGGTCGAGCGTGAACTGAGGCCGGCGCACGCGGTCGCCGCTGCTGCCGCCAGCGGGGCGGATCACCCCGTAGCGCTTGAGCGGGTCGGGTGCGCCGTGGATCCGGCCGAAAGACAGCACGACGCCGGGCAGCACCGGGCGGATCGCGGCCTCGATGCGCTGGGCGATGCTCACAGCCGCATCCCCCGGCGCAGCGCCTGCTCGACCAGCGGCTTGGCCTGCTCGGCGCCCTTCTTCAGGAACTCGGGCTCGCCGGACGGGCCCCAGACGACGCCCAGGCCATTGGGCCGCGGCACGTTCTTGCCGAGCAGCGTGCCGGGCGCCTCGTGCACCGCGGCCGCGTACTCGGCCATGAACCCGATGCGGCCGCGCACGACGGTGCCGTTCATCTCGGTCTCGCGCGTCTGCGAGTTGATGAGGTCCGACGTGGCGCGCGGGATCATGCCCGCGGCCTCGCTGCCGATCGGGATCAGCATCGTCAGCACCGTGCGCTGGGCGCGGGCCTGCGTCGCCGTCAGAAACTGCGGCATGCGGTTGACCACGCGGACACGGTTGCGATCCATGCCGGGCATGCTAGGAAGGCCCACCGCGGGGCCGCGCGCCGTCAGGTGGCGATGCGGAAGTCCGGGTCGCCCTCGGCCTTGAACGTGTCGGCCCAGGTGCGCACCGCTCGCACCTCCTCGGCGCCGGCCGCGAACGGGTCGGCCACGCCAGATGCGCCGATCTTGACCATGTCGCCCTGCTTCACGCCGGGCAGCGACGTGTAGATCAGCAGCTTCGAGGTGAACTCCTCGCCGCTGGCCGAGCGCATGCGCACGTCGTCCTCGGCATAGTCGCAGAGGAACAGCGCCGGGGCGCCGTGCGTGACAGCGCCGGTCCACTCGTCGCGGCCGGTCAGCGGCCAGAGGGTGGCGGTCTGCCGGTAGGACCAGCTGGCCGAGGTCGTGGGCTGCGGCAGGTAGGAGCCGGGCGGCAGCGGTGTCGAGATCGTGATCGTGCCCGGGTCGCCAGCCAGCACGCGGCCCGTGCCCTGCTCGTACAACGCATATGTCGCGCTCGACGGGTTTGGGCCCTCGTAGCTGCCGTTGGGGTACAGCGTGAAGGCCGGAGCGCTGCGGCTCAGCAGCACGGGCACGTACAGCAGCGCGGGGTTGAGGCCGTCGTTGATGAGCGCGCCGGGGCCGTGCGTGCCGGTCGCCGTCTCGGCCAGGATCTGCGAGCCCAGCAGGCCCCACTCCGGCGGCCCGGCGATCTCGAGCCCGGCGCTGATGCCGACCGGGATCGTGCTGAGCAGGTTGCGGTCCATCAGCTCACCGTGACGAGGCGGAACCGCACGCCCGCGATAGTGGCGCCGGTGCTCGGGAAGAAGCCGAGGACCGCATAGGTGCCCGGCGACAGCCCGGTGAGCGTGACCTCACCCGTCGTCGCGTCGGTCGTGCCCGTGGCGATGGTGCGAACCCCGGTGCCCAGCGCCTCGATGCTGGTGAAGGGCTCGACCACCATGCGCGTGGTCTGGCCGGTGCGCCGGGTGCTGCCGGTGGCGTCGGTGGCCACGGCGGGCAGCGTGGGGCCGGTCGGAGGCGGCGGCGCCGCAGCGATCGTGAACGCCACGCTGTTGCTCGTGGCCGCGTTGCTGCCGGTGTCGAGCGCGCGGAAGGTGGCGTTGAAGGTGCCAGCCGAGCTGGGCGTGCCGCTGACGACGCCCGTGCCGCTGTTCAGCGTCAGGCCGGGCGGCAGACTGCCCGCGCTGACGCTGTAGGCGAAGGGCGTCAGGCTGCCGGAGAAGAAGCTCGCCAGCGCCGAGCCGGCCCAGCTGAAGGCCGTGCCCACGGTGCCGCTCTGCGCGCTGACGGTGCCGGTGAACGACACCGGCGTCGAGCTCGCCGACACGGTGATGCTGAACAGGTTGCTGTCGGCCGTGAGCGCGCCGCCGTCGGTGCGCCGCACGCGCAGGTTGCTCGAGGTGCCCGCGGCGCTGGGCGTGCCGCTGATGAGGCCGGCGCTGTTGACCGTGACGCCAGCCGGCCAGGTGCCCACGGCGCTGTAGGTGCCGGTGTCGCCGGCGTCGGGGTCGGCGAACCGCAGCGCGGCATTGATGCTCGACATGGCCGAGCCGACCACCAGGCCCGGCACGCTGATGTCGGGGCCGCTGAAGCTGGGCGCCTCGTTGACGTTGTTGATGTTGAGCGTGACGGCCTGGGCCACCGCGTCGCGCAGGACGTTGAACGAGTACGAGGCCTTCGTCTCGCGGTCGAAGCTGCCCGCGGCCAGGGTGACGACGCCGCCCGAGCTGATGCTCAGCAAGCCGGCATCGGTGCCGGACAGGCTCCACGCGCTACCGCTGGTGGCCGACCAGGTGCCGGCGTTGTTCTGCAGCTCGTTGACGCTGTGCGTGATGCTGGCCGCGCCGGCGGCGCCGGTGGGGCCGGTGATGACGGGGGCGGCTGCGCCCTGCGGCACAACCACCGTCACCGCGGCAAGCTGTGTGTTTGAGGGGTAGGTTCGGTTCGGGGCGGATCCCGTGACGATCACGCCATCAGCGGCTCCGATCGTGCTGAACGGCGTTGATCCGCCGTTCGACGCCTCAAGCCCGTGCGCGATCATGAACGCAATGCTCGACGCCGGCACGACCGCCGCAGGGTTGGCGTTGTTGTCCGAGGCACTTTCGTCAAGAGCAAAGGTGACGGCACCAGTCGACTCGTCAACGACGATCCAGAACCAAATGCCGTCGTTGCGGTTGACGTTGTTGTTCACCTCCAGCAAGCCCACCCCGACTGCCGGATCGTCCCAGCGCCAGATGTGGACCCGCGGCGCAGGGCCGGTGCTGGTCTCGGCCACCAGCGTCCCAGCGACGCCGTTGAAGGTGATCGAGAGCTGCGTGTCGATGTAGAACCGCTGGGCGGCGGTCCCGACGAAGATTCTCCGGTTCGCACCAGCGCTGATCTCGATGTTCCGCTGGTACACGGTGTTCGCGACGAGCAAGCCTCGGTTGTGCGAACCGGAGTTTTGCAATGACATGTGAGACGCTCCGAGCTTAGTTGTGATCGAGGAAGTACCTGAGCGCTGGGCTGGCGTTTGGTACATCGAAGCGACCCACGCCACGCGGCCCGTACACGATCCGGCCGTGCATGGCGAAGAACTCGGCTTCGCCCTGCCGGTAGAGCGGCATGTCCAGGCGCGGCCCTTTGTAGTAGCGCCGCAGCCCGTAGTCACTGCCGCCAGCGATGAGCCGGCCGCCGCCGACCGCGAAACTCATCTGGTAGGTGTCGAGGGCGAAAGGCGCGTTGTTGATCCAGCGCGAGCCGTCGCGGCGGATGCCGTACCACTGCCCACCTTCTTGCACCGCGAACGTGGCCGGGAACACCGTCTGCTTGCCGCCGAAAGTCTCGTCACCCACAGCGAACTTGACGAAGTGCTGGCCGCGCGCACCGGGCACGGGGTAGCGGTGGACGATGCGGCGCGTGGTCAGGTCAAGCACCGGGATCTGCTCCATGACCCGGCTGCCGATGTAGAGCTCGGTCTCCTGCAGGTACAGGCCCTCAGGCGCCAGGATGGTCTGCGCCTGCGCCTGCTCAAGCGTGGTCCCCTGCAGCCAGGCCGTGTGCCGGTAGTCCACCGTCGCGGCGCCGGGCCGCGTGGGGTCGCGCTCGAGCAGCGTTTCCAACACCTCGCCGTCGAAGGTCATACGGATGACCTTGTGCTGATCGCGCAGGCTGACGATGACGGTGTTCGTGCTCGGGTCTTCGACGCAATCCCACATGCCCGGCAGCGTGGCGATGAGGAACACCCGGGCCGGCGTCTCGTGGCTGCGGCCGTCGAACTCCAGCCTGTACAGCGAGTTGCGCATGCTGTCCACGACGTACATGCGCGGGTTCTTGGGGTGCGCCGGACGGCCGCCCACCAGGGGCATGCTCGGGTCCACCCTCAACGTGCGCGAGTCCCAGCACGAGCCCCACAGCAGTTTGAAGCCGCGCATCGCCTCGGGCACAGCGGACCAATCGCCCACAAGCTCGTAGGCGCCGGGCGTACCGCGGCGGCCGGCCAGCGTCACCACTTCACCCGTGTTGCTGACCCGGAACACGCGACGCGGCTCGCAGCCGTAGACGAACTTCCGGGGCGTGCTGCGCGGGTCTTGTGTCTCGGTAGCGCGGCCGACTTCGAGGTGCGTCACGAAACAGGTCGTGCCGATGCCCCGCGGTCCGTCGAGGTGGAACAGGCCCTCATCCCGGCCGTTGAGGCCGATGCACTGATCCCAGAAGTACGCCTGCGCGCCCATCGCGGAATTGCCGCCGCCCGGCAGGCTGCGCAGCATCGTCGGCGGGTAGGCGTCGCCGGGCACGAGCATGTCCGCGGTCTGCTCGCGCGGATCGGTCACGGGCAAATAGGTGTGATCCGCTGTCGGCCGCGCCACAGCAGGCCCGACAGGCACCCAGGCCCAGGCGTGCGCAAAGTGGATGTCGGGCAGCAGGTTGCCGTTGGCGTCGCGCGGCTGGTGGCGGTGCGACAGTTCGAGCGACGACTGCACCACCGGCACCAGCGTATCAACGCCGCCGACCACGCGGGCGAAGTAGTTGATGCTTTCTTCGCCGGGCTGCAGGCCACCGATGTCGATACCGTGCCACCCCGGCGCCAGCTCGGGCACTACAAACTCGAAATTGAAGCGCGGCTGGCCGGCGCGCGCGGTTGCGGTCGCCAAGGCGAGACCATCGAGCAGCAGCGTGTACGTGTGCTCTGGCATCTCAGCCCTGCCGAAAACCCGGCCGCGCCACGCCTCCAGGGAAACGCGCTGGCCGGGCGACAAGCGGATTTCCTCGGTGCTGCGGTTGTACGAGTCGCCCCAGGCCCAGGCGCCGAACCAAACGTGCCTGCCGTGCCGATCGAGCGTCTTGCGCTCGATCCTGATGAACCCAGGCTGCGGGGCGGGCGGTTGCGGCGCGGGCGGCTGCGGGGCGGGGGCAGGCGGCGCAGGCACTGGAGCCGGTGGCGCGGGGACCGGCGCAGCCTCGCGCACGACCACCACCTCGGTGCCACGGTTCACCGTCACGAGCACGCTCGCCGACGTATCGCCCTTGCGGCGCGTCGTCTTCAGCGCCGCGCCTTGCGGCAGCGCGATCGTGACCTTCGGCAGCTTCACAGGCTCTCCCAGGTGTGCAGCATCTCAAGGAGCGAGAAGCCGAGCGAGGCGGCGACTTGCAGCGCATCACTGGCGCCGCCCGCCGCTTCGCGGCAGAAGGAAGAGCAGCTGTTGCTTGCCGCCATGTCACCCCCTCACCGACGGGCAGCGCACGTCGATGTAGCCCACGTCGCCGCTGCCCGCGACCACGCTGTAGATGTAGATGACGCCCAGCGGAGTGCCGCCGACCGTGGACGAATCGCGGTAGTACCGCTGACGCAACACAACCTGCTCGTTAGCGCCGATGGTCGGGCCCCAGCGCAGGTAGGCCGTCTGCACGAACTTGACGGAGCCGGCGGCCTGGATCCAGAACTCCAGCTGGTTGAAACGCTGCATGCCGTTGAAGCGCAGTTCGACCAACTGCTCGAGCTCGCTCGGGTCGCTCGCGGTGATGGCCCGGCCCGAGGCGGCAAACGTCAGGCTGATCTGCGCGAAGCTGCTTTGCGTGGTCGGGCGGATGCGCACCCAGGGCACCGGGTTCGGGTCGCCGGCAGTCGCGGGGATGATCTCCACCGTGCCGCCGATGCCGCTGCCGTTGGTGCCGATGTTCCAGCCGGTGGGTAGCGTGCCAGTCCACGCGCCGCTGACGCTGACGGTGCCCGTGGCGGTGGGGTTGTTGATCCACTGCGGCTGGGCCGGGAACACGTCGGCCGCGCTTGTGACCAACGGCGCGCGGGCGTAGCTCTGGTTCGCCAGCAGGGCCTGCCACTGGGGCAACTCGGTCAGCGCCACCTGGCGCGAGCCGGCGCCGCTCGGGTGGTACTCGTCCACCAGCCACATCTCGGGGATGATGTTCCCGCTGCTGTCGATGGTGCTGCCCCAGCCGTCGATCAGGTGGGTGCGATTCGAGGAGTCCGCGAGGACGAACTCTTGGAAGTACGCACGGACCACCGGGTAGCCTGCCGCGCGCGGCGTGGTGACACCGCCGGCCGGTGGCATCGTGATGATCACGACGTGCTCAGCGACCAGCTTGAGCTTGTTCACCAACGTGGTGAACTGCGAGCGCATGGTCGAGTCGACTGAGGTCACACCTCGCCAGCCGTTGGTCCCGAACTGCAGGATCACCCAGCCCAGCGGAGGCAGGCCCTGCAATCCCGGGTTGCTGCCGTTGGTGTAAACGGCGTCGACTTGGCTGATCAGGTCGAGGATGGCGACGCCCGACTTGCCGCTGTTGGCGCGCATGTCCAGCACGCCGCCCAGCAGGCCGTTGCGCCAGTAGGCCTGGGTCGACCTGAAGCTGTGCTCGGTGTTGCTGTCGCCGATGAGCGCAGCGAGACTGGAGACGCCGGCCGGCGGGGCCTTGATGTAGTCGGGCGGGGCTGGCGGCGGCGGCGGCGGCGGGGGCGGGGGCGGGGGCGGGGGCGGGGGCGGCGCCGACACGCCCGTGAACGTGCCCGGGCTGCCGCTGATGACCGCGCCCGGGGTGCTGCTGCTGAGCGCCACGCTGCGCGCGCCGGACACGAGCGCTGTGAGGGTGAAGGCCACGCTGGCACCGGCCGCGATGGTCTGCCCGTTGCTGAAGCTGCTGGACAGCTCGGCGGGCACGTTGACGCTGGCCGCGGCAGGCACGCTGCCGGTGTTGTCCACGCGCCAGCCGGTGGCGGCCACGCCTACCGTGGCGCTGGCCGTGCCGGGGACGAGGGTCAACGCAGGGGCCGGGGGTGGCGGCGGGGGCGGGGGCGGCGGCGTAGGCGCAGCCCGCCCCGCGTAGGCCGTCGTCACGCTCGACGCGACCGAGATGCTGTCAGGTTGGATCGTGGCCATGTGCGGGGCTGGTCAGCCTGGTGCCGCCCGCATCAGCAGGTCACGAGCAGCAGGGTTCCGGTCTTCGGGTCCGGGCCGAGCAGGTCGGCGACGGTGTTCGCGGTGTCGAGCGCGGACAGCGCGCGGCGCAGGCGGGAGAGCGCGTCGTCGACGTTCTCGAAGCTGCGCGACGAGCCGCTCGGGGCGGCCTGCGACTTGATGCGGCGGGCGAAGTCGGCGCCGGCGAGGATGGCCACGGCCATGGCCTGGATGCGCACGATGGTCGAGGCGCTGTAGCCCGCGGTCGTCATCGCGGCCTCGCGCGTGGCCACGTCGTCGACGGCGGCCTGAAGGACGAAGCTCGGCACCGTGATGCCGAGCGTTTCGTCGAGGTAGGCCGTCGCCTGCAGCAGCGTGAGCATGGCGGGCGACGGCGGTGCGCGGGCTCAGCCGGCGGCGGCCTGGGCCTTCGCGGTCTTGCGGGCGGGGGCCGGGTTCACCACGGGCTCGCCCTGCGGCTTCTTCGCGGGCTCGCCGGGGAGCTCGGCCGGCACGACGAAGCCGGGCCGCGTCCAGGTGGACACTACCCCGGCATCGTCGGCCGCCTTCTCGCACTTGCCGACGGCCCACAGCGGGATGCTGTCGCACCCCACGAGCTCGACCACGTGGCCGGGCACCGTGCCCGCAGGCCACGGCGCCGCCAGGAACGTGACGAGCACCTTCATGCTGTCACAGCACCAGATGCGCAACAGCCGACTGGCCGTTCGCGTCAGCGCGCAGCTGCAGGGCCTGGGCCGCCATCATCGTGAAGACGTAGTCGTCCTCCGGGTCTTGGCGGGTCTTCGGCCGGGTCGTGATCGGCATGGCCGACAGCACGCTGCCCCACTCGCCCGAGCCGATGTCGGCGACGCCGATCAGCTCGTTCACCGGCACGCTCGACGCCGGGACGATCTCGGCCACTTGGCTGATCGCCAGCAGGCGCTGCAGGATCGTGCCCGGGTAGTTCGCCGCGTAGTCGCGCGTGTCGATGCTGCGGTAGTCGCCCTGGTTCACGAAGATCGTCACCTGGCCGAACTGGTTGCGCGACTCGAGGCCCGACAGCATCTGGTTCACGGCCGTGACCCAGTTCGCGCCCGTGGCCGTGGCCAGCGTGAACGTGTGGTTGCCCGTGAAGCGCTGCGTGAAGGTGCGAAGGCCCTGGATGCTGGCGCCGGCCACGTTCACGGTCGGCACGCCGTTCAGCACCATGTTCTCCAGCCACTCGGCCAGACGGCGCTGGCCGTTGGCGAAGGTGGCCTGGTCGATCATGTTGCCGCCGCGGCGGATCACCTCCATCTGACGCCAGCCGAAGCGCGCGCCGGTGGTGACGATCGGCACCGGGGTGCCCACCATCTGCACGTTGGCCTGGTCGCCCTTCGTCTCGACGCGGCCGTCCATGGTGACGAGCACCTCGTTGGAGTCGGTGGTCTGCGCGTAGTAGCTCAGCAGGTCAGCGATGCCGACGGGCGTGGTGTTGGCCTGCGCGAGGCGGCCGAACACGGCGAGCCGGCTGCGGGCGATGGCCTGCGCGCGGCTGTCGATGCGGCGCCAGGCGTCCAGCGGGATGGGCAGCGCGTTGCCGACCATGGCGCCGCTGTTGGCTGCCAGAGCCTCCATGCGTGCATCGAAGGCGTGGCGCTCGTTCCAGATCAGGTCTTCCTGATCCTTGGTGAAGTTCAGCTTGTAGTCCATGCGCCCTCCGTCAGGCCTTGGTGTAGAAGTTCGCCACGCACACGTCGGCGAGAGCGCCGGCCGCGAGCGCGACACCCGAGAGCGCTGCGTCGTCGAAGTAGGCAACGACGATGTTGGTGGCCGCCGCCGCCGCGAGGCGACCGTTGGCCGCGACCGTCAGCTCCTGGCCGCTGGTGTAGGTGCCGGCGGCCATCGCCCAGACCACCTGGTCGTCGGGCTGCAGGCTGTAGGCCACGCCGGTTTCGCCGCTGACGTAGGGCGTCAGGAGCGGGTTCGTGGTGGTGAAGCCGTCAGCACTCGCGCCGTAGAAGTCGCGGTTGCCGAGCAGCGCCAGGCGCACACCGCTTGCCGACGTGGCCTGCGTGAACGCGCTGGCGCCGACGGCCACGGCCGTGCAGGGCAGCAGCGCGCCAGTGACGGTGCGGTCGCTGATGGTGCGGGGCTCGCTTCGGCCGCCGCGGAAAACTCGATTGCCAGCCATGGTCCGTTCTCCTTCAGGCGGTCTTGGTGAAGTCTTCGTTCAGGCTGTAGCGCTGGCGCTCGCCCGAGCCGGTTGCGGCGCCAGCGCCCGGCAGCACCGGCGCAGCGGTCGTGCCGTTGGCCTTCAGCTCCTTGCAGCGCTTCAGGCCCATGGCCTTGAAGTCGTCGGCGGTCAGGCCCTTGGAGTTGGCGGCCAGCTCGGTGGCCAGCGTCGCCAGCTCGGCGGCTTCGGCCTGCTGCGCGTTGGCCTGCAGCGTCTGCAGCTGCGCGTTTGCGGCGTCGAGCTTGGCCTGCACCGGGGCGACGGCCGCGGTGCTGACGTGTTGGTTGTAGGCCGACAGCAGCTGCGCTTCGGTCAGCCCCTCGGTCTTGATGCCGGCGGCGTTCAGCGCGGCGATGAGCATGTCCTTCATGGCGTCCTTCTGCAGGTTGTTGATCGGCTCGTACTCGCGCTTCTCGCGCACCTCTTGAGCAGTCCCAGAAAATGCTACGGACGACCCATCCGAAGCCACGGTGTAGTCCTGGCGGTACATCCGGCCGTCAGCGTCTGACCAGACGGCGTAGCGCGCGAAGACCTCGCGGACCCAGCCACCCTTCGGCAGGCCCTTGTAGAGGCCGTCGCGGATCTGATCGAGGCTGAGCTCGTCCTCGTTGCCCAGCAGCTTGCGCAGCAGGCCCTGAGCCCACGAGCCGAGGCCTTCGCCGCGCCGGTCGAGCGCCTCGTTCACGGCCACCGCTTCGACCTGCTCAGCCTCGCCGGCCGCGTTCAGGAACATGCCGACGCCCTGCTCCGGCGTGCCGGCGCCGCTCTCGTTCAGCAGGAAGGCCGAGTGGTCGTAGGTGATCTCGGTGGCGATGCGCTGGTACTTCTTGCCCAGGCTCTCGCCGTTGGCCGTGATGGCCTTGCAGAAGAGGCCGGTCGACACGTGGATCGGCTCGGCGTTGCTGCCGTTCATGGCCGCCTCGAGCCGCTCGACCAGCTTCGCGCCGTCCGGGTGCGCCTTGGCCTGGGCCTCGTTGACGACGACGTCGTACAGCGTCCGGCCGCCCTCGTGCCGCACGTTCGTGCACACGGCGCCCGCGTAGCTGGTCAGCAGGGCATTCCCGCTCAGCGCGCTGATGTAGCGGCCGGCGTCGTCCTTCGGGTGGCCGGCGGGTGCGGGCTTGCCTTCGAGGGACGGCGCGGCCGAGGCCAGCTGCTCGCCCGGGTACAGCATGCCGTTCATCACGAGGCCGTCGACACAGCCGACGACGTTCGCCACGGTGTACCGGCCACCCGACTTGGACACGGCGCCGGCGTTGACCGCCGACAGGATGTGCACGCGCGATTGCTTCATGCCGGCGCATGCTAGGAACGGCGTTGCGCGGCACTGTCGCGGGCCCCACAATGGCGAAGCCCGAGGCGACTGCGAATCGACCCCGGGATTCTGACCACTCAGCGAAGGAACCGCCTCATGGCTACCGTAGATCCTACAGCGCCGCCGCCCGACGGCTGGTACTGGCTCCAGCGACCGAACGGCGACGTCGAAGTCGTGCAGGTCTGGAGCGGCATGATCTCCGTCATTGACGGCGACGAGGAGGTCTTCCGGCTTGAGGGGTGGCCTGACAGTTGGTTCGGGCTCGCGCTCATGGAAGGCCGCCTGCTCGGCCGCATCCCGGAGCCGCAGCCGGGCGCCGTCGACCACGCCGCCCCCGATCGCGCCATCCACGCCCCTTCTTGGCCGCTGACGCGACACGAAGCCGCGCTGCGGATTGCTGCCGAGCTTGGCGGCGTCCTGGTGATGGTGGGGGCGGACTTCTACGTCGACCACGGCGGCGTCACGTTGAAGAAGATCGAGTTCCCAGCCGACAGCGTTGACCATGCCGACCTCCTCCGCCGCTACGTCCGCCTCGTGGTGCAGTCCGAGGGGTCGGACCTGCTGAAGCGGGCCGGGACTGGCGGCGTGGATGCGACGTTCAGCGCCGACGAGCTGGCGCTGCTGGCGCGGCTTTCTGAGGATGCGACGCGATGACCGCCTTCGTCTGGCTCTGCATCGGCGTCCTGATCGGCGCCTTCTTCGGCTGGCACTTCGGCTACATGAGCCGGCTGCGCGAAGACCGCGAGGATCGGCGCCGCGAGCACGAGGCCGAGCTGCAGCGCGTGCGGTTCTACGGCAACACCGTCCGAGGGCTCTGACGAAAGAAAGCCCCGGAGCCTTGCGACGCCGGGGCCGAGGTGCCCGCGAGGGCAGGAGACAACAACGATGAACCGGCCACCCCTAGCCGGCATGGGCGATGCTACGGATCAGCGCGCGGGCTGCTTCCTGCGCCACGCGGCCAGCTCGGTGCGGCTAGTTTCCTTCGCCCGGTCGGTCAGCATCGGGCGGCCGTCGTCGTCGAGCAGCACCTCGGTCACGCTGCAGTGGCAGCGGTAGATGTTCCCGTCCCGGCTGTAGAAGTCCCGCACCTCGGCGCTGGTGTAGGTGCGGCCGTTGCGCGCCGCGTGGGTCGGCCTGGTCGTCGGGATCAGCGCCGACTTCCACAGCAGGCCGATGTCCATGCCCAGGTTCTCGACTGCCCAGTCGCGTTCATCCAGGCGGGCCATGCGCAGCGTGTCGGTCACGTCTGTCTGCGCGTAACCCTCAGCCCGAGCCCGCGACACCCCCATGCGCTCGGCGATCTCCTTCGCCACCACGCGCGGGTTCTTCCCGTCGACGATGCCGCGGCCGATGATCTGCGACAGCGCCGACTTCTCGCCGGCCGACAGCCCGACCCAGTGCTCGTAGGACTTGATCTGCGCCATGGCCACGCGGTTCTGGAAGCCCTGGCTCATCAGCGCCGCGCCGATGTTGCGCGAGGCCGAGTAGGTGGCCGACAGCGCGGTCAGGTTCGCCACGGTCTGCGCCAGCCCGAGCTGGGCGGCATCGGCGTCGATCTGCGCGTACCAGTGCGTCCGGTAGCTGCCGCCGGCCACGGCCTCGATCCAGCGGTCGAAGGCCTCGCGTAACGCTTGCGTTACGGCGGCGAGCTCCTCGGGGGTCAGGGCGTAGATCGTCCGCGGCGTGCCGCTGGTGTCGTTCTGGGCGACCTCGCCGATCACCCGGATGCGCGCGAATATGGCCAGCACCTCGGCCGTGAGCCCAGCCCAGCGCTGGCGGATGGCCTTGATCGCCCGGCGCTGCACGGGCCCGCTGCCGGTGCGGTCGGTCGTGTCGCCCGGGATGATGGGCGAGCGGGGGCGGATGCGGTTCATCATGGTCGGGTCAGTCCATCAGCAGCAGCTGCTCGTCCTCGGCCTGCAGCTCGGCCGGCGTCGGCCCGGTCGGTTTCGGCGCTGCGCGGCGCTTCGGCGGCACGGGGTCGGTCAGCACCAGCGGGCGGCCGGCGCTGCATGCCTGCATGCCTGCATGCACCGCGCGCAGCTGCAGCGTGATGCGGGGGCTGCCGACGCGGGCCTCGGCGAGGACCGGCGCGGCGGTGACGCGGCGCGGCGCGGGCTTCCACGGTGCCGACCATCCGCCGACGGCTGGGGGCTCGGGCTCGGGCGGAGCGACCGGCGTGACGCTGGGGCGGCCGACCGTAACGTCGACCGCAACGCCGCGGGCCTCGATGACGTGCGCAGGCGGCGGCCCCTCGCCACCCGCCGCGCCGTACCAGCGGCCGGCCCAGGAACCGAGCCACCGGCCGAGCGCGCTCATCAGCTACCGTCGAGTGACGTGACGTTGCGGGTGCCGGCGCTGTACGTGCCGGCGATGCGGTTCTTCGTGCCGTCGAGCGACTTGAAGACGGCAGACGGGCCCTCGAGGCCGGTCGCGTCACCGGCGGCCTGCGCGGCAACAATGCGCAGCACCTGCTCAGCGCTGAAGCCGGACTCGATGATGCGCTCCCACACCGCGGCAGCCAGGCCCTCGGGCGACAGCGCGGTGAACGGCGTCCACTCGCCCTGCATGCTGAGGCGCCCGCGCAGGTCCGCGCTGCCGGCGAACGAGAAGGAGCCCGCGCCCTCGAAGGGCACGATCATGGACAGGCCCGCGGTGCCGGCGAAAGACAGCGCCGCGGTGCCGGTGAGCTGCACCACGCCGGCCAAGCTGCCAGCGCCCGCCAGGCTGAAGGCGCCGTCGCCCGACATGGAGACCACCAGCCCCAGCGATGCGGGGTCGGGCGTCAGCGTCATGGCCGCCGTGCCGATCATCGGGGCGCCCTGCAGCAGCGAGGCAGCGCCCGCGACAGCGGCGACCGGGCCGAGCGCCGACATGCTGCCGGCCACGCGCGGCGGCACCAGCCCGGCCATGCCGTAGCCGTCCGGGGCGCTGGCAGTCGGCGCGAACGTGCCAAAGCCCTTTGCGAAGCGGTCGCCCAGGTTCCGGCCGAGCACCTCGAGCCCCGCGCCGGGGCCGAACTGACGCCCGGCTGTCGCCGTCAGATAGCGCCCGTTCGGGTACATCGCCACGTCAGCCCCAGACGAACTCGGCGCCGCCCGCGAAGGTCGTGGCCGCGGCCGTCGCGTTGCCGGCGCCCCAGAGCCACGTCAGGCATGCGCCGTCCTGAACCCGCGGCAGGCTCGGGATCTGGTTCAGCAGGTCTTTCTCGGTCATCAGGCCCACGACCGACAGCGTGATCTGCGCCAGCGGCCGGCAGAGCACCAGCGCCGCCGTGCCAGCGCCAGAGGCCGCCGACAGTTGTACGCTGGCGAAGTTGCGGATGCCGCTGTCGCCCGAAGCAAGGGGCAGGAACGGGCCGTAGTTGTTGGCTGCCGTGCCGCTGTGCGTGATGTGCGGCACGATGGCCGAGGCAGTGCACGACACCGTGACGGGCTGCACGCGGCCCGTCGTGCCGGCCTGGTTGGTGTAGCTGTAGCTGAGGTTATGGGCCGTCGCGCCCGTCGTCGTGCGCACAGACAGGAATGCCCGCAACCCGGCGCCGTCGGTGTAGCGCGGCGCGGGCGCGCCGGTCAGGGTCTGCAGCGTGGCGACGTTCATGTTGATGCCGGGCCAGTAGCCCTGCACGTCCACCAGCATCAGCGTGCCGGGCACGCCCGTGGCCGCCGTGCTCCATGCGGCCATGTTGAGCAGGTGCTTCACGTCCGCCGTCACGTTGCCGCCGTGCGGAATGCCGAAGATGTCGGTGCCGTTGCCGGTGCTCTCATCGCACGCGCGCCAGGCCAGGGCCGTGCCAGGGTAGCTGTTCGCCACCGGCAGGCCCGCGAGCGCGCTCAGGTCATACCACCGGCCCAGCGCGTAGGCCGCGGCGCCCGTGATCTTGTTCCAGTCGTAGCGGGTCGTCTTGCCGGCGCTGATGGCGGCGACCAGCTGGTCCATTGATGCGATCGGCATGTCTAGCCCCAGGCAAAGGTGAAATGGCCCCACCACGCGACAGAGCGCGCGGTGCCGGAGCCGATGCGGTTGAAGAAGCCGAGCCAGGCGCCGTCGTGCACGCGCGGGCAGTGCAGCGCGCCGGAGCGGTAGAAGTCCTTCTCGACGGCCAGCAGGTTGTCGCCGCCGACGACGGTGGCCAGCGGCCGGATCAGGTAGATCGCGTGCAGGCCGCCGGGTGGCGTCGTGTACTGGATGGCGTCGATCCGCCGCACGCCCCGCGGCGCGTTCAGGCTCATCGCCAGCGGGCCGACATCGAGGTCCACGGTGTCGCGTGCGCTGCTGCAGACGAGGTTGACCCCGTTCAGCGGCACGCCGATGGTGCTGCTGCGCTGCACGCCGGCCGCGTCGGTGTACGTCAGCAGCCCTACCCCGCCCTGCACGGCCGGCGCGACGTGGTTGACCATGACGGCGCAGACGCCATCCCCGCTGCTGTAGCGCGGCAGCGCGGCCGTGTTGTCCATCGCCTGCTCGTCGGTGCTGTCGCCGTCGATCAGCGGGTAGAAGCCGAGCAGGTCATAGACGACGAAGCTCTCGGCGCCGTTGAAGCCGCCGCCCTGCGCGCCGCGGAACGTGGCGCTGATGAGCCGGCGCTCCTGGCCCGGCGCGCAGTCGGGGAAGTAAATCGCATCGTTGCGCACGGCCACGGTCGGCGTGAAGGCCAGCGCGGCGCCGACGTGGGCATCGTAGGCCGGCTGCCCGGACGCGAAGGTGGGGTCAGCCCACTGCAGCGCGTAGGCCGTGCCCGCGTTCTTGGTGAAGCGCTGCAGATGCCACCGGCCCTCATCGAAGGCTCGATTGATGGCCGACAGCGAATCCAGCATCAGTTCACCGTGCCCGTCAGAGCGCCCGGGTTGAACAGCGGCGTGATGCCGGCGCTGATGCTGCGCGCCGCGCTGAGGGCGCCCCGGTACAGAATGGCCGCGCCCGCGCCCGCGCCCATGGCGACGCTGAAGTGCGTGGCCGTCGCGCTGCCCGCAGTGCACTCGCCGAACTGCACAGTCGCGGTGTTGCTCACCTGGTCGCCGGTCACGGTGAAGCCGCCGGCGCTGCGCGCCACGCCGACCGGGGCGTATCCGGTGTACGCCACCTCGCTCGTGTCGCCCGTGCCGGCCTCGCCGGGGTCGGCGGTGTGCAGGCGCACGAAGAAGCTGCCCGCGGCGGCCGACGGCTGCAGGCCGCTGGCGTCGCCGATGTTGGCGAAGGCGGTGTTCTGGAAAAGCAGCCGAAGAAGCGCGGTCTCGGCGGTGTTGCTCATGCTCATGCGGTTCTCCTGATGCTGAAGATGCGCCCGGGTCCGTTGTCCCAGACGATGTTGACGCCCTGCCCTGCGGCCGGCGTGAAGGGCAGGCCGATAGCCGGGTCGTCGACGTAGGCCACCAGCCGGGCCGTGCTGTCGTCGCCGGTGTGCACGTACAGCACCAGCGCGTTGCAGGCCACGGCCGCGTCGGCAGTCAGCGTGGTGTCGTCGGCGTCGAAGGTGCCGGCCGTGAACTCAGCGCCGGTCAGCGTGCCGCTGCGGCCGTTGATCGCGCCGCCCAGGTCGGTGAGCACCGCGTCGAAGTCCAGATCCGGCGTGTAGGTCGAGCGCACCAGCGCCACGCGCACGTCGCCGGTCAGGTCGACCGTGCGGTCGAGCAGGCCCTCCAGGGCCGTCGTGTAGGCGCCGTTCACGCGCCGCCCTCGGCCGGCTTCTCGATCACGTGCTTGATGCGGCCGGTCTTCTCGTCATGCACGGGCGTGCGGATCACCGTGCCGCGGCCCTCGATCTTGGCCGTGACGTGCGTGTCGCCCTGGTGCACATGCAGCTCGGCGGGCGGGACGTTGACCTGCACCGGCGCCTGGTGCACGTGCACGGCGATGGGCCGCTCAGCAGCTGCGCGCATGGCGCCGATGGCGGCGTTCAAGTGGCCGGTCAGGTCGGGCGCGGCCGGCAGCACGGTGACGGCGTTGCCGGTCGGCGCGGGCCGCGGCGGGGGCTCGTCGCGCGCCGGCAGCGGGTCGAGATCGTCGTCGTCCGGGTCGCCCTCGCCCGGCATGTCGTCGAGTTCGGCCTCCTCCTCGTACCCCAGCACCTTGCGGATCTCGTTCTCGCTGAAGGGGGCGCTCCGGCCGGCGGCGACCATGTCCTTGTTGATCGTGGCCATCTTGCCGCCCTGGTCGGCCTTCGCGTCGTCGCCCATCGCGTCGAGCGGCGCCCATTCGACCTCGAAGTCCGAGGCCTCGACGATGCCGCAGGCCTGCAGCCGGCGGATGACGGCGGTCACGGCGCCCGTCAGCAGGTTGCGCTGGCGCGACTTGCACCGGGCGTTGTCGGCGGCCTTGTCCTCGTCGCTGGCCAGGCGGCCGGTCTGCTGGCCGAACAAGATGGTGAACGGGATGCCCACGGCCGCCGCGAAGGTGTTCGCCGCGATCTCCCAGGCGCCGCGCGGGTCGTGCATCGTGGTCTGCAGCGTGTCCACCGTCACGCCCTGGCCGACGATGGCGCTGTCGACGTTGCTGTTCAGCCGGTCGACGCGGTCGTTGATCGTGGCGCGCACGTCGTCGGACGTCACGGCCGCGCCGGGCGTGCTCGGCTGCACCAGCTTCGTCGGGTCGGCATCCTTGTCGAAGACGAACCGCAGCGTGCGGGCGCTGTTCTTCAGGTAGCTCTCGGCCGCTCCGCCGCTGACCTTCTCCAGGTCGACCAAGGCATTGAACCCGGGTTGCAGCAGCGGGATGCCGTCGAAGAAGTCATCCCCGACGGCGCCCTCGGCCAGGATCAGGATGCGGCTCGGGTGCACGTCGACCCACTGCTCGGGCTTGCCCTGGGTGTCCTGGCGGTCGCTGGTGCGCATGCGGTACTGCCACATGGTCGGCTGGCCGAAGGTCTCGCTCGCGCTGTCGCTGTCCCACGCCGTCACCTTGAGCTGGTGCTCGTACACCGGCACCAGGTCGACCAGCCGCGACGCGCGCATCAGCGGCTCGCGCAGCTGCTTCCCGTCGGCCACGCGCAGGATCAGGCCGGAGAAGCGGCCGACCATGTTGCGGCGGTCCCAGTCCTGCAGCTTCGGCCAGGCGGCGACCTTCTCCAGGATGCCCTGCAGCCGGGTCTCCCAGGTCGATTCGTCGTCGCTGGCCTTCAGCTTCACCCGCGGCCATTCCTGCCAGCAGCGGTCGAGCACGTGGTGCACGGCGCGGAAGGCCGGGCCGCCGCGCAGGTAGGCGCACAGCAGGCGGTCGGGCGTCAGCGTCTCGGGATACCCGAACTGACTCCAGGCCCGCGGGCGTTTCTCGTCGAGCGAGCCGTACAGCAGCGATTCGCGCGACCGCACGAGCGCGCGCAGGTCGTCGGCGTTGATGGTGAGCTCGGGCATAGGGGGCCGATGCTAGGAACGGGGGCCTAGAAGACCCGCGACTCGGGAACCGGCTCGAGCAGCCCGGCGAACGCCCGGGAGGCCGCGTCGACCTGGTCGCTGTACGTGCCGTTCGGGAACGTGCGCAGCTCGTCGGTAAAGTCCCGGTTCCACTTGCCGCGCAGCATCACCACGTTGCCGGCGTTGACCTGGCTCGCCAGCGGCCGGGCGCGCACGACCTTGTCGCCGCTCTCCGTGCTGAAGTGGCACTCGTGCCCGGCCAGCAGCGCCGCGAAGCCCGCGACCTGCGTCTTGCCCGCCTGCCCCGGGTCTTGAGGCAGGCTCTGCTTGAGCGTGCGGCCGTCCTCCTGGGCCGTCGCGCGGATGTAGGCGTCGCGCTTGTGCACGGCGAACTGCTCGCGTCGCGCGTCGGCGATGATGACGCGGCCGTCGGCATGCCAGCCCACCTTGACGCCCGCCGTGTAGCTGCCGGCGCCCTCGGTCGCGCCCAAGTCCCACCCGCGGCACCAGTTGATGCGCCCGGCCGGGATGGCGTCGATGGTGCCGATCATGTCGGGCTGGAACTCCTCGCCGCCCGGTGGCGACGGCCGCTGCTGCAGCTGCCCAGCCACGGCGTAGGCGCCCATGACCTTCTTGTCGCGGTCGACGACAGCGCGCGGGAAGCGCTCCGGGAACAGCAGCTCGCCGACCTCCGCGCGCGGGTCGACGAAGCCGATGCTCGTGGCCTTGCGCGGCTCGTCCCACTCCATCGGCAGGCACAGATGGTCGTAGCCCAGGTCGCGCGACAGGATCAGGCCGCTGATGTCGGACTCGTGCAGCCGCTGCATCGTGATGACGATGGCGCTGCGGTCGGGGTTGTTTAGGCGGGTCGGCAAGGTCTCGGCGAACACCCGCTCGGCCTCGGCCAGCGCCGCCTTGCTGTGCGCGTCTTCCACGCTGTGCGGGTCGTCCCAGGCCACGCGGTCGCCGCGCCGGCCGGTCATGGACTTGACCGCGCACGACTGCCGCCAGCCGGCCTTCTCGTTCTCGAAGTAAGTTTTCTCGTTCTGGTCGCTGGTGAAGGCCATCGGCCACAGGCCCTGGAACCACTCCGACTGGATCAGCCGGCGCATGCGGAGGTTGTCGCGCGTGGCCAGCGAGGCCTCGTGGCTGGCGCCGATGAAGCGGTAATGCGCCAGGCCCTGCGGCCCCCACTCCCACGCCGGCCACAGGACGCCGGTCATCAGCGACTTCATCGTGCCCGGCGGGATGTTGATGAGCAGCCGCGTGATCTGGCCCGCAGTGACGGCCTCCAGGTGCTCGGCCATCGCGTCGATGTGCCAGCCGTGCACGTAGGGCTGGCCCGGCTCGAGCACGGACCAGGCGCGGCGAATGAACGTGACGAGGCTGCGCTTGCAGGCCTCGCGTTCGATCGCCAGCCAGTCAGCCTCGGCGAGCTGCAGCATCGCGGGCGGCGAGCAGTTCCTGCAGGGTCTGCGTCGAGAGGCCCGACGGGTCGAGCGCGCCGGGCACCAGCGGCGTGCCGCCCTTGCCGAACAGCTCGCGCTTCTCAGGCGCGTCCAGCCCGAGCAGCTTCGCCCGGCGCTCTGCGATCTTCAGCACCCGGTCGACCGCGCTGACCTCGCCCTTCCGCGCCCGTGGCCACAGGCCCTGCAGCATGCCGTCCAGGCGCGACAGCTCCTCCGACCGCAGCTCGTCGGCGTTGGCCGTGACCTGCGCGCGGCACTCGGCCAGGCCCGCCTGCACGAGCCGGTGGGTCTGCGACTTCTTCAGGCCCAGCTGCGCGCCGATGGCCTCGTAGCCCAGGCCGGCGCGGCGCAGCTCGAGCGCCTGGCGCTGGTGCTCGAGGCCCCGGGCGGCGCGGGCGGCGTTGGTGGTGTTCGTGGGCATGTCAGGCCTCGGCCGGCACGCGCTCCGCGGCGATCTCGTCGAAGGTGCGGCCGTCGCCTTCGAGGGTGGCGGCCTTGCCGGTGAAGGCTTGCCAGCGCCTCACGTTGACATCGACGTAGGCCGGCGACAGCTCCAGCGCGTGGCAAGACCGGCCAGTCATTTCGCACGCGATGATCGTCGTGCCGCTGCCGCTGAAGGGCTCATACACGGCCTGCCCCGGGCTGCTGTTGTTCTCGATCGGGCGCTTCATGCACTCGACGGGCTTTTGCGTTCCGTGCCCGACGCCGCTGTCGTCGCGTGCCGGAATGCTCCAAACGGTCGACTGGCTTCTGCCGCCAACATACTGCCCAGCCTTCCCGTCCCGGACCACATACCACGCAGGCTCGTGCTGCCAGTGGTAATCGCCGCGGCCAAGGGTGAAGCGGTCCTTTGCCCAGATGATCATGGACCGATGCTTAAAGCCGCAGACCTCCAGGCTGTTGAGCACTTCCCGGGTAAACAACGATGCGTGCCAGACGTAGGCAACGTCGCCGGGGAAAAGCTCCCATGCCTCGCGCCAGTCGGCTCGGTCGTCGTTCAACACTTCGCCCATCTTCTTCTTGTTCTTGTTGACGCCGGCCCGAGCGCGCCACTTCGGGTCGTACTCCACCCCATAAGGCGGGTCCGTCACCATCAGGTGCGGCTTCACGCCGTTCAGGGCCTTGGCGACATCCTCGGCCTTGGTGCTGTCGCCGCAGACGATGCGGTGCCGCCCCAGAAGCCACACGTCGCCCGGCCTCGTGACGGGTTCAATCGGCGCTGGTGGCGCATCGTCAGGGTCCGTCATCCCTTCGGTGGCGGCCGGAGGGGGCCGAAGATCGTCGAGCAGCGCCTGCAGCCCCGCGTCCTCCGCCGTCAGCCCGTCGAGCACCTGCGCCAGCATGTCGTCGTCGCGCCCGGCCATGCCGCCGATCGGGTCGATCGCGGCCAGCACGAGCCGCTCCTCGGCCTCCGACAGGTCGACGTAGAGCACCGGCACCTTCGGCTCGCTGCGCCGCAGGGCAAGGGCGACGCGCGCGTGCCCGTCGACCACGTGCCCGGTGCGCTTGTTGACGATGACGCGCTGCACCCACCCGACCTGCTTCAGCAGGCCCTCGAGCGCGTCGACCTGCTCCTTCGGGTGCACGCGCCAGTTCAGCGGGTTGGCCAGCAGCTGGTCCGGCGCCTCGTCGCCCTCGCCGACGATCCGGCTGCGAAACGCCGACGCTGCGGCGGTCTTTCCCCTACTCATGGTTTCCCCTATTCATCGTTTCCCTCCCCATCCCATTCCCGCACCTTCTTCCCCCGCGTCTTCGCCTTCGCCGACGGCTTCGGCGGCCTCTGCTTCGCCCGGCGGACCCGCTCGCGTTCCTGCCACTCGGCCGTCTCCTCCGGCCGCTGCCGGATCACCCGCAGCGTGCCGTCGGCGTAGCTGCGCTCGACACGGTACGGAGCGGGCTCGAACTGCTCGGCCGTGCCGAACCGGCCGCGCTTCAGCGACTGCACCGTGGCGG
>Ga0315904_10003130_pt1 | contig 24815 bp, 37 predicted proteins | sample LakEriMetagenome_6_FD_203529 | JGI IMG/M metagenome (GOLD analysis project Ga0315904, IMG submission 203529) | Freshwater fungal communities from buoy surface, Lake Erie, Ohio, United States - Buoy 12 MA120 | ecosystem: Environmental > Aquatic > Freshwater > Lake | place: USA: Lake Erie, Ohio... | reverse complement strand
GTCAGGGCAACTCTTGATGTGGATAACGGCGCATCAGGCAATGATGTTGCCTTCTACCTATCAGATGATGGAGTTACTTGGACACAGCTAGGCTCAACAGTTACTAATGCTGGTACAACTTCAATCTTCTCTGGAACTGCAATTCTTGAAATTGGATCAATCTTTGCAGGAACAACAGGACCTGCAGCTGGTACCTTCTACGAAGCAATCGTTAAGTCTGGCATTGACGGCTTCACAGTCTTTGATGCAGACTTTACACAGGTACCTGCTAACGCTTTGCGTATGACTGAATCTAGCTCATACAAGGCAGTAGTAACCCTGAACACTACACGCTATGCAACCATCAACCGTTCCACCTCTGGACGCAAGACTGTAGCTGTAACTCAACCTACTTGGCTCTTTGGTACTGATGACTATATGGAAGTCAACAACCGCTATATGGCTCATTCAACTGCAGCCGAGAACTATGTCTACCTCTCTGGTGCCTCTGGCAACTATATGTCAGCAACAGACAATCCACCATTGGATATTACAGGTGATTTAGATTTGCGTTGCAAGGTAGCATTAGATGACTGGACGCCTGGAGCAATTTCTGTACTTCTAAATAAATGGTCAACATCAGGCAATTTTTCTTATACATTTTATGTTGCTACCAGCGGAAGTTTAGTTTTAGCGTGGAGTTCTAATGGTTCATCAAGTGCTAATGCAACTTCTGTTGCAACTGGAATAACAGACGGTGCTACTAAATGGGTACGTGCAACATTAGACGTAGACAATGGTGCTAGTGGTAGAGATATTAAATTCTTTACATCAGATGACGGCACAACTTGGACCCAACTTGGAACGACTATCACTCAGGCAGGAACTACAAGTATTTATTCAGGAACTGCTAACCTAGAAATAGGAATTCAGAATGTAACTTCATTCCCTGCTCGCGGTAAGTTCTACCGTGCTCAAGTACTTAACGGTATTGATGGAACTACAGTCCTAGATGCTGATGCCTCAGTCATTACACTGCCATCTCAGACTACATTTGTAGACCGTTCAAGCAATGCCTACACAGTTACTATCAACAAGTCTGGCGTTGGTACATTCGTATCTACTGGCAACTATCTGTATCTGCCTGGTATTGCAACTAACTATGCCTCAGCACCTGACAGTGCTGCACTTTCTGTTACGGGTGATATTGATATCCGTTGCAAGGTTGCACTTGATGATTGGACACCAAGTGCTTTAACAGCATTAGTATCAAAGTCGCAAACCACTGTGCAGCGTTCATATTACTTAGCAGTTGAAACAAATGGCAGATTGTCTCTATATTGGTCACCAAATGGTTCAACGCAATTAACTTCAACATCTACTGTTGCACCAACTATTGCAGATGGAGCAACCCTTTGGGTACGCGTAACACTTGATGTGGACAATGGGGCAAGTGGAAATACTGCAACATTCTTTACCTCAGATGACGGTATCACTTGGACAACATTGGGTTCACCAGTAGTTACTGCTGGAACTACATCAATTTTTGATGCAACATCACAACTTGAAATTGGAGCAGCATCAGGTGGAACAGCACAAGCAGCCCGTGGCAAGTTCTTCCGCGCACAGGTACTCAACGGTATCGGTGGCACACTGGTATTTGATGCTAACTTTGAGAACAGCATTACCAGCCTATTGCAGACATCATTTACTGAATCCTCAACTAATGCTGCCACTGTAACAATCAACCGTTCTGGTAGCACATTCCGCAGTGCTGGTGTTATTGATGCTGGTTACCTCTACCAAGGGGCAACTAATACCTTTGCTAATAGCACTATTGATTACTTAAAGTTTGGATTAACTGATTCCTTTACAGTACTTGCTGTATTTAGACAATGGGCAACTACAGCAGATAAGAGAATTATATCAACTGTTGGAACTCTTGGCGGTTATACAATAAGCCAATTAAGTTCAAATAGAGCATACTTCCAAGTAACTGATGCAACGGTATTTCCAACAGCCACAGTAAATGTAACTGATGGAAGTTTTACTACATTAACTGGCGTTAGAAATGTTACTGCTGACACCATTGCAGCATATGTTAATACCGCAGCACCTGTTTCAGTAACTGATACTAATACTAAATCAACAAGTAACAATATTGATAATTTTAGAATTGGAAATCAAACAGGAGCCGTTTATGCTGATATGGAGTTTATCGGTGCAGCAGTATTCCGCAGTGTGTTGACAGCAGCTCAGATTCGTCAAATCTCTAACTACTTTGCTAACCGAGAGGCATACCTATAATGGGAACACTACGTTCAACTGAGGTTGTATTCATTCCTAATGAAGATCCTGACCTGCCAGATACAGCTGTGCCTGCCTGCCAAGGGCTAGTCATCAACGGTGTTCTCTTAGGGGATCCTGTGGAAATTGATGGAGATCCCAACACCTATGAGTGGGATGATGGCGCTTTCCCTACCGGCGTGGTATACCCAGATGGAACCGTAGTTCCAGATGAAGAGCCTGTATAGTAGGCTGCTATGAAAGTAGCCGTATATGCAATTGCCAAGAACGAGGAAAAACACGTAGCTAGGTGGCTGACATCAAGCCTTAAGGCTGACTATCACCTGATAGCAGATACTGGTTCTACAGATGAGACAGTTGCCATAGCCAAGTCCCTTGGCATCAATGTCATAGAGATCAAGGTTGAGCCTTGGCGCTTTGACACAGCAAGAAACCTCAGCCTAGATGCACTGCCAGATGATATTGACTACTGCATAGCCCTAGATATGGATGAGGTGCTAACTCCAGGCTGGCGTGAGCAGCTTGAGATTGCCTTCTCAGAGGGCATAGAACGGCCACAGTACCGCTTTATTACCTCGTGGGATGAAAAGGGTAAGCCTCTTACTGAGTTCGATGGATTCCGTATCCACAAGCGTCACGGTATGACCTGGGTCCACCCTATCCACGAGGTCTTAAGATGCACCGAGGGTGAAGACAAGCACAAGGTTTACCCCTTTGAGATTCACCACCTGCCAGATAACTCTAAGCCAAGGCATTATCTCAAGCAGTTAGAGGCAGCAGTCAAGGCAGATCCTAATGCCCGTAACCTGTACTACCTAGCCAGAGAATACTTTGGTCACAGCAAACTGGACAAGGCACAGAAGGTCATCAAGCGATACTTAAAGGTATCTGAGTTTGCAGCTGAGAAGTCTTATGCAATGCGGATGCTAGCCAAGTGTGAGGCACACAAGCAGGAGCATTGGCTCCTTGCCTCAATGGAAGAGTATCCAAGCCGTGAGTCAGTACTGGCTCTGGCTAACTACTATTACAACAACCAACGCTGGGCAGAGTGCAACTATGTTGCCAAGCGTGGATTAGATTTCAAAGAAAGATCATCAGAGTTTCTATCAGAGAACTGGGCGTGGGGTCATATGGGTTATGACCTTGTGGCTGTCTCTGCGTGGAAACTAGGTAACTACCAAGAAGCCTACGAGTATGGTCAGCAAGCAGTTCTTAAATCACCTAATGATGAAACTTTACAGAATAACCTCAAGTCCTACCGGGAGAAGATAGATGGCTAGTAAGATTTGTTGTCATTGTAAAGTTGATAAGAATATCTCTTTGTTTAATAGGGACATTAGCGTTCCTGATGGACGAGCAAGAATATGCAGGCCTTGTAGAGCAAAGACAAGAAAAGAACAAATCAAAAAGAATCCTGAACGATATGCAAAAAGCAGAAAAGATTATGATGAAAAAACGAAAGACTTTAAAAAAATTTATTTCTTTCAAAGAAGGCACGGAATAACACCAGAAGAGGTGCTTAACCTTGTTGAAGAACAAGGTGGTTGCAAGATATGCAAAGCAACAGAACCTGGTGGAACTGGGTACTGGCACGTAGACCACGATCATAAATGTTGTGGAGATAGATTCTCTTGCGACAATTGTCGTAGAGGAATCCTGTGCAACAGATGTAATTTAATGCTAGGTATGGCAAGGGACAGTAAGGAGATTCTACTCCTTGGGTCTAAATACATAGAGGAATACGAGGAAAGAAAATATGCCGAATCTGAATGATATGGTCAACGAAGTACGCTCTAACCTACAAGGGTACACACTTCGTCAAGACCGCTTAACATACCTTGCCAATACAGGTGGCATCACTGCATCTGGTACTGAGATTCAGGTTGGTTCATCTAACAACCTTGCCAAAGGCATCATTGAGATTGATGACGAACTGATCTGGATTGACTCTTTTGATAAGGCAACCAGCACAATGAACGTTATCCCTGCAGGCTTTGGTCGTGGATATCAGGGAACAGATGCTGCATCTCACGCACAGTATGCACCAGTTATCTTGTCTCCAACCTTCCCACGTCAGAACATCAAGCGTGCTATCAATGACACTATCAACTCATTCTTTCCTAAGCTCTGGGGCGTAGGTTCTACAACCTTTACCTTCAACGCAAGCCAGACTGCATACACACTGCCAGCAGAGGCTGAGTCTGTGATCTATGCCTCTTGGCAGACAACAGGCTCTAGCCGTGAGTGGTTGCCTATCAACCGCTGGCGTATGGACCCAATGGCTAACGTGACCACCTTTGGCACTAACAACACTATTAACATCTATGAGAACATCCAACCAGGTAGAACTATCCAGGTTTTCTATACCAAGGAACCAACAGTTCTAACAGATAACGGTGATGACTACGCATCAGTAACAGGACTACCTGCATCATCATATGATGTGGTTATCCTTGGTGCCTCATACAAGTTGCTTTCATTCCTTGACCCAGGTCGTATCAACCTTACATCTGCTGAGTCTGACTTGAACGACTCAAAGATTCCATACAATGCAGGTGTTGGTGCATCTCGTTACATCTACGCTCTATACCAACAGCGTCTTAATGAGGAAGCACTCAAGCTACAAGACAAATATCCAGTACGAATCCACTATACGAAATAAGGTAGACCAATGACACGTAAGTACTCATCGATTAGCGTAGAGACAACACTACAAACAGGTATCGGTTCTGGCGATACAACTATGACTGTACCTTCATCATCTGCTGCTACCTTGCTTCTTGGTGGAGTCTCACTTTCTGCAGGTAACGTGGACCAGTTCACAGTGGTCCTTGATCCAGATACTGCCAACGAAGAGATTGTGTTTATCACCGACGTATCAGGTGCATCATTTACAATCAACCGTGCAGAGGCAGGAACTGCTGCAGTTGCTCATACTGCAGGTGCAGTTATTCGCCACTCATTAACATCAGATGACCTGACTTACTACACATCAGGTGTAGACAATGCAGCAACAGCTGCAGGTACATTGACTTTCAGCAATAAGACTATTGCCCTTGGCTCTAACTCAGTCTCAGGTACTACAGCACAGTTTAATACTGCACTGACAGATGGTGACTTTGCTACCTTGGCAGGTACTCAGACTCTAACTAACAAGACTCTGACTACGCCTGTGGCATCTATTGCCATCAATGCCCAGACAACTGCATACACACTGGTAGCCACAGACAAGAGCAAGTTGGTCACTATGACATCTGCTACTGCTGCTAACTTCACAGTGCCACCAAGTGTATTCTCAGCAGGAGATATCGTCTATGTTGCACGTCTAGGTGCAGGTACTTGTGCTCTGACTGCAGGTGCTGGAGTAACTATCAGCACTACGCCTGGCCTATCACTTCGTGCTCAGAACTCAACAGCAGCAGTTATCTGCACAGGAACTAACACGTTCCTAGCAACAGGAGATCTTTCTTAATGCTTAACCTATTGGCTTTTATTGGTAACTATGTGTCCCCAGTGACTACAACAACTACCACTACGCCTGCTCCAACAACTACGCCACCTCCTACCACCACCGTTGCTCCACCTCCAACAACAACAGTTGCGCCACCACCTACTACAACAGTAGCTCCAACAACTACACCGCCTCCGACAACTACAGTGCCAACTACTACTTGGTACTGCACCACATTCAATGGTGGGCGCTATACTTCTTCTGTGAATGTCAGCGAAGACTGCGTAGTTTATTGTTCTACAACTGGTTATCCTGACCAAGTTCCTTGTTAAAACGATAAATTGGAGTAGGCAAATTAGCGAAGATGTTAAGCCTTGGGATATGTTCAACGGAACACCAAGGGCCACTAAGGAAGAGACAGAGCGCAGATTTAATATCTGCCAGAGCTGCCCAGAACTGGTGGAGTTAACATCTACCTGTAAGCAGTGCGGTTGCTTTATGTATATGAAGACCAAACTAGAACCTGCTACTTGTCCGTTAGGTAAGTGGTAATGGCATCTATATTTGTACAGATATCCTCATACGAGGACTTTGAATTACCTAAGACTATCCTTGATGCAGTAGCAAAGAGCAGTGGCAATCACACCATCTGCTTTGGTATCCATAGTTGTTACAGTGGAGAGAACCAACTGTTTACTCCGTTAGTTCCTAACTTTAGATTACTAGCAAGTAAGGCACCAGAAGGTGTCGGAGTAGGCATTGGCAGGAATATAGCAAATTCACTATATGCAGGCCAAGACTATTATCTACAGGTAGATGCACACACCAGGTTCTATCAGAACTGGGATGATGAACTCATCCGTAACATCTTAGAGTTTCAGGCACAAGGTATAGCAAAGCCTTTGATTACTGCATACCCTGCATCATATGTCTATAACAACCAGTTAAAGGAACACTGCGACTGGGATAGATCAGTAACTAGCATTTCATTTGCAGAAAAACCTGAGCAGTTTGAACAGAGTTTAATACCTAGCCAGTTAGCAGTACCCAGCGAAGGTGGCATTAAGCAGACATCAGTATCGGCAGGGTTTATCTTTACATTAGGTGAGTTCGCTTCCCTGGGATTCAACGAGAAGATAATGTTTTGGGGAGAAGAGATCCTCATAGCAGCTCGTGCTTATACACACGGCTTTGATTTAATGATTCCAGATAAGCAATATATCTACCATCTTTACTTTGACCCAAGTTCAGTGTTCCAAAAGAACCTGCGTAGACACGTGTGGAAAGACTTTCCTGACCTGTACTACGCAAAGGATGCTGAGTCTAAAGCAGAAGTCTATGACATCTTATCAACTGAACGTGTTGGTAGAGATGCGCTAGGTACTGCTCGCACGCTAGATGAATATGGCAAGTACGCAGGACTAGATTTTAAGAACAGATCAGTCATAACATAAGGAGAACAAATGGCAACCGAGTTCGACATTACGGATCCAATCCCATATCCATTATCGAACCCAGCAGGTGCTACGAACTTTTCAGCAACTGGTGTTGCATACGATGTAGCCTTTGCCAGCAATCCATTCTTTATCGGAGCATCCGATGATGCACCTTATCGTCGCGTAACAGCGCAGTATCGTAAGCAACAGATTGACCAATCCAGAGAACCAGGTGAGCAAACACTTACCGGTTGGTGGACTCGTAGCCAGTCATCATTTCACTATGGTCAAGGCATCAAGTTCTTTGAGCCACTACAGGATGAGTCGCTTCGCTTCCAGTACACAGAGTCTAAGGGTATGGATGTCTGGACTAAGGGACAGGCAACGCTTCTAAAGAGCGTTGACAACGTACACACAGTAACTGGTGCTATTCAATCAAGTGGTCTGCCTTGGCAAACAGCTCGTTCTATTCAGTGGGTTAAAAGCGGTAACACATACGACGGTGCTTTAGTCTGGGATGAGTACGATGTAGACAAGGTATTCCCACGCATTACTGTATCTATCACCACCAAGGCCTTAACATCTAACGTAGCAACACTAACCACTAGCGTAGATCACGGTCTGTCTATTGGTATGCAGATTACAGTATCAGGTGTCGATGCAACTTTTAATGGTGAGTACCGCATTACTACTATTCCAACGAGTACAACCCTTACCTATGCCAAGACAGCATCAAATGTATCACCTACTGCAGTATCTCCAGCAGGTACAGGAACAGCTGAAGTTATCCACTTCATTGACTACATCTCAGGTACTGATTATCCAGTCTATGCAATCTGTGATGATGGAGTCTATGCCTATTGGGTAACACGCATCCTTGATGCAGGTGTTGATAAGACTGTTATGTATAAGAAGTTGCTGACAGATGACTCATCTGTTGCTGCTACTGAAATGTGGAGAAGCAACGCCATCGTCATTGATCGTGGCGTGATGGAGTACACCAAAGAACGTATTATCCTTAATATCAACAACAGGATCTACGAGATGCCAACATCTGCCACAGCCTTAACTGGCTCAGGTGGTGGAACTCTTGTCTACACACACCCTGACGCAAATGTCTACTACACCAGCATTGCCTCATCAGGTGCTGCTATCTACTTATCATCCTTTAGCGGTATCCAATCAGTTATCACCAAGTTCACACTGACATCAACCGGTGCTATGCCTACCTTGACCAGTGCTATTACAGCAGCAGAGATGCCAGTAGGCGAGAAGATATTTAAGATTGGCTACTACCTTGGGTATCTAGCCATTGGTACATCAGAAGGTGTACGCATTGCTGCAGTATCAGAGACAGATGGCTCTGTTAACTATGGAGCGCTTCTCTTTGAAAGCACGCAACCAGTCTATGACTTTGCATTCAGAGATAGATTTATCTGGGCTACAACTGGCGTTGAGACACAAGCAGGTACAACTCGTATCGATCTAGGTACACCTACAGGAACCTTGCTCTTTGCCTATGCCTATGACCTGTATGACTCAACGGATACTGTGCTACACCACACAACAGCTGCAGCATTTGTAGGCCAGACCAACCGCTTGCTGTTTGCAACAGCAGGTGATGGAACAGATGGCAAGGTCTACATTGAGTCAGCATCTACCCTTATCTCAGGTGGCTACATCCGTACCGGATTTATCCGTTACAACACCACAGAGAATAAGATCTTTAAGATTATGCAGACACGTGCAGATAACACCTACGGTGCTGTATCTGTAGATTCTATTACAGCAGATGATACCTACTACCGCATTGGTTCCTTCGGACAGGCAACTGCTATCAGCGATGTCAACATCAGCTTCCCAACTGGATCAGTTGAGTTCCTAGGATTCCAGTTTAACTTCACACGTTCTACTACAGATACCACACAAGGTCCAATCTTTACTGGATACCAGGTTAAGTCACTGCCAGCAGTACCACGTCAGCGATTGATTCAGTACCCAGTAATGTGTTACGACCACGAGAAAGACCACTACGGCGTTGAGGTTGGCTATGAAGGATCAGCCTATGACCGCATCAGCCAGCTAGAAACAATTGAAAATCTAGGCGACACCATCCGCGTCGAAGATTTTAGAACAGGTGAGTCCTACCTAGGACTTATCGAAGAGATGGACTTCATCAACCGCACACCAACTGACAAGCGCTTCTCCGGCTACGGAGGCTTGTTACTGGTCACTATCCGCACCGTCTAGGAGAACATTCGATGCAGGCATCAGACTACGCAACCATTGCCGTTGCAGTAAGTACCGTACTGGCTACATTCCTTACAGGAGTTCGTTGGCTAGTCAAGCATTATCTGGCAGAACTTAAGCCCAATTCTGGAACAAGCCTGCGTGATTCATTGGACAGATTAGAAAAAAGAGTAGACGACCTATTCAAGTTAGTAGCTGAGAAATGAGTGAGAATGAAACCTGTTGTCAAGAAAGCCACACCTGCCGCTATTGCTGTTCTGCGCCAGGCCACAGCGATAGCACCATTGCGTTTGAAAGCATCCGATGGACTTCTGCCGTCGAAGGAGCATCAAGTACAGAATCCGGACTCTGACCACAACACAGGTCACGCCGTAGATTTAACACACGATGTGATAGCAGGCATTGATTGCAACGTAATCTTTGAGAAGTTGCAAGCAGACCCACGTGTTGACTATCTGATATTCAAGGGAAAGATCTGGTCAAAGGATAAGGGACTGCGTGTATACAAGGGTTCCAACAAGCACACAAAACATCTTCACATCTCCATCAAGCAGGGATGTGGAGGCGATACCTCGCCTTGGTTTGCCTGGCTAGGTAAGCCAAAGAAGATCAACACAATCAAAGCAGTAGTCAGACGATTGCCTAATAAGTACTCAGAGAAGACTGTCTAAGGAGAACCGATGAACAAGAAGAAGTTAGAAGCAATGGCAGCTACGTACCTACGTGCTGGTATTGCAGCAGTAATCGCATTATGGCTTGCAGGCGTAACAGATCCAAAGGCTTTAGCAACAGCAGGTATCGCTGCTATTGCAGGTCCATTGCTTAAGGCATTAGACCCAAAGGCTACAGAGTTCGGACGTGGGTCTAAGTAACCCATCAACGCGAGGCAAGAGAGAGGCCGCCCTTCGGGGCGGCTTCTTTTTTTATGCCGTTTTATCGACAGAGCAAGGAACTACTACCAGATTACCGCAGTTAACACAGGTAGCATCAAGGAAGTACCAGACCAGTTCATAGTCTTCAAAGGCTGCCATAACGTTGAATACCTGGGAGCCACACGGACACACGTGGATAGGTCCTAAACCCCGCAGATCGGCTCCAAAGGGCTCAGGAATGGTATCCTTGCGCCATCTTAACGATGGCAGGGTTGGTAGACGGAACCGCATAGTGCTCGGCACGGCTCCTTCCTGTGGTCAGTCGCCTCTCGGCTTACAGCCTCGGCCCCGTAAGGGGGCCGTACCGTTATCTCGCCTTACGGCTCGAATTATAGCGCCAGGTATGTGTGTCTCAGGTAACGACACGCCGTAGGTGTGTTAGACTCTCAGGTATGACCACGATCACGGGAGTTCAGTTAATCGATTACGCGGTCTTGGTAGCTGACTCTCAGATAACCGAGGACAACTTAGTAACGCTTGCCGTTACTACGCCCAAGATCGTTGAGGTGGGTAAGTATCTCATCGGTATCTCAGGTGATACCAGACCAGGTGACATCCTTGCCTATAACTGGAAACCACCCCTTTATCGTGGTGAAGATCCAGTCCAGTTTATGGGCAAGAAGGTAATACCAAGTATCAACACAGCCTTTAGCGATAACAACTACGACTACAACAAGGAGAGTAAAGATGGTGGCTTCGATTATCTCATTGCTTTTAACGGCAATATCTTTCGTATTGCTTGTGACCTGTCTTTTTTCCAAGCAGATCACGGAGCGTACGGCATTGGTTCTGGTGGGCAGCTCGCTCTTGGCTACCTGTATTCAGCTATCAAACCTGATATGGAATTAGCCTACGCCAAGCGACACGCCCGTAGAGCCGTAGAGATTGCGTCGGTACTTGACGCTAATACTGGCAAGCCTTTACAGTTGGTAGTCCAAGAAAGACTCTAGGAGGAGTTATGGAAAAGACTATCGGATACGCTTTGAAAGAAGCCTACGATACTGGTTATGAAGATGGAGTTACTTCTGTAGTAAAAGCTGCAGAAGAAGATATGAAACTGTTATTGAATCAGGTGAAGAATGGGTGAGTGGCTTATCTACTGGGGAATTATTCTCTTTATCATTCTATTCTGGAATCACACAAGATGTCAGTAACAGATCCTAAAGAACTACTACTGACTGCACTACGTGCAGGTGATGCTAAGCGTTCACGTTCTACACAGGTACAGATCGGTCCATCAGAGGTTGGTGGTTGCCGTCGTAAGGTGTGGTACCGATTGAACGATCAACCTGAAACTAATGACAACGAACTTAAACTCGCTGCCATTATGGGTACTGCTATTCACGCTGAGATTGAAAGAGCGTTAGCAGATAACAAAGATGTTTTGATTGAAACAGAAGTTGAGTACAACGGTATGAAGGCACACATTGACTGCTTCGTACCAGGTACTGGTGATGTTATCGACTGGAAGACAAGTAAGGTGCGTAACCTTTCTTACTTCCCATCAACGCAACAGCGTTGGCAAGTACAACTTTATGGCTACCTCCTAGCAAATAACGGCTATGCGGTCAACCGAGTGTCTTTGGTGGCAATTGCCAGGGACGGGGACGAACGTGATGTCAAGGTGCATACTGAAGACTACGATGAGTCTATTGCTCTTGAGGCACTCGGTTGGCTAGCAGCTGTCAAGGAAGCAAAGGAAGCACCAGCACCTGAGAAGGATGCTAGTTACTGCCAGCACTACTGCAAGTTCTACGACTCATCAGGTGAGATGGGATGCGTTGGTCTAAAAAAAGAACGTACACCAGTCAGTGATGTAATCATTGCTGATGCAGATGTTGACAAGAATGCACTACTGTACTTACAGTTAGCAGCACAGATTAAAGATTTAGAAACACAACAGGATTCATTGAAGGCATCCTTTGAAGGATTACTGGGTACTACTAATTCAGGTATCGAAGTAAGTTGGACAACTGTCAAAGGACGTGAGTCAGTTGATAGTAGCGAGGTAGAAAAACTATTAGGGTTTGTCCCTAAGAAGGTAGGAGCTGAAAGCCAGCGACTATCTATAAAGCAAATCGGAGGTAAGTAAATGGCTACAGAAGGTACAAAGTTTCAGATCAACTACAAGTTGAATGACGGAACACTTATCAATTTATATGCAGCATCAGTTCAGGAACTAGAAGCAGGTCTTGCAGATCTTTCTATGAATGCAATGAACATTCGTGCAACAGGACTGGAACTAACAGGTGGAGCAGCACCAGTTGCAGCAGCACCAACAGTTGCAGCAGTTGCTCAGGCATTTAATGCAACACCAGTTGCAGCACCTGCGCCACAAGGTGGCGGTAATACCTGTCGTCACGGAGTAATGGCTTTCCGTGAAGGAACATCAGCTAAGGGACCTTGGAAGGGCTATATGTGTGCTGCACCAAAGGGTGCAACAGACAAGTGCGATACCATCTGGGTTCGATAAATGTCACGGCGACCAGATCAATTTGAGTCGCCAAGTTGTGCAACAGTAGGTGGAGATTATTGGTTCCCTGAACTAGAGGTAGGCCAACCTAATCAAGCAGAAGCAAGAATAGCTAAGTCTATTTGTGCTGCCTGTCCACATAAGGTTGAGTGTGCTGAGTGGGGTATCTACAATGAAGCGCACGGTGTCTGGGGCGGTCTAACTAATAGAGATCGCCAAGCAATTCGTCGCCAAAGAGGTATCAAGATTCATCAGGAGGATAAGAGTGCTTAATCTATCCCGTGCGTGGGGTGGTGTGCTTACTAAGGCAACACCATTGCCTGACGTGTGGGTTGGCTTAGCTGCCAAACAGATTAAGTTCAGGCGTGGTCAGGTATGTATGGTTGCAGCAGCACCTAATGCTGGTAAGTCAATGTTCGCATTGATCTATGCAATCAAAGCAAAGGTACCTACGCTGTTCTTTTCTGCTGATACTGATACAACTACCGTGATGATGCGAGCAGCATCGATAACATCAGGTCACTCACAGATTACTGTTGAGAGCAACTTAGCTGGAAACAGCAAACACTACAACCATCACTTTGAAAAGATGGACCATATCAAGTGGGTATTTGACTCATCACCTTCGATAGATGATCTTGAACTAGAGATAAGAGCATACGTAGAACTCTACGGAATTGCGCCAGAACTTATCATCATAGATAACCTAATGAATGTGGCAGCAGAGACAGACAATGAATGGTCAGGGCTACGTGCAATTATGATGGAGTTGCACGATATGGCACGTAAGACAGAAGCCTGCGTAATGGTGCTACACCACGTCTCTGAGCAATCAGAGTATGGCTCACCTAGCAAGCCACCTGCACGTCGTGCAATCCACGGTAAGGTCAGTCAACTACCTGCTCTGATACTTACACTGGGTTATGATCCAGGACAAGCATTGTTGGCAGTAGCTGCAGTGAAGAACCGATTTGGTCCACACACAGCAGATGCTTCCGATTATGCACAACTAATAGTAAACTATGCAGCGTGTCAGATATCTGATCAGAACGAGTTTGGTTGGATGTTAAGGCGCGATGTAATGGCCGGATATGATGGAGGATACAATGTCCAATAGCAATCTAGTTATTTTGCCTTCTCGTAGTAGGCCAGATAACGTTGAACGATGCATCAATGCACTCAAAGAGAACTCAGTTGTATCTGATTTCTGTGTTGCAATTGATGATGACCAATCAGATTTATACCCACGCTTAGATGATGTTATCTATGAGGTCAATCCACGACTTCGTATGAATGGCACACTGAACCTGGTAGCAAATAAGTATGCAGATAAGTACAAGACTATCTACTTCCTTGGCGATGACCACTTGGTTAAGACTAAGAGTTGGGATAGACACCTAGCAGAAGCTATCAACATCAAGGGCTACGGCCTTGCCTATGGCAATGACTTGCTACAGGGTAAGAACCTAGCAACTGCTGTGATGATGAGTACCAACATCATCCAGACTCTAGGCTTTATGGCACCGCCTAAGTTGATTCACCTGTTTATGGATAACTTCTGGATGACACTTGGCTTGAAGATTAACTCACTGTATTACTTTGATGATGTCATCATTGAACATCTACATCCGTACGCAGGTAAGGCTGAGATGGATGCAGGTTATGCTGATGCTAACTCGGAAGAGGTAGGAACTGCAGACCAGAAAGAGTTTGTGCGTTACCTATCAGAAGAGTTTGAAGATGACCTACAAAAAGTGATGAAGTTAATCGGATGAAGATTCTCATAACAGGTAATCACGGTTTCGTTGGTAAGTATTTCCATAAGCGTTTAGGTCCTGACAACGACATAACAGGTATTGATATCAAAGATGGTATCGATTGTCGAGACTTCTTCAAGAAGGATGACTCGCAGTATGATCTAGTTATTCACTTAGCTGCAATCGTAGGTGGACGTGAGTCCATTGAGGGCAGACCAATGGCAGTAGCAGATAACTTCTCTATTGACTCAGAGTTCTTTCAATGGTGCTTAAAGACTAAGCCTAAGAAGGTAGTTTACTTCTCATCTAGTGCTGCATACCCAACCCATTACCAGCAAGGTACTGAGGCGAAGCGTTTGCAGGAGTGGATGATTACACCTAGCGCACCTCACTCACCTGATATGACTTACGGTATGGCTAAGGTAATCGGTGAATACCTTGCATCATTTGTTGAGAATGTGCATATATTCAGACCGTTCTCAGGTTACTCATACCTGCAAGATACGAGCTATCCGTTTCCTATGTACATCAGACGTGCTGTTAAGAAGTCAGATCCGTTTGAAGTATGGGGACCAGGTACACAGACACGAGACTTTATTCATATCGAAGATATTGTCAGCGCAGTACTGACTGCAGTGGAGGAAGGCATTACTGGACCTATCAACCTAGGTACAGGTAGATCTACTTCATTCCTTGAACTAGCACAGATGTCAATGGATGCAGTTGGTTACAAGGGTGAGATACTTACTCGACCTGATAAGCCAGTTGGTTGTATGCACCGTGTATCTGATAACACAAAGCTATTAAGTTTCTACACTCCAAAGATTACTTTGGAAGCAGGAATCATAGAGGCGGTAACAGCACTTGGCTAACAAGAATGGACGTAAGGGTTCTCAGTTTGAGACAGATGTTATGAAGTGGCTTCGCGGTGCCGGAGTTATGGCAGAACGTTTGACTAAGGCTGGGGCTAAGGATGAGGGAGATATGGTTGTTATCATATCTGGAGAAACCTACATCCTTGAACTCAAGAACAGGCAGACACTATCTCTGCCTGAGTTCTGGAGAGAAGCACAGGTTGAGGCGCTTAACTATGCTAAGGCACGTGGGCTTGGGGAAGCACCTTTGTCTTATGTTGTAGTTAAGCGTCGCAACGCTTCAATAGATCAAGCGTGGGTCATTCAAGACCTCAATCAATGGTTAAAGGAGAAGAAGTAAATGCCAGTACCAGGTGGAGAAATTAGTACATCACAGATTTGGAGTAACTCAGATGCCGTCAGTAATCAAGTCGTTGAAGAAACGCAGGAAGACAACACAGCGGGGCAAGCCGATGCCACAGAGCAAGAGGTGGTCGAAGGTGGAAGTCAGGCAGAAGGATGATCTGCCAAAACTGCCTTAGAGGTGGCGCTGAGAACAGACTCAGCCACCTGAAACGAGCTGAGCATTGGCACACTAAGTGCGATTACAAGGGGTGCGTATGTCAACACAAGACTGGTCCAGGTCACGCAAAGGTGGACGGTATAAAGGTTCCGTTGATGCAAACGCAATCCCCATAAGTCCTATCATCACCTTCTTTGGTGGTGAGGTACGCGATGGTCGAGAGGTAGCAGTGCGTTGTGTGATGCACGCTGACTCACGTCGCAGTGCTTCTATGAATACAGATAAGAACCTTTACTACTGTCAGACTTGTGGCAAAGGTGGCAACGCAGTCAACATAGTCTGCATACTAGAGAACTTGGAGTTTAATGATGGCCTCAAACGTGCAATCGAAATTGCTGCTAGAAGCGGCGCAGAGATACGCTCAGGACATAACTCCAGAGGCGCTAAACGCGCTATCAGAACGTGGGATATCTGAGGTTGTAGCTGCTAAGTTCCAACTCGGTACTGTTTCTGTACCACACAATGGTCACGAGATGTACGAGGGTTGGATATCTATTCCATACATCACAGCCTCTGGCTCTTGTGTTGGCTTTAAGTTCAGACGATTAGATGATGCTAAGCCTAAGTACGGTAGCCCTACTGGGCAGAAGGCACACCTGTATAACGTGTGCGATATTACTATTGACTCACCTTACATCGTTGTATGTGAAGGAGAGTTAGATGCAGTAGTCACTAGCGGAATGCTAGAGATCCCAGCAGTAGGTGTACCTGGTGTTGCTGCTTGGAAGACACACTTTCCAAAGCTCTTTGCTGGGTATGAGACTGTCTATGTTGTTGGTGACAATGACATCAAAGAGGATGGCTCTAACCCAGGTGCTGAGTTTGCTAAGCGTGTGGCTAACGAGGTTTTGAACGCAGTTATTGTTACACTACCACCAGGTATGGACATCAATGACTACTACCTGGCACACGGGGCAGATGCTACACGTGCTTTGCTAGTAGGTGAGCAGATTGGATAAGAGTGAATGGCGACAGATGGTACAGATTTTGCAGCATATGGGCTTCCAGATCCTAGAGATCAATATGGAAACCGAGACTATACTGCTTCGTCCTACGCCGACAAGATAGATGCAGCTTTCATTGCAGATGTCTGGCGTATTATGGACCAAGCTGGCAATCTACTGGTGCGTAAGCACCACGACTACGGTCCAAAGAACATTGCTCACTCACCAGGTGGACCACTTAATGGTCTGCGTGTACGTATGTGGGACAAGATAGCTCGCATCAATAACCTACTTGACTCAGGTGTTAAGCCAAGCAATGAGTCCTTGCGTGATTCATTCTTAGACTTACTGAACTACTCAGCTATTGCAATGATGGTACTCGATGGCGTATGGCCTGAAGTGCAGGACAATGACTGAGTTACACCCAGTTGTGTATGACCTAGCACCTAGCGTTGCTGGCACTATCTATCGTAGGTATAAGAACTATGTAGAGCGTGACGACATCAAGCAGGAGTGCTTAGCGTGGGCTATGACACGCAACTCATACATCACAGAACAGATGAACGAACCTAATGATGAGCGACGCAAACACAATGAACAGCGCATTGCTTATCAGATGCGACGTGTAGCAGAACGCTATGCTCGCAAGGAGAAGGCATCAAAGTCTGGGTATCAAACAGGTGATGAGGTTTACTATGACAGCGCAAAGATCGGACCGTTGATTCCCTTTGTTATCGCAGCAGTTATAGATGGCACAGTATTAGAACAAGTACAACAGATGGTGCAGGATGGACAACCTAAAGGTAAGTCCAGCCCAGCAGAAGGCGGCAACCTATTAGCAACTCTGATTGACATTAAGCGTTCATACCTGAAACTAGATATCGAAGATCAAACCCTGCTACGTCTGCGCCACCACGAGAGTTTCACCTTGCAACAGATTGCAGCACACCTAGAGTGTGCAGTATCTACAGCAGATCGCAGATGCAACAATGCTATGCGTAAGTTAATAGATCAGTTGGGCGGTCAGTCGCCTTGGCAATGAAAGAACAAGACCTCTTTGACTTCCTTAAGTCTAGTCTGTATCCGGACTTAGAGAAGGCACCTGGTATCTATGATGCCTTTGATTGTGTTAGTGCTACCGCTGGTCACTACATAGAACTCAAGTGTCGCTATACACACTACGATACCTTGCTGATTGAAGAGATGAAGTATCGCAAGCTGATAACGCAGGCTGCTGAGCGAGATCTTATCCCGTTCTACATCAACTCGACACCGAAGGGTGTCTTTTCTTTTGACCTAATGGATGTACCTGAACCTGAGTGGAAGGTTGGTTGGATGCCAGCGACTACAGAGTTCTCACGCAACCACAAGATGGAGAAGTTAGTAGGTTATCTGCCTATCGAGGAGGCTATAGAACTATGATTTATTACTACAGATGTGGACAGTGCGGTGAAGGACTATCAGTTGAGCGTTCTATCCACGAGGATGCAAAGGATCCTGGTTGCTTTGATTGCCACGTACCTATGTCCCGTGTCTACGACGCGCCCGCTATCACCTTCCGTGGTCGTGGCTTTTACACCACAGACAAGTAGTGCTACAATTACATCACGTCGTTGCACCCGCAACGGAGTGCTAGCAAGAAGCCCCCGCCAGTTACGGCGAGGGCTTTTTGTTTGCTAGGAAAGGGTTAGAAACCTAGCACATCTATTAGTTGTCTACCTATAGTGTAAGTGTACACCGGAGGGATAGCTTCCACCAACTCTCCCCAGATCATCCAATCAATACCCATTGACTCACGGGCTTCCTCAATACTCTTTGCTGTATGTCCACCTTTAGGTATCTCATCACGCATTGAACCATAGATACCAACAGGTTTACCTTGTGTCTTATGATCGCATACTGAACCTGTTAGTTGATGGCTAGACTCAAAGAGTCTATGCCTGCGTACCTTCAGCCCAAATGATGAACCACAGAATTGCACCGGGTTAATCAATGGTGCACCTGGTACGTTCTCAATTACATAAGGCACACCGCTTTCAATCAATGCTGCTCGTGTCTGCGGAATAAGATCTACTTTGTCGGTGCTCTTACCCTGCGCGTTGCGTAGGTGCTGAGTACGTGAGTGTGTCTGACAGGGAGGGCTAGCTGCAATCACATCAAAGGTACGCAAGTAGTCTAGGTCTTGCAGTATCTCTAGGCAATCTGCCTGTATAAACTCATACGGGTAACGCTTCTGCTTCTTGATGTCAATTCCTACTACATCAAAGCCAGCGTCAGCGTAGCCCTTGCTCGCTCCACCAGCCTTGCAATAGAGATCAAGTAACTTCACTTCTTAGTACCATCCTCGTCTATCGGAGTGGCTGAGAGCGCGACACGCACTCCCTCGATAGCGGTGACTAAGGTATCGTAGACCGTGAAGGATTTGAAGTTCAGGTTGTCCACTACGCTCTCTAAGGAGTTGAGCAATTCCGTAAGCTGTTGATCTTGGGTTGTCTGCCAAGTGGTCAAACCTGCTCTCACGGGTCCATAAGGTGACAAGGCACTCTCTCTCTCGCTTGTCGTAACCGAGTGCTCGTGAGTAACTAACTGCAAGTGCCTTGTTCTCACGCTTCTCCTCCATTGTAGCTTTGGTTCGTTCCTTCATTACTGGTATGTGCAAGGTTGTCTGCACCTGTGGCTCGTGTGTGAACGCCCATAGAAAGAACAGTACTGCCATCAATGCTAATCCAATTTTTCCCTTGCTTTTCATCTTCTATCTTCTCCATTTCGAGCAACTGCTTATAGGTATCAGGGTATAGATGAGCAAGGCGAACTAACGCCCTGTCTCTTGCACGTCTGTAGTTGCGATCTCTAATCGCTTTGCGTGTAGCTGTCTGCGTTCTGCGGCTAGCGTCCTCCATTGATCTTGTCCTCCCACACTATAAGAGCGTATGCTACCAGCATTACCGCGAGCAGACCCAATACGTAGCTCATAGGCTGGCTGCCTTTACTATCTCGGTGATGTCTAAGGTCTGCCCCACTAAGTGAGCGTCCTCCTCATCACTATCCCAAGCAGAAACCAGGATACGGCTACCGGTAGGGGAATTGACTAGCCATTGGATAGCCTGCCCAGCGTTAGCCCCTCCCCAAGTGTTAGCCCCATCCTTCTCCACTACCTCATAGAACAGGATCAGGTCAGACTTTGGTGGGTGAATTGTGTACACGTTACTCATTGTCATCCTCCTCCAGATTAAAGATACGAGACAGGGCAAGGTTAGCCCGTTGTAGGTTCTTGATTGCGTTGGCTACGTCCTCCTCCTTGATGTTCTTCTCAGCTTGATCAAGGCATAAGTTAAACTTTGCCTGTAGATACTCCTCGTTCATTTGCTCGCCCTCTCCTTCTCTTCCTGTTGTTTGTATCGTTCGCATAGGCACGGACTCTCCGTGCATACCTCGCAGACCTCGCCCTCTTCTTCTGTATAAAATCCTGGCTCATTCCAGTCTGGTTCGTATCCCATCGCTCGCGCTCTCTCTCTAAAGCTTTACGCACTCGGTCATTGAACCCCAGCACCAGCCCAAGAACTCAGCTCGTGGCGAGTCAATGCCAACCCACCAGAGCGACGAGGACACCAGCACCAGCAACCAAAGGGCGAGAGTGGCAAGGACTCCCAACACGAACCACCCGCGAGGGGTGACGCTACGCATTAGAGCCACGCCTGATCTAGTGAATAGCCAGCGTCTACGGCTTCAGGTTGTCCCTCGTACTTCTCACGAAATAGAACGCGGGCGAGACTGTAGACCACGTGAAAACCTAGATCCATACCAGCACCACCGACACGAATGGCGCGGGATCCGTTGACCTCAACGAGTGGGTAATCCAAAACGATTGAGGCGTAATAGGTCAGGTCTACGATCTTGCCATTTCTGGCGACCTTCAGGGACATCGTGCGACTCATTCCACTAGGGGCGACACTTCTCAAAACTGTGTAAATGGTATCGCCTTCGTTGATGTAGTAAGTCAGAAGTTGCTCTTTTGCATAGTCGTAGTCGAGTTTCTTTTGCTCTTTCTTGCTCATTGTTGCTGTTGTCATTTGGTAACCCTTTCAGTATCTGATCTCATCAGGTGACGAATTACGCCACGACGCCCGAGGGCGTTTCGATCTGTTAAAACTGGCGTCCGTCGTAGTCGTCTTTGATGTAGAAAGTCAGAGCCAAATACTCCTCGCTTTCTTCGTCTGGTCGGTTGTAATCAAGGGAAAGGTTCGCCCAATCAAAAGAGCATTTATCGTCGCCACCGATCAGGATTTGGGTATCGTCTGGAAGTCCTGCAAGTGCTTCTTTCATTCGTCCAACTGTGAAAGGTTGGATTGCGTTAATCTTTGAAATCATTTCGCGGATTGCGTTTTCTGTTTGTGTGTCCATTTACTTTGCCTCCTTCAAAACTAAATTATCGTAATCTTCATTTTCGCCATCTACTAAAGAAACAACGATTGAACCATCTTGATTTTCCCAACGAAAGAACTGCTTTTGACACTCTGGGCAGTTTCCAGCGAGGTCGTTCAAAACTTCAATAGTGCTTTCATCTGTTGAGTTCCATTTACAAACGATGCAAGAAACTTCAATAAGTCCGTGATAAGTAGCCATTTAGTTTGTCTCCTTGATTGAAAGTGATCCGACTTCGCAGGTAATGAGTTTGATTTCATAATCAACTGAGTCACCTTCGGCATTTACTGGTTCTTCGATTTGCGGTGCAACCTGTAAAACAAGTGCGCCGAGTTCTTCTTCAGAGAGTTCGCGTTCTGTTATGAATGAAGCGGTGAGTGTGTAATTGAATTTCATTTTTCTACCCTTTCGCAGATTGTTCGGGATCTGCTGGGCTAATCGTAACAGATAAAAAGGGGGCAGGCTCCCCCATTTTGCAGATGTCTTGGCACGAGTTTTGGTAACGATTTGATAACGGAATGAAAGGCGATCTTTTTACTGGTCAGTAAGTTACCAGGATTGCGGGTTGAGTAACTTGGGAGTTTCCTGAGGATTTACAGAGCTGAAAGCAGAAGGGCAAAGGGTCGGCGAGTTGGTTGGTCTGATCTGATTGGGTCGCCAGTTGTTGGGTCGGTTGCTGGTTGAGTCGGTTGTTAAATAGTGAGGGACTATACCTGACACCTGCCGAGGTGGTAGTCAGCCCCGCTATTTTTTACAGCAGAGTTATCCACAACCTTATCCACAGCCTGTGCACAGCCCTGTGGACAACGGTCTGCCCCGCAAAACGAACCCCCGTATGCTTAAACTGACGGTGTATGTATCTGTACTCCCCAAATAAATATTTCGACTAAAGTGAAGCTGTAATAAGCCTCTGACCTGCGGTTTTACTGGTGTGACTAACGTCACAAAATAAAAGCGGTAAATCGTCTAAATTTCCTGCCTTATATACAGTAGGGGCGGTAATTGAGATAGCCCCGTCCACTCGCTACGTTGGCACTACGCGAGGCCCCTAGGCCGAGCACTAACTTACCCCTCAGTTCGCTGTGGCTCCCTCGGGCGCTAAGCCCGACGCTTGCGGCGCATTTAGTCGGGTGTATTGTATTTATACCTTAACCAGATATAAATCATTTCCAACCAGGTATAAAATAAAAACCGATTCCGGCCCGTCCCCAAATAACCTTTAGGAGCTTACGTGGCTGACAACAGTGCCGATATCGCCAAGAGAATTATCCTTGGCGCTGTAGCAGAAGGTATGACCATTGAGCAGGCTACCGCCTCTGCTGGTAAGTCAATTAAGACCTATGAGTACTACCGTCGCACAGATAAGATCTTTGCAGATAAAGTTGACCGAACCCGCCTTGGTCTTAAAGACAAGCAGTTTGCAGGTGGCGATGTCCACGACATCACCTTTGCCGAGTTTCGCCAGCGATTCCTCCACAGTCGCACCTTTGCTCACCAGCAGAACATTGTAGATGTAATCGAAGGCCGTGAGCCTGGGTGGTTACACCCCTCTATGAAGTTTGAAAAGGGTGTGGCTAATAACCGTATCCTTATCAATATCCCGCCAAACCACGCCAAGTCGATCACAATCACGGTTGATTATGTTACCTGGATGGTTGCACAGAACCCTAACTTTAGAGTATTGATTGTTTCCCAGACCCAGCGCCTAGCTGCTGACTTTCTCTACGCCATCAAGCAACGCCTGACTCATCCTATGTATGAAGACCTCCAGAGCGCTTATGCTGCTGGCGTAGGGTTTAACTCTAAGTCTGCCTCGTGGCAGGCTACCCGTGTCACCTTTGGTGATGAGCTACGTGAATCTAGCGAAAAAGATCCGAACATTGAAGCCGTCGGTATCGGAGGCCAGATCTACGGTAAGCGTGCAGATATGATTATTGTAGATGACGCGGTGACCTTATCTAACGCCAACGACTTTGAGCGTCAGATCAAGTGGCTTACCCAGGATGTGCGCTCTCGCCTTAACCCTACAGGTAAACTTATTATCATTGGTACCCGCGTAGCATCCGTTGATCTATACCGCGAGCTTCGCTCAGAGGATAGATACCCAGGTGGATTAGTTCCGTGGACATATCTTGCAATGCCTGCGCTTTTAACAGCAGATGAGAACCCTGATAAGTGGGAAACCCTTTGGCCCTTCTCAGATGCTCCCTTTGATGGACAAGAAGAATCAGATAAGAACGAAGAAGGACTCTATCCTCGTTGGTCTGGTAGAAACTTATACAACGAACGCCAAGCAATGGATGCTTCTACCTGGGCGTTGGTTTACCAGCAGCAGGATATCTCAGATAACTCAGCCTTTGACCCGGTATGTGTTCGTGGCTCTATCGATGGAATGCGAAAGTCTGGCCCATTAGTTGCAGGCCACCCAGGTCATCCGCGAGACTTGCAAGGATTTTCTATTATCTGCGGGCTAGACCCAGCGATGATTGGCGATACTGCAGCTATCTGTTATGCAATTGATCGCACAACTAACAAAAGGTTTATCGTAGATGCTATTAAAATTTCTAGACCGTCTCCTGCCGACATTCGTGACCTTATATTTAATTGGACTTCCCTATACGGCCCGTCTGAGTGGATTGTTGAGCGTAATGCGTTCCAGTCTTTCCTCACGCAAGACGAAGGGATCAAGCAACACTTAGCATCCCGAGGAGTAATCTTACGTGAACACCACACAGGAAACAACAAGTGGGACGCAGGATTCGGTGTTGCCAGTATGTCCACTCTGTTTGGAACGAAGCAGCACGATGGTAAGCATCATAGAGACAATCTCATCCATCTTCCTAGCGATCAAACAGAAAATGTCAAGGCGCTAATCGAGCAGTTAATTACCTGGACCCCTACTACTAAGGGTAAGACCGATATGGTAATGGCACTTTGGTTCTGTGAAATCCGCGCAAGAGAGATGCTTAACTATGGTAAGTACGCATCCCACCATCTTAAAAACCCATTCCTCTCACGAGGAGAACTCAGTAAGCGAGTAGTTGTCAATATAGATGAACTCATCGCACAAAACCAACAGAATCAACACTTCGTCTAAGGAGATACAATGCCAGTAAGAAAGCCAGGAAAGTGTCGCAAGTGCGGTAAGTCAGATAAAGCGTGTAAGTGCTAATGGCGACTCCTAAGAAGCCTGTTGCTAAGACAACAGCCAAGCCAACAGTAAAGCCAAAGCCTAAGACAACTAAGAAGCCAGAGAAGATGACTCCACAAGATGCAGCTATGAAGAAGATTCTTGAAGGCAAATACGGAAAGATTTACGGATAAGGAACCCCAGTGTTAACAACTAAAGAGGTCATTGCGAAGGTAGGTCGCCTTCAGACCAAATTCGCAGGGCGCGATCAGCGTATGCGCGACGTGCTCTCGGTAC
>Ga0315904_10003129_pt1 | contig 24815 bp, 25 predicted proteins | sample LakEriMetagenome_6_FD_203529 | JGI IMG/M metagenome (GOLD analysis project Ga0315904, IMG submission 203529) | Freshwater fungal communities from buoy surface, Lake Erie, Ohio, United States - Buoy 12 MA120 | ecosystem: Environmental > Aquatic > Freshwater > Lake | place: USA: Lake Erie, Ohio... | reverse complement strand
CCGAAGACAAGCCGAGCCGGTTGCAGCCGCGCATCGAGCTTGAGGATCGCGAGATTGCAGGCCGCTCGCCCAACACGCTCGATGCGATCGCGCAGCAGACGGTCGGTGTCGGCGGCAGCTTCCGCCTCTCGACCAATCTCAACGTGATGGCAGGCGTGCGCTATTCGCAGGAGCGCGAACGGCTCGATCCGCTGACCAATGCGGTCAAGGACAGTCAGGCCGTCTACGTCGGCACCCAGATCAAGTTCTGAGCCTGACGCGGGCTTTTGCCTGGCCGCGCCCCGCATAGCTATTCCCCGCTTTCCCTGACGCTACGGTACCGCTAGGTTGGCCGTGCAAAGCAGTGTGAAAAGGGGAGAATGCCATGGGCCGGGTAGCCATCGTCACCGGAGGAACTCGCGGGATCGGGCAGGCGATCTGCAAGCGGCTTAAGCGGCAGGGCCACACGGTCATCGCCAATTACGCCGGCAATGATGAAAAGGCGCGAGCCTTCACCGAAGCGACTGGTATCCCGTCCTACCGCTGGGACGTGGGCGACCATGAGGCGACCATCGCCGGCTGTGCGCAGGTCGAGGCCGATCACGGCCCGATCGACATCGTCGTCAACAACGCCGGCATCACCCGCGACGGCACCTTGCACAAGATGAGCTTCGACGACTGGAACGATGTCATGCGCATCAATCTCGGCGGGTGTTTCAACATGGCCAAGGCGACCTTTCCCGGGATGCGCGAGCGCGGCTGGGGGCGGATCGTCAATATCGGCTCGATCAACGGGCAGGCGGGCCAATATGGCCAGGTCAATTACGCCGCGGCCAAGTCGGGCATCCACGGCTTCACCAAGGCGCTGGCGCAGGAAGGCGCGAAGTTCGGGGTGACGGTCAACGCGATCGCGCCGGGCTATATCGACACCGACATGGTCGCCGCCGTGCCCGCGCCGGTGCTGGAGAAGATCGTCGCCAAGATCCCGGTCGGGCGTTTGGGCATGGCCGAGGAAATCGCCCGCGGGGTGGCGTTTCTGACCAGCAACAACGGCGGGTTCGTGACCGGCTCGACCATGAGCATCAACGGCGGGCAACATATGTATTGACGGGGGCAGGCGCTAACGCCGGTGTGGCCGTGAGCAGTGGCAGCAGCGCGCAGAAGCGGTTCAAAAAGGGAGTTTCCTTTTTGTTGAAGAGGGCATTTTCCTGATTAAATTTTAGTAGCGGAAGCTCGTTGTCATCAGCATTCCGAAGCCGTCGTTGGAAAGCAGACCATCGGCTGGCAGCAGATATTGCGTGCGCCGCCAAGTGCCCTCAAGCCCAAGTTGCAGCCAGGGTGCGGCCCGCCAGAAGATGTTGCCCCACACGGTTTCGTTGCGCGCCTTTTCGCCGGGAACCAGCTGGTCCCGGTCAGGGCTGTCGAGGCCATAACCGAAGGTCGAATGCGCCGTGTTCGTCCAGGCCAGCGCTACTTCCCCCCATCCGCCGCTGGCGTGGACTTCACGGCGGGTCACCGGGTTGACACTGGCGCCAATGGCAGCGCCATAATTGCCCAGCGCCTGGCCGGTCCACACCTCGCCCTGGAGCGCAACGCGCGGGGAGAGGCTGAACCCCGCATCGACGGAAACACCCCGCGCCCGGTTAGTTCGCACGTCAAAGGGTGCTGAAACGTTGTAGAATTTTCGAAACTCGCCATAGACGGCTGAAACGCCGATATCCCACATCGCCCGATCGAGCAGGCTCGACCAGCCGTCGGGCGCATGCGTCACCGCAAACCGGGTTTCGATATTGGGGATGCCGTTATCTTCAGTGCGATCGGTCAGATCCTTCGAAACAAAAGTTGAAATGGGATCGGACAGCGCTAGCGCCGCTTCAAATTGCGTGCCGCTGGCGACGGGTGCCCGCCATTCGGCGCGTAACTGGGCACGCGGTGAATTGGCGGGGTTACCCGAAAAATACAGCGCCGAAACACTGTCGACGACGTCGGGCTGGCGCGGGCTGAACAGTTCGAACATCAGGCCGGCCGAAAAGGTGAACCTACCGTTGCTGGCCGAACCATAGCCGAACAGCGGTTGAAACCCGTAGCTCGCGTTCAACAGGCTGCCATTAAAGAAGGTGAACAACGTCCGCGCCGAGACCGTCCAGTCGTCGCCAGCGGGAATATCAATCCCGAGCGAAATGCGGCTGTATTGGGCGGTCATGTCTAGAACGTTGTCGCGTCCGGTCACGTCCGGCGGCGCTAGGAAGAATACCGAGCCCGCCGGTCCGATGGTCCGCCGCGACGAGACCAAGGTGTTGTGCGTCAAGGCACCGCCGAGCATCACATCGGCATTGCCGACCCGAACGACATGATCGGGTGTTTTTGTTGGCGCCGAAACGGCTACCGCAGGTTGCGGTTCGGCAACAGCCACGACCGGTACGGTAACGGGCGCTGCAGGTTCCGGTTCAGCAGCAGCCACCACCGGTTCGGCAACAGCGGCAGTCGGCGCAGGACCAGACGTTCCGACAACAAGTCCCCGCAACTCGGCGATCGCCTTAGCCTGCGCATCGATCTGCGCCTGCTGGGCAGCGATCTGCCGCTGCAGTTCGGTAACCAACGCCCCCTGATCATCTGTCGCCGCAGCAGCAGCGTTCGGCAGGCTCAGCAGCGCTGCGGCTGCTACCAGGCGGTGGGTCACGGCTGCGCCGCGTCGTCGCGATAAACCGTCACACCTTCCTTGATGGTTTCAACCACCTTGATCGATTTGATCGTCGTCGGCTCCACCTTCAACGGATTGCGATCGAGAATGACCAGATCGGCGAGCTTGCCGACTTCAAGCGTACCCTTGGTCTTTTCCTCCTTGATCTGGAAGGCACCATAGACCGTTACCGCGCGCAACCCGTCATAGGCCGAAACGCGTTCACCCGGGCCGATGACCTGACCGCTCGCAGCGACGCGATTGACGCCGGCGTCAACCAGTTCGAGGATGGAAGGCGACGGCGTCACCGGTGCATCGTGGCTAAAGGTGAAGGGCAATCCCGCCTTGACGAAGGTGTTGGCGCCAGCGGCGGCGGCAGCCCGTTCGGGACCCCAGAAACGTACGGCAATATCGCCCGCCTTGGCGATCGAGGCGGTCAGGAAGGTTGGGACGGCGATATAGCGGCGCATCTTTTCGATCTGGTCCGGACGCAACACCGTGGCGTGGATGAAGACCGGGCGGTGATCGCGCATGCCGTGTTTGCGCACTGCCTTTTCTATCGCGTTGAGCGCCTGATCGGCGGCGGCATCGCCGTTCATGTGCATGTTGATCTGGATATCGGAGGTCCAGAACCGGTCGAACGCCGCGTCGAGCGTCGCATCCTCGATCTGGCGGTAGCCCGAGTAGACGCCGGTCTTGCCCGGCGGATTGTTGGTATATGGTTGGGTGAACCAGGCGGTATCAAGGCTGCCATCGAGCCAGAACTTGATGCCGCCCATCCGCACCCGGTTTATGTAGCGACGGTCACCATCGGTGCGGGCCGCCAGCTTGACCCGGCCTGCGGTCGCGTCAGCGCGCACTTCATTGGCCTGCCCCAGCATCGGATCGATGATCGAATCCTTGGCGCAGACATAAAGATCGATTGGCAGAAGGTTCTTGTTGATCGCGTTACGGACGATGGCGATGTCGTCATCCCCTAGACCGATCCCGCAATCCTGCGCGGTGGTCTGGCCCATGCTTGCCCACATCCGGGCGCCACCGATGATCACGTCATCGGCCATCTTGCCGGTAAATGCCGGCCGCTTGGCGCGCACCAGATTGAGCGCCGTCTCCTCCATCGGGCCGGCGAGCGCCTTGCCATCAGCCTTGCGCGCGAAGGTGCCGCCGGCAGGATCGGCGCTCTCTGCCGTAACCCCGGCCGCCGCAAAGGCCGCGCTGTTGGCGGCGCCCAAATGGCCCGAATTGTCGACAATCATTACCGGCACGGTCGCCGAGATGCCGTCCAGTTCATCAACGGTTGGTGCCCGGCCTTCCTTCATCTTGGATGCCGAATAGCCAAAGCCGACAATCCAGGCCCCGGGCGGCGTGCGGGCGGCCTGGGCCTTCATGCGACCGAGGAGATCGGGAATGTCCGGCGTCCCCACGAGATCGGCATCAACCAGATTCTTGCCGAAATAGACCATATGGCCGTGGGTATCGATGAACCCTGGCAACAGGGTCTTGCCGCCAAGATCCACGGTCTTGGTGGCGGCTGGGGCGGACGCGCGCGGTCCGGCATAAATGATGCGACCATCTGCAACCGCGAGCGCGCCAACATAGGCAGGGTCGTTACCGGCCATCGTTAGAATGTCGCCGTTGACGTAGACTGTGTCGGCGGATTGCGCGGACGCAACTGGCAGAGCGCGACTAAGCGGCGCATTGCTTGCCGCGCAAGCGGTCAGCAGTGCCGCCGGTGTGAGAATCGCAAAACGATAAAACGACATGCCCCAGCCCCTTGATCCAAGGATTCCGCAACAGATAACGCGGATTGTCGCAAAGGCAAGCAATTACTTGTTTCGTGATTTCCGCAAGGTTAGCCGCAAGCACGATCCTCGAAATATGGTGCGAGGTAGTTGCAGACCGTGGCCTTGGCTTCGCCAACCCACGCTGCGTGGTCCGCCGCTTCCTCCTGAAGCAAAAGATCGAGAACGGCCGCTCCCACCTCGATCGCCACCCGCCCGACCCGTGCCGCGGTGACGGCATCGACACCTGCCCGGGCGATCAGCATATCCGCCACAAACCGCGCGGACTCGATGGATTCGGCGCGGTCGTAAGGTTGAAGCTCCAGAGACACTTTCATGGCGATCCGCAGGCCTGCTGCGCCGTTTGCTCCCTGGCGCCGCTCTGCTGCCACATCGATGATCTGGCAGACGATTTCGCGCCAGTGCGCCCCGTCGCGAATTTGATCGAGGCGGTGGGTCAACGCCTCTTTCCAGCGTTGTGACAGCCGCAGGTGAAGCGCAGTCAGAATTGCCTCTTTGTTCGCGAAATACTTGTAGAGCGTCGCGATATTGACGCCAGCGGCTTCCGCGATGTGATTTGTAGTGAGGGCCTCGTATCCTCGCGAATCGAGGAGATCCGCTGCAGCGTCGATGATCCGGTCGACGGTGCCCTTGCCTTTGCGGCCCACCGGAGCGTTCCGCAGGCGACTGTGCGCCCTCTGCATCATATGGTCGCTCCTTCATCCGGCACGCTGACCAGCAATAGCAATCACGTCAATGCTTCTATGGACAACCTTAAATCTGGGCCATAGACGCTGACGGGGGAAAATTTTGTCGCACAGGGGTTGCAGCTTGGGCTGATCGCAGTCTGATCGCCGCCAGATTCGCACTGGCCTCCAAAGCGGGCCTCCGAGACCGCCACTTCCGTGCGCTCTCGCTCCCTGAGGTCTTGAAATTCCTCCGCCGTTACGAGATAGGGGGGTCTCAGGGGCGCGCTGCTGCTGCTAGAGTGGCGCGATGGAGACGCCGCCGCCCTCGCCCTTTCACCCGCCGGTCAAGCGCAGCCTGTCGATTGCCGGACACAAGACCTCGATCAGCTTGGAACCGCTGTTCTGGGAGATGCTCCAGGCCGCCGCCGCCGCCGAAGGCATGGCAGTCGCCGCGCTGGTGGCGCGGATCGATGCCGAGCGGATCAAGTCCCCCACACCCCCCGGCCTCGCCAGCGCGATCCGGGTGTGGCTGGTGGCGAACCCCCTATAACCCGCGCCAGATCTTTGCCGCCGCGCTGTCTTTTGCGCCGAAGCGGGCCGGCGTACAGCGCCCCGGGCGGAAGGACTTGGCGTAGCACAGGCGGATTTCCTCGAGCCAGCCGCGCGCATTGAGCTTCACACCGATTGCATTCGCCGGGATCGCCGGATTGGCATCGGCAAAGGCGGCTCGGATGCGGCCGGCGGTGAGTGGCTCCGCGCGGCTGATCCGGTCGTAATCGGGGATGCGCAAGCTGTCCCAAAGGATGCGGGTGACCTTGAGGTAGCTCGCGGGGCGTTTGACCATGCAGCTGCCATGCTTGGCCCAGGCCCGCGCCACCAAGCGTTCGGACGGCATCATGCACATCGCGCCGCGCACCTCGGTGCGGGTGAGCGTGCCTGCAGGTCCGGAGGCCGCCGCGCACCATTGCGGCCAGCTTTGCCCGCTTTCCGGCCACAGCCCGTGAACCACGAGGCCGAAGCTGCCGCTTGTGCCCGAGCATTGCGCCACATGGGCACGGTCTTTCGCGCGCGGTTTGCAGAACTCCGGGCTCCAGCTGAGGGCGAGGGTGTAGCCTGTCACAGGCAGGTTGCGGCGCGGGCCGTCAGGCGTGATGGTCGGCACGCTGGTGACTTGCGGCGCGCGGCATTGATAGGCCTGCGCATGGGCAGCGGCGGGGAGAGCCGCCGCGAGGGCGACGAGAAGGCTATTCGAATACCGCAGGATCGACCCCTCCCTTGTCCGCGAACCAGCGGTTGCTGGCCGGGGTGAACAGCATCGCGGTCGCCAGAAAGCCGAGCACCCAGGCCGCCGCCCACAGCGGCTGCGTGATCGCGAGCATCGGCAGAAACCTCCAGCCCGGCAGCAGTGCCACGAGCTTCAAGAGCGCCACGATGGTCACCATCCAGCGCGCAAAGCGGATTGCCGACAGCCACACCATGGCGACCGGGATCAGCGCAATCGTGAGCCACGCGCTGTGCCACACGATCAGGGCATCGCGCGATACCCAGGGAAAGACCTTCTGCGCGCCCCGGAGCAACTCGGGAATCCGCACCATTCCGTCGATGCACGACAACACGGCAGCGACAAGAAACGCGCCGGCGAAGATCGTGATACTCGTCGGTCGGGTACGCGAAAGCGGGATCATACCGGCTTGAAATCGAGCCCGATGTCAGCCGCAGGCGCGCTTTGGGTCAGGCGGCCGACCGAGATGTAATCGACGCCGCTCGCGGCTTTCGCGGCGATGGTATCGAGGTTGACCCCGCCGCTCGCCTCGGTCGGCACCCGGCCTGCGACCATTTCCACGGCTTCGCGCAACGTCGCGGGGTCCATATTGTCGAGCAGCAGATGATGCGCGCCCGCCGCCAGCGCGAGTTCGATCTGGCCCAAGTGGTCAACCTCGCAGATGATCCGCGCCACGCCCGAATCGCGCGCGCGGGCGACCGCCTCGCCGACCGAGCCCGCGACCGCGACGTGATTGTCCTTGATCATCGCTGCGTCCCACAGCCCCATCCGGTGGTTCTGCGCGCCGCCCTGGCGGGTCGCGTATTTCTCTAGGAAGCGGAGACCCGGGATGGTCTTGCGGGTATCGAGGAGGGTGCAGGCCGGATTGCCTCCCGGCCCCCGCATCGCGGTGACATAGGCGTGTGTCATGGTGGCGATGCCCGAAAGGTGCTGGACGATGTTGAGCGCGCTGCGCTCTGCCGTCAGCAGCGCGCGGGCCTTGCCTTCAAGACGCATCAGATCGGTGCCCGCAGGCACCTTGTCGCCGTCGCGCACCAGTGTTTCGATGGTGCAGTCCGGGTCGCAGTGCCGGAAAAACGCCTCGGCCAGCGGCAGGCCTGCGACGACGATCGCATCGCGGCTATCCATAACGCCGGAAAAGTGCGCGTCCGCCGGGATGACGCTTTCGGATGTCACATCGCGCCCGCCGCCGGGGAGCCCTTCGCCGAGGTCTTCCGCAAGCGTGGTGCGGATGAAGGTGGCGAGGTCGAAGCCGGGGAGGGTGAAGGTCACAAAACTACTCCGCTCGCCCTGAGCCTGTCGAAGGGCTGTCCTTCACCTTGGTAAAGGGAAAAGCAGTGCTTCGACAAGCTCAGCACGAGCGGGTTAGAGCTTAGTGGACAAATCTGGCCACCACATCCCGGTACGACCGGCTCACCTTCACCTCCGAGCCGCTCTCCAGCACCAGGAAGCATTCGCCATTGGTGTGCGGCTTCACCTGCCGGACGAGGTCGAGATTGACGATGGTCGAGCGGTGGACGCGCTGGAACTTCCTCGGATCCAAGCGGCGTTCGAGGTCTTTCATCGTCTCGCGCAGCACCAGCGAATTATCGCCGGTCGAGATGATCATGTAATCGCCCGCGGCCTCGATATGCTCGATCGAATCCACTTCGACGCGGAAGATCTGGCCGCGATCCTTGACGTTGATGAGCTTTTCGAAGCGGTCGGCGCTTTCGGTGGCGGGCGTGGTGGTCTCGACGAAGTCGGCCGCGCGCTCGGGCGCGACTTCATTGAGCACGTCGAGCAATTGCTCGGCATCCTCAGCCGATTTCTTCTCGGCGAGGCGCTGGCGCACGCGTTCGATGGTGTCGGCCAGCTTCTGCTCGTCGACCGGCTTCATCAGATAGTTCACCGCATTGGCCTCGAAGGCGCGGATCGCGTGTTCCTCGTAGGCGGTCACGAAGACGAACAGCGGCGGCTCGATGTCCATCACGCCCTTGACCACCGAGAAGCCGTCGAAGCCGGGCATCTGGATGTCGAGGAAGACCAGATCGGGCTTCTCGGTCTTGATCTTGCGGATCGCTTCGCGGCCGTTGGCGCAGGTGTCGATGATCTCGACATCCTCGAAGGGCTCGAGCCGCAACTGCAGGCCCTGGATGGCAAGTTTCTCGTCGTCGACGAGGATGGTTCTGATGGTCATGCGGGGGTTCCGGAGATTCGTTGCGGAGGGTTGAGGGGGATGACTTTCGCGCTCGGGGAGGCGGCGGAGGCATCACCCGACGGGGCAGGCGTCGAGGCCAGGACAGAAGACGCCTGCAATTCGGGTTCGTCTGCCCGGGCAAAGGGAATCTCGATCAGCACGGTAAAGCCGCCGCCGGGTTCGGATCGGGTCTCGAACAGGTGGGTGTCGCCATAGGCCTGCATCAGCCGGTTGCGGATATTGGCAAGGCCCACCCCGGTCGAGACCGGCTGGCCCGGCGCATGCCCCGCGCGCATTTCGGCGCGCAGGCCGACCGCATCGACCCGTTCGAACAGCAGCGGCTCGTCCACCCCGGGCCCGGTATCCTCGACCGTCAGCCGCAGCCGCTCGCCGATCACCCGCGCCGAAAGCGAGATGCGCGCGCCTTCTTCCTGCGGGCTGACGGCATATTTGATCGCGTTTTCGACCAGCGGTTGCAGCAGCATTGCGGGCAATTGCGCATCGAGCGCGGCGTCCTCGATCTCGAAATGGGTGCGCAGGCGTTCTTCGAACCGCATCCGCTCGATATCGAGATAGAGCTGCAGCGTCTCGATCTCTTGCGCGAGGGTGACCTGACTGCCCGGCTCGGCGATCAGCGTGTGGCGCAGAAAGCCCGAAAGCCGCGTCAGCATCGCGTTGGCGGGCTCGGTCTGCTTCAGCAGCACCAGCGTGCTGATCGAGTTTAGCGTGTTGAACAGGAAGTGCGGATTGAGCTGGTAGCGCAGCATCGCGAGCTGCGCGGCGGTCGCCTGCGCCTCCAGCCGCTCCAGCCGGTCAGCCTGCCGTTCCACCGTGAGGAAGAAGTTGATCGCGTAATAGAGCGCACTCCACCCGCCCAGCAGCGTGAGCGGCAGATAGAGCAGGCCGATCAACCGCTGCACGAAGCTCGTTTCGCGGGTGGCGGCGTAATAGACGCCCTGCACCCAGGCATCGATCGAGGCGTGGAGGATCACCGCCACCAGCAGCGCCAGCGCGGTCAGGCCCCAGGTCACCAGCGGGGTCTGGTGGATCAGCCGGCGATAGATCACTGACAGGATCAGGCTGATCGAAAAGCCGGTGATCGTGGTCACCAGGATCAGCGCGAGGATGTCGAACGGCTGCTGGTTCGCTAGCGCGGAGACCGCGCGCAGCAGAAAGGCGGCGCCCCAGCCGGCCAGCTGGAGGTTCCAGAACGCGCGGTTCTTGCTCGCAAAGAACGGCGTTGGCTGGATCTGGAGCACTGCCATAATCGGGCGGGTTTAACGCATTTCGCCCGAAACGGCACGGCAATTTGAAGCCCTCACCGCTTGCGCGCCACGGATCACCGCTTGGGTTGCGCCATCAGCCCGCCTGAAGGGTCGATCTCGCGGCGAAAATGCGCCGCCCAATCGGCGCGGCCTTCGCGCGCCATCAGATCGGCGATCAGCGGCACTTCGGCGGCCACGAATTCCTCGCGCTCGTCCCAGCCATCATGCTTGCGCACCATTAGCAGCCCGGCGTCGTGCTGCTTGCCCCACTGCCGCCAGAAGCGGGCCGCCGCCGCCGGATCATAGCCGGCATTGGCGAGCAGCCACGGCATCAACCGGTCAGCCTCGCGCTCGGTCCGGCGCACATGACGGCGGCTGCGGCCATGTGTGTCGAGCCACGCATCATGGCCAAGCACATTATGCGCCAGTTCATGCGCGACCAGCGCGGCGAACTCGGGTTCGTCATAGGCGAAGGCGGGGAAATCGATCCCGATCACCACCCGCGCGCCGTCGGCCACCGCCGTGTCGCCTTCGCCCATCAGTTCGAACCGTGTGGCGCAGACCTCGACCGGCTGGAGCCGCGCCGCCGCGCCATCGGCAAAACCGACCGCGATCCCGCCATGCTCGGTTAGCATCGCCTCGATGTGATCATGCGCCCACACCAGCCGGTTCCAGTCCATCTTGGCGCGCGCAGGCCAAGTGTTGGGATCCATGTGTTCGAGGCTGATAATCTCGCGATTGCGCACAAAACCGCCTGCCAGCGCGGCGGGCGATCCGCGCGCGGCAGTCTGCACTGCGAAGTCGCGGGTGAGGCCGAGCGCGGCGCGAGCGATGGCCGGCGCGCCGTAACTTGCCATGTCCTGCAATTGCAGTCCGATCGACGGCACCACCTTGGGGCAGAAGCCGACATTGCCGCGCGCCAGTTGGAAGCCCACATCCTGCAAGAGCTGGTCGGCATCCTGAAAGCGGCCGATCGCGGTGCGCTCGGCGGCGTAGTCGATGGTTGCGGTAGCAGGCTGAGCCATCAGTGGCGTCGCCCAAAGCACCGCCGCCGCGCCCGCCCACGGGCGGCACATCATCCCGGCGCGCTTTCAGCCAGCGCGGCCTTGAGGCGCTCGTAACCGACCGCGCCGCCAATCGGCTTGCGGCCCGCGATCCATGCCGGCGTGCCGGTGAAGCCCAGCGCGCGGGCGAGTTCGAGATTGTTGGCGATTTCGGCGGTGACCGCGTCCGAGGCGGCATCGGCCTCGGCGCGGGCCATGTCGAGCCCGGCGGCGGTGGCTGCCGCCTTCACATCGCCGAGCCGGAACATCGCATCGTGGAACGCGCGGTATTTGCCCTGCAATCCGGCGGCGAGCGCCATGCGTGAGGCTTCGTCGCTGCCCTCGAAGATCGGCCATTCGCGGACCACGACCTTAAGGTTCGGGTCTTCGGCCACCAGCCGGTTCACGTCCTTGAGGCTCGCCTCGCAATAGGGGCAGTTATAATCGGTGAATTCGACCAGCACTTTGCCGCCCTGCGGATTGCCGAGCACCACGCCGGGGAAGGGCTCGAACACGCCGTTGCCCATCTCGGCCAGCCGCTTTTCGGCTTCCTGCGCCTCGTAGGCCTCGACCATCTGCGGCAGCATGTTGGGGTTATCGAGCAGGAAGCTGCGCGTGCGGTTGTCGGCGAGCCCGGCGTAGGACCAGATCGCGGCTCCCAGAAAGCCGAACGCCAGCGCGGTGAGCGCGGTCAGCAGGGTTTGGCGCAGCGTTGAAGGGGAGGAGGACATCCGGGTTCCGTGGCAATCGGTAGCAGGACGGTCAGCCTAGCGCTTGTCGCGCAGCCGTTCCAGTTCGGCGCGCGCTTCCAGGGCAACATCCTGTGCGCGGATCCAGTCGGGCGAGCCATAGGGCAGGCTCGCCTCGGCGGCCTGTGCGTTCTGCAGCGCCTCGGGGAAGCGGCGGTTCATTACCAGCTGTTCGGCGCTGGCGAGCCGCGCGCGCGGGATGTCGCCGCTCGCGGCATAGACCACGCCAAGCTGATACCAAGCGAAGGGATTGTAGCGATCTTTCGCGACCGCTGCGCGCAGCACGCGCTCGGCCTCGGGGTAGTTGGCCTCGTTCTCGGTTGCGATCAGGGCGTGGCCGAAGATCCCGGCGATCAGCGGGTGCGCGCGCGAAAGTTCGGTCGCACGGCGCAGCGGATCGAGCGCTTCCAGCGGCCGCCCGGATTCGAGCAGGACCTGGCCCTTCAATTCGAGGAAATAGGGATTCTCCGGCTCGGCCGCGAGCAGCGCATCGGCCTCGGCCAGCGCAAGATCGATCCGCGCTTCCTTGTGATAGGCATAGGCCCGGGCATAACGCGCGGGGATGCTGGTGTCGCTTACCGGGAAGTAGGTCAGCGTGCGGCGCGGATCGGCGAGGTAGCCGTAAAGTTTGGCCTTGGCGCGCAGGAAGCGTTCCTGCAGCGCCGGATCATCGCGCGCCTCCCATGCGGGGTCCTCTTCCAGCAGATTGCGCAGCGTCTGCACGCGGTCACCCGAGAGCGGGTGGGTGCGCATATAGCCGGCATCGTCCGACTGGCTGTAACCGCGGCGGATCTCGAAATTGCGCAGTTTTTCGAAGAAGCTGATCATCCCGCGGCCCGAGATGCCCGCGCCCGACAGATAACGCGCGCCGGCAAGATCGGTCGCGGCTTCCTGATCGCGATTATAGGCGAGGAAACTGCCGAGCGCGGCCTGCTGGCCCGCCATGATCGCCCCCATCGCCGCATCGCCCGCGCCCGCCAGCGCCGCCGCGACCCCGACCAGCAGCGACAGGATGCTGATCCCGTTCGCCGCCTTGGTGCGTTCATTGAAGCGGATCACGTGGCCGGCAGTGATGTGGCCAAGCTCGTGGGCGAGCACGCCCTGCACCTCGTTGGCGGTATCGGCGGCGTTGATCAGCCCGGCATGGACATAGATCGCCTGTCCGCCGGCAACGAAAGCGTTGATCGAGCCGTCATTGATCAGCACCATCTCGACATCGCCGGGTTCGAGCTCGCTCGCTTCGATCAGCGGGGCGGTCATGTCGTTGAGCAGCGCCTCGGTCTCTGCATCGCGCAGCACCGCTTGCGCCGCAACCGGCTGGGCCGTGACAGCCGCGCAGGCGAGCAGCGCCAGTACTTTGGCGATAAGAGAGCGAGGCGCGTGCATTGCGGACACTCTACTGCGTTTCCGCCTGAACTCAAACTGAAGGCGTGATTTGCGAGCCACCTATCGGTGGTCTGCGGTTCGCCTCAGCGAACCCGAAAACGGCCCCTAGCCCACCAGCTTCTTGGCAGCGCGTTCGAGCTGGGCGATGTCCTCGGGCAGTTCGCCAAGCAGTTCGGCGCAGCCGATCTCGTCGCGGCGGATCAGCACCAGCGCGAATTCCGGGCCGGCCCCGTCGAGCGCTTCCAGCGTGATCGCCTCGAGTGCGCGCAGCTTTTCCGCCAGCGCCTCGCGCACTGCAGCGGCATCCTCGACCGGCTTGCCATGTTCCTCGCGGCGCAGGCGGCGTTCGGCCTTGACCACGGCCTTGAGCCCGCCCTCGGTCTCGCCGAGGACATCGGCCAGCGCGCCTTGGGGCAGCTGCAGGCGATGCGCGTGGCTCAATGCGGCCGCATATTCGGTCAGACGGGTCTTGTCGTAGTCATGTCCGAACACGAGCTTGACCACCGGGGTCATCGGCGCGCGGCCCTGCACCGTCAGCCCGCTTGCGGCGAGCAGTTCGGCGTAATCCTCGGGCGCGGCTTGCGCTGCGAGCGAGAAGTCATAGGCGCGGCTAATGGCGGCGTAGAGCGCGCTGCGGCTGCGGTCTTCGGTGGCATCGGCGGCGTGGGCGAGTTCGCGCGCCGCGGCGAGCCAATCGTAAAGCCCGGCTTGGGCGGGCAGCAGGGCGATGACCACCTCGGCCACTTCAACAGCGGCGGGCACAGCAGCGGGTATGGGGGCGGGGCTAACGGGTTCGAAGGCGGGCACAAAAGCCGTCTCCAAGGGTGCATCGAATTCGGCATCGGCTTCGGGATCATAGGGCAGTGTGGCCGGATCGATCGCCTTCTTGGCCGGTGCCTCGATATAATCGGCAAGGCTGGCGAAGCTGTACCCGCTGCCGTCCTCGCCCTCGTCCTCGTCATATTCCTCGACGTCATCGCCGAGCGCATAGTCCGAGAAATCGGGCAGCGAGGCGCTGTCGTCGACTCTGTCGTCATCGCGGCGCTGGTCGAACGGCGCGACATCGCCGAAGGCCTCGTCGAGCGCGGCATCGGCGGCGAAGGTGGCGGGGGCGAATTCCTCGTCGGCCTCATGCGCGGGCGTATCCGCCCAGTGGGCCACCGGGTCGGCGGCGCGCATCGGGGGCTCCGCGGCCAGTTCCAGCTCTTCGCCCAGGTCGAGCGCCTGATCGATTTCGAGCAGCAGTTCGTCGGCGGTCAACTGGTCGGCCACCTCCTTCCAGTTGATCACGCCGTAGATGAAGTCGATCGTCTCGTCGTTGCTCGAATAGGGCAGCAGAATGCCGCGGTAGAGGATTTCCGTCCCACGCTGGTTGATGAATTCGGCCTCGAACCCGATCGGCGCCTGATTGGCGATGATCTGCATGTAGTGATCGGTGATGCGGCTCAGCAGCGAGCGCGGCGGCACGTCCGACAGGCGGGCGATGGCGCCCGCACTGCCGCATTCGAGTGCCAGCTTTGCGCCAATGAACTGCACCACCGGATTCTCGATCCCGGCGGTGAAGTCGAGCAGCACGCTGTAGGGGCCGAAATCGGGGCTGCTGGCCGGAACCAGATCGTCGATCAGCGGGAACATCCGGTCACCGAGCTGTCCAGCCCAGTGATTATAGGCGCGCACCTGCATGCGGCGCTCGTCCTGGCCGATGGCTTCGGGCGGCAGATCGCGGGCGGATGCAGCTTCGGGGCGGGTATCCTCGGTGGCTTCCCAGCCGTGATCCGCCGCCAGACCCGCCGGATCGGCAGGCTCGTCCGAATCGAATGGGCCGCGCAGAGTGTCCATGGCTATCTTTCCGCCCCTTGGTGAACAGTTACCGGGCCGTTCTGGCGGCTTGTGGTAAACATCACGTTAAGTCGGCTGCGGGCTTGTTCGGCCTTGAGGGCCCCAGCGCGTCACATGAAATAGCGCATTTTGATGGTCATCCGGCTGGTGCCCTCGCCTTGCGCGAACACCGCGTCCTTGAACTTGGGCGGCGCCATCTTGACGGGGGCATCGCGGGAAAAGCCGTAGCCTTCCTTGGGCATCATCCCCATCGCCCGGTCGGCCTTGCCGTTGGCGTTCTCGTCATGCAGCAGCGCGACCGCGTAATCGCCCGGTTTCACCCCGGCAAAGCGCAGCACAACCTTCTGCGCAGCGGGCACCACCACACGCATCGCGGCGGGATCCTTGTCGCATTTGGGAAAGACATCCCCGCGCTTGGACATGCAGGCGCGCACCACGCCTTTGCTGGAGCGCAGGTCGGTGACGGTGATCACCACCTCGCCCGCCAGCGCCGGCGCCGCGTCAAAAGCGCCGGCCAATGCCGCCAGAGCCAGCAGCTGAGCTTTCACGAGACTACCGCCTCGCGCGAATGGCCGGCCTCCGCGACGATCCGGCGCGACAGGCCTTTGTCGGTGCCGCACAACCGATCCCAGACGCGGAAATAGAGCCCGAAGTTGCATTTGTATTCCTCGTGGTGCCGCTCGTGATGGCTCGCCGTTATCAGCCAGTTTCCCAACGTTGAATGAACAAGCCAGCGCGGAAACATCTCCCAGCCCATATGATTGGTCACCCCCATCACCGTGGCGATGGTGAGCACAAGGCCTAGCATGGCGAGGTGGATCGGGACGACGAGCACCAGCACCGGCACCACGATCGCGCCGGCCACCGCCTCTACGGGATGAAAGCTCATCGCGGTCCAAGCGGTCGGCGGGCGGCTGTCGTGGTGGACGGCGTGGGCGAGCCGGAACCACCTGGGCTGATGCATCCAGCGGTGGCTCCAGTAAAAGCAGGTATCCTGCACCGCGAGATAGATCAGCACCGAAAGCGGGTGATACCACAAGGGCAGCGCGGCCCAGTCCGCCGTAATCAGCGTCCAGTCATGATGCCGCCAGCCCCACAACACGATGCCCGCCGGCGCGCCGTAGATCGCAGCCGAAAGCAGCGACCAGCGGATCTCGCGCGCGATCTGTTCGCCTCGCCCGGCATAGAGCCCCGGCCGCATCAGCGCCGTCGCCAGCGCGAACAGCCCGCTTGTCAGCACATAGCGCAGCGCAACGATGATCGTGACCGCGAGGCTGACAATCAGCAGGGCAAGCGGAACGGGCAGATCAGCGGGAAGCATTATGACGCCGGATATGGCGCAATTCGGCGCGGGGGGACAGCCTCAATCGCTGCCCGGCCTCACGCCAGCGCATCAAGCGCCGCGCAGAGCGGATCGAGCAGCGCGGTGTGCCGCCGCATCGCGATCCGCGCGAGATGCTCAACCTGGGTCTTGCGCCGTGCTGCGGCCAGCGGTACGAGCGCCGCCGGACGCAGGATCTCGGCATCATAACCGTCCGCGACGATCACCCCGCAAGTGGCAGGCCGATAGGCCTCGGTCTCGAGCGGGGCGCGATCAAGCCCCGGCGACAGGCCCCAGAAGAACCGGTCGCAGAAATCGAGATAGTCGGGCCACTTGGCATCGCCGAGCAGATCGGCGCGCGCGACTTTGATCTCGACGATCAGCACCTGCCCGCGGGCATCGATCCCCATCAGATCGGCGCGGCGGCCGTTGCGGATCGGCACTTCGGGCAGGCACCAGATATCGTTGCGCGCAAACAGCCGCGCAATCCCGCGCGCGACATCGGCCGCGCAAAGGGCGCTGGCCGCAGCAGACGAATCGCAGGCGGAGGAAGGCTGGCGGCTCATGGCCAGTGAGCTGGAACAGAATGTGAACGCAGTCAAGGCCCGCTTGGGCTGGCAGCGAGCGCCGGTCAGGCGGCGGCAGGTTGCAGTGCGACCAGCACGCTCGCCCGCGCGGCATGAAACTCGCGCCACAGCGCCAGCGCCGGCGCTGAAGTGTCCTGCCCGCGCGCTGTCAGCGTCGCCAATGCGGCAAGGCCGGCGCCCAGCATCGCTTCGATATCCGCCAGACCCTGCGCTGCCAGAGCCAGCTGCCAGTCGCGCGCGGTTTCGGAGAGCGAAGCGAACGGAGTGGGCGCGGCTTCAGGCGCGATCCCCGCCAGCAGCGCGAGCGCGGCCGCGCGGTCGTGCAGCCCGTCCCACTGCGCCGCCAGCGCTGTGCTTGTCAGCGGCACTGCGGGCGCGGAAAGAATCGGTTCGGGCGGAAGGCTGGCCATGGGGCGAGGCTAGGGTCGGCTCCTTGCCGATTGGTTAAGCCTGCCCGCGACACTCCGCCCGAGGCCCTGTGCCGCGCGCTATAATTGACTGGCACGCTCCCGGCAGTCTTGCTAAGCGCTTCACCGCAAGCGGTGATCGCACGCACCGCATGGCACCATGCACCCGTAGCTCAGCTGGATAGAGCGCTGCCCTCCGAAGGCAGAGGTCACAGGTTCGAATCCTGTCGGGTGCGCCAAGGCTTCGCGGTTTTGTCTCAAGGGCTTACGCCCTCGACAAAACAGCTCGCGAGTTCATTTTCCCATCCGCGGCTCATAAGCGTGTTTTCGCGCTGCTGCGCTATGCATGACGGTGCAAGGACGGTCCGGGCACGGTGTTCGAAACACGGTGCTTGAGGCGGTGCTTGGGACGGTAGTAGAACGGTCGTGCGGAACGACAGTTTACCGTTGGCTGGAAGGCTGCGTTTTGACAGCGGCTACAACGTGGAAACGCTTGGTTGAGCAACTCACGATGCTGCTGAGCGTGGCGGACGCTGTATGGGCTGAATTCCGGAGTAGTGCTGGTAAATCCGGAATATGCCTAGGCAAGCATCGGATAAATTTGGTTAAACTGGGCCTACAGGGGCATAGACGTAGAGATCATCCCACAAAATCGCATAATTTTTTCATTCGCATAACAGCGCGCGACGCTAATATTCTGCTATTCCCGGTGAAGTCCGTTTCTCCATCTTGAAAAGGCATAAAAAAATATCGACCCTTTCGTATCAAAAAATTTCGATCGACAAGTTTGAGTAATCTACGCCTCACGGTTTCACGGTTCATATTTAATGTGACCGAAATTTCTTTCACGATTACGCCCCTGCAATACTTTAAAGGCAGAGGGCGATTGCCGCCTTCATACTCCGGGATGCTCATTGGGTCTGACAGCGCATTACCCGTGCTGAGATAGGCCACGCATGTAATGAGAATTATATCAGTCGCGTCGAGGTCGAGTCGCCTTGACTCAATCATCAGCATTTCAATGACTTCGCGCGAAAAGCATCCGAGTGCCAGATGTGGGGGCGGTGTTAGGCTCATCAAAATCTCTTAATCTTACAGAGCCATGCGGATCGGCGAGGCTTCAGTTTGGTTTTGCAAAATTGCCCAGCCTTGAAACTTAAAAAGCACAATTTGTGCGCCCTAGCTTTGCGAAATGCAGGCGCTGCGTCAACATCCCGCCATCGGGGTTTGCGCTGTCGCCGTACCGCTGAATTGGTAAGGCGGCGTATCAGACCAACCGGAACATAGTCTGCAAACCGCGATCGCTGTGGACTGTCGAGCGGATGCGCAAAGAGGGAGTAGCGGTGGTGCTGGAAAGCAATAAGGCTGTTGGCTGCGTTGGCGGCAAAGCTGTTGGGCTCATGCTCGCTCTGTCGATCGCGACGTTCGCAGCCGACGCGAATGCGACAACAAAACCGGTCTTTGCTCCACAGGCGACCGAGGCATGTGTGGCCGAACTCCAAGGGACGTCCCTGACTCGCTCTGGTCATACAATACTCGATTGTGTCGGACGCGCAGCCCAAGCGTGCATGACCACCCCCGGCGGCGATACCACAGTCGGTATGATGGCGTGCCTAGAGGGCGAGCTTAGGTATTGGGATAGCAGATTAAACGCGGCATACGCCACGCGTATTGCGGATGCCACGGCGCAGGACGCCGAGATGCGCAGAATAGGATCTGCCAACACATCCTTGGAAACTAGTCTGCGGATCATGCAGCGAGCATGGATCTCATTCCGGGATAAGTCGTGCCTTTACGAACAGGCACAATGGATGGGAGGCACAGGTGGCGGACCTGCGACAATGGCCTGCCATATGCATGAGACGGCGCGGCAGGCATTGAAGCTTGAGGGTTGGTGGGCACAATGATCAGGACTACCTTCGCTCTCGCGCTGCTGTCGTGTGGTGCAAGCGCGGCAGGCGCTCCGCAAGGAACGGCACAGCCACCACAGCCTGGTTGGCAAACCGATGCTGCGAACTGCTCATGGAAGTGGCGCGAAGGCGGCGGGATCGGGCTGTGGACCGAAGAATGTCGTTTCAACAATGGCAAATGGCGGGTTATATGGGACAAACGGCGGTCGGCGTTTGTCATCCGAAACGGCAAAACGGACATGGGCATCGCCGTGCAGCCATTCGCCTTGTCAGAAGCATCCGACGTCACCATTGTCAGCCAAAGGCTTGTTGAAACTGGTTACCTGAAAGCGGACGCAGAGTGCAGCTGGCAGACAGCAGCTGTGCGTTCTGCGCCGCGCACGATGGCCTTTTATGTCCTTGCGCCGGTTCATCCCGATGCTCATGCACCTATGGCTCAGAAAGAAGTTCCTGAGCCGATATGCGGACCATATGGCACATCAACGCACGGCGTGCGCTACTTCATGACAGATCTGCGGTGGCCAAGTTTGGCCGTCTTTGTTGAAGAGGGCCAAGAACGACCACTGTTCGATCCTGCATCTATTATCGTGCTGCCGAAACAGCATCGTTAGCGTCCTTTCTAAAAGCCAGATCACAGATTAGAAAGCGTTCGGTGTTGATTTCCGCTGAGAGTTGACCCGGGTCAACTCTCAACGGAAATCAACACTCAGGTCATTTAGGGTCCCACTTTGGGGAGGAACCCCTCCGACTTGGGTCGGATACTCGCTTCAGCCATAGACTCGGCCTGTAGCCTGTACCCTCGGAGAAAACGGAAGCCGCCGAAGGCATGAAGCTTCCGTTTTCTCCGAGGGTACAGGCTGTGGCATATCGTTCAGGCAGTCACACGACCTTTCATCATCGCTACCATCTCGTCTGGGCACGGAAGTACCGGTATAAGGTTCTGCACGGTGGGGTGCGGCTGCGTGTGCGCGAGATCATCAAGCAGGTCTGTGATGAGATGGACGTGACCATCGTGAATGGCGCCCTGTCGCGCGATCACGTGCACATGTTCGTTGAAATCCCGCCGCACGTCTCGGTCAGCGACTTCATGCGTCGTGCCAAGGGGCGCTCGTGGCGCAAGATCCAGCAGGAGTTCGAACACATCCGAAAGCGTTACTGGGGACAACGCTTCTGGCAACGCGGCTACTTCTCTACCACCTCCAGCAACATCACCGACGACATCATCATGCGATATCTCGACCAACATAACCACAAAAACGGCTTCAGCCCCTCGCCATGATCCTACCGGCGTCAGCCGGTCAGTGGTTCAGTCGATTTCATTCAGCCGCGATAGAATGCCGGATCATGCGCGCGACGACATCCGGCACCTCAAGGTGCGGCATGTGGCCGCATGCTGGGATGAGTTCGAGCCGGGAACCTGGCGACAACAATTCAGCGGCAGGAGGAGGAATAATCTGGTCTTTCGTGCCCCAGATGGCAACGCATTTAACATCGGGCATCTTTCGAGTGGCCGTAGCGATCTGCTCTGCCATGTCTGCCAAGTTTGAAAGCACCGATGCGACCCCGTCGAGACGCTTGTATTTGAGAACGTCATCCACCATCGCAGCCGAAATGCTCTCGCTGTCGGCTACGAGCCGCGACAGCACCTCCTTCAGTTCGCGCGCTCGCCGGGCCTCCACTAAGTCATGCAAGAAATCGCGGTCGAGCGACACGCCGGATAGCAGCGGGGCGATCAGGGTCAGCGAACGCACCGACGCACTCGCTCTCGCGGCAAGGCCCTGGGCGAGCGCGCCTCCAAACGAATGACCCACAAGATGCACCGGACCGAGTACGCGCTCGGCGATGAAGGCGCCAACGAGCGAGACGAGATCATCGAGGGAGCCAGAACCGGGCAAAGCCTTCGTCGAGCCGCCGTGGCCAGGAAGGTCAAGCGCGATCGTGCGACAGGACTCGGCAAGATCGCTCTGTACGAACATCCAGTTGCCGCAGTCCCCGCCGAAGCCATGCAGGAAAAGTATCGTCTCCTCGCCTTCGCCTATCTCGGCATAGCGCAGCGAAAAGCCGTCGATGGTCGCATTGCGAAAGGCCGGGGCGGCGGTAGCAGGGTCGGCATCCTCCTCTTGCCCCGAGACCGTGAAACCCGCGATAAATGCTTCAAGCGCCTCCGGCGACGGGCGGGCGGCGTCGGCAGCCCCGAGCACTGCGATCAGCGCACCACAAGGGGCAACGACGCCTTCCTCGCAGACAATCCGCAGCAGCACGCCGGGCTGCTTCGCCTCGAGCGTGTTGAGAAGCTTGGAGGTCTCGATGTCGACCAGTTCCGCACCGGCTTGCACCGCGTCCCCTTCGGTGAAGTGCCAGCCTGCCACCGTTCCCTCGTCCATCGCGAGGCCCCACTTGGGCATTACCACCGGGATCAGATCGGCCATCGCTGCACTCCCCGCCTTTATGCCTCGAGCGCGGTGCGCACCGCTGCAGTGATGCGCTCGCTGTCGGGCAGGTAGGCGCGTTCGAGGTTGGGGGCGAAGGGCACCGGTGTGTGCGGCGGCGTGACCATGCCGACCGGCGCCTTAAGGCTGGAAAAACCGCGCGAGGCTACAAGTGCGGCAATATCTGCGGCGAGGCCGCAGCGCGGATTGGCTTCGTCCACCACCACAAGCCTCCCGGTCCGTTGAACGGATTCCAGGATCGCCTCCTCGTCGAGCGGCGAAGTCGTGCGCGGGTCGATCAGTTCGATCCCGATCCCTTCCTGCGCCAGCGCCTCGGCCACCGCCTTGCAGCGCGACACCATGCTGGAAAAGGCAACCAGCGTGAGATCGTCGCCCTCGGTCACGTAGTCCGCCTCGCCGAAGGGAATAGTGTAGGCTTCGTCGGGGACGTCGGCGGTCGTGTCGTAGAGCGTCTTGTGTTCCAGAAAGATTACCGGATCATCGTCCCGGATCGCCTCGATCAGCAGGCCCTTAGCGTCATAGGCGTTGGACGGCATCACCACCTTGAGCCCCGGTATGTGGGTAAAGATCGGATGGAGCGCCTGGGAATGTTGTGCCGCGGCGCTCATGCCCGCCCCGATCATCGAGCGGATCACTAGCGGCGTTCGCGCCTTGCCGCCAAACATGTAGCGGAACTTGGCCGCCTGGTTGAAGATCTGGTCGAAACACACTCCTACGAAGTCGACAAACATCAGCTCGGCGACCGGGCGCAGGCCCGTCGCCGCGGCACCTGCGGCCGCACCCATGATCGCGCTCTCGCTGATCGGCGTGTCGATGACCCGCTCTCGACCATATTTGCCAACGAGCCCCTTGGTCACGCCGAGCACCCCGCCATAGGCATCGTCGACCCCGGTTCCGCCTGCACCCCCGGCGACATCCTCGCCGATCACGATGACGTGGGGATCGCGCGCCATCTCGCTATCGAGCGCCTCGTTGATGGCTTGTCTGTAGGTCTTGAGCGGCATCGGGGTTCCTCGTTGGGGTCTGATGAAGGGGCGATGCGGGGTCAGTAGGACACGTATACGTCGGTCAGCAGTTCCGCCGGGTCCGGAGCAGGTGCCTTGTGCGCCGCCTCCACCGCATCGGCGACGAGCTTGCGGCACTGCGCGTCGATCCCGTCGAGCATAGCGGTATCAAGCCTTCCTTCCTCTGCCGCGCGCTGACGGAAGATGGCGAGGGGGTCCTCGGCACGGCACCGGTCGAGCTCGGCCTTGCTGCGATAGGCCTGGGCATCGCCGATAAAGTGACCGTATTGGCGCATGCACTGGATCTCAATCGCGCTCGGCCCACCGCCGGCCCGGGCCCGCTCGATCGCCTCGCGCGCGGCCTCAAACACGGCGAAGAAGTCTCTCCCGTCGACAGTCCGTGCGGGCAGGCCGAAGCCGGCGGCGCGCTCCGCGATGCTGTCTGCGCCGACCGCGTAGCCCACCCCGGTGCCCTCGCCATAGCCGTTATTCTCGAAGACGAAAATCGCCGGCAGCCCTAGCACGACCGCGAGGTTCATAGCCTCGAAGGTGGTGCCTTGGTTGGAAGCGCCGTCGCCGGTGAAGGACACCGCGACCTTGGCAAGCCCCTTGGTCTTGATGGTCAGCGCCGCGCCCACCACCAGCGGCGGATTGCCGCCGACTATAGCGTTCGCGCCGAGCATGCCCTTGTCGATGTCGGCAATGTGCATCGACCCACCCTTGCCGCCGCACAACCCCCCGGCCCGGCCAAAGATTTCCTTCATCATGCCCTCGACATCGCAGCCCTTGGCGATGCAATGGCCATGGCCGCGGTGCGTGGAGCCGATGTAGTCGTCATCATCGAGGTGCAGGCATACCCCCACCGCACCTGCCTCCTGACCGGCGTAGAGATGGACAAAGCCGGGGATCTCGCCCTGCTCAAAGCGGGTGTGTACCATCTCCTCGAACTCGCGGATCAGCTTCATCCGGCGATAGGCTTCGAGCAGGGTCGGTTGGTCCAACTGCATGGCGCGAGTAATCCTTCAACTGATGCACAGGCCGCCGTCGACGGGCAGGCACTGGCCGGTGATGTAATCGGAAAAAGGCGAGGCGAAGAACACCGCGAGCCCCTCCACCCCGGCAAGGTCTCCAGAGCGGCGCAGGGGGACGCGGCGCAGGATCCATTCGGCGAACCTGGGGTCTGCTGCGGCGGTGAGATCGGTTTCGTAATAGCCAAAAAGCAGGGCATTGGCGGTGATGCTGTGACGCGCGAGTTCGAAGGCCGCGGCGCGGGTGAGGCCGTTCACCGCAGCCTTCGAGGCGGCATAATCGGCGCTGCGGTTGACCCCCATGATCGACTGACCCGAAGAGGTCGCGACCAGTTTCCCACCCGATCCTTGCGCGATCATCTGGCGGCTGGCGTGCTTGTAGGTCATCGCTACGCCCCGAGCATTGACCGCCTGGACTGCGTCCCACTCCTCGGACTCCATGTCCAGAATGCGCCGCCCCGATCCGCCTCGACCAGCATTGGCGAAGCAGCAATCGAGGCGACCGAGAAATTCGATGGTGGCTTGCATCGCGACCGCGATCTCGGCCTCGGACCCAACGTCGCAGGCGAAGCTGGCCACCTTTCCAGGCCCGAGATCGCGCAATTCAGCTTCGGCACGGGCATTGCGGGATCTGTCGCGACCCCAGATGACGACGTCGGCACCAGCCCTGACGAGCCCGCGCGCCATGGCGAGGCCGATCCCGCCATTCGCCCCGGTGACCAACGTCGCAGTACCCGCAAGATCGAACAAGAACGACCCCTTTCAAACCGTCGAATCAATTCTTATACAGAGCTATATAAAAGTGTTAGACGCTTGTCGAAAACTGTCAATGCAGGCAGGCTGGCGTAACTAGGCAAGGGTGATCATCGCGGCGCTGCTTGACGGGGAGAGTGCGATTGTCGGGTGGCAAAGAGGAAACCTGCTGGCGCGAGGTGGCGCGGCTGGAAGATGTCCCGATCGGGGGCATTGTGCCGGTCACACTCTCGGGCGCACCGGTGCTGCTGTGCCGCACTGCCACAGGCGTGTTCGCGCTTGCCGATCGCTGCCCGCATGCCGGGTGGCCGCTGCGCCACGGGCGGATCAGGGGTGAAAGCTTGGTCTGCCCAGTACACGGCGCCCGCTTCGCCCTTACCAACGGCGCGCCGTTGGCTGGACCTGCGCAAGGTAAGGTCCCGACCTATCGCCTGCGCATCGAGCAAGGGGCGATCCAGCTCGGCGGGGGCGAGCCGACAGCCT
>Ga0315904_10003128_pt1 | contig 24817 bp, 16 predicted proteins | sample LakEriMetagenome_6_FD_203529 | JGI IMG/M metagenome (GOLD analysis project Ga0315904, IMG submission 203529) | Freshwater fungal communities from buoy surface, Lake Erie, Ohio, United States - Buoy 12 MA120 | ecosystem: Environmental > Aquatic > Freshwater > Lake | place: USA: Lake Erie, Ohio... | reverse complement strand
TAGACCGCCATCCGAACGCTTGCGGGAACTCACAAGCGAAGGCATCGGCGAGATCGCCGCCGCCCGGCGCACCGAACCGGAGCGCCTGATCAAGTCGCTGCGCGGCGACCTGGATGCGATCGTCGCCAAGGCGATGGAGCCCGAACGCCAGCGCCGCTATGGCGCGGCGAGCGAACTGGCTGCGGACATCTCCCGGTTTCTCACCAACGAGCCGGTCATCGCGCGCAAGGGCGCTGGCGGAACCTATCGCCTCGGCAAGCTGGTGCGGCGCAACAAGGTGGTTTTCGCCGCCGGCACCATCGCCGTGCTCGCGCTCACCGCCGGCTTCGGCACCTCCACCTGGCTGCTGGTCCGCGAGGCGCACGCCCGGCAGGAACAGGCGCGCCTGCGCAACGCGGCCGAAGTCGCGAGAAACAATGAGGCGAAACTCCGCAGCAAGGCCGAGGCCGGCGAAAAGGTCGCCCAGGCTGCGGTTCTCGTCAGTCACAGGAAACCGGCCGATGCCGATGCCCTGCTCGCCCAGGTGGCAATGGAGGATGTGCCTTCCTCGCTCGAATCCGCCGACGTTTTCCGGGTGATCGGCGAGTGGCTGCTCAGCGAAGGCCGCTGGCAGGACGCATCCCGATGTTTCTCGGCGGTGGCCCAGGCGGTGTCGCGCGTGGACCCATCGATTTCCGAGAAAATCTCCATCCACTTCGTGGCCGCCGCCGCCGCGGTGGTCGATTCCGGCGACTTCGCGCACTACGAGGAACTCCGCCACATGGCCGCCGAACGGTTTTCCACTCCGGCCCATCCGGTGATTTCGGACGAGGTGGTCAAAACCTGCCTCGTCCGCCCCGCTCCGCCGGAATTGTTAGAACGCATCGCTCCGCTGGTGACCGACATGGAAAACCACCTGCCGTGGGACCGCGAGGACCAGCCGGGCGAACTGATGGAAGCGTGGCAGATGCTCAGCCTCTCGCTGGCCGCCTATCGCAAGGGCGAGTTTTCCGAGTCCGAATCGTGGGCACGCCGCTGCCTGCGCCATCCGAACGTGATCGGTTCGCGCACGGCCGCTGTCCGCGCGGTGCTGGCGATGTCGCTCCATCAGGCGGGCCACCGGACCGACGCGAATGCCGAGCTGGAAACCGCACGGGCCGAGGTGGGAGCGTTCTTCAAGGAGGCCGGGTCCTTCCGCATCGATCCCAGCGGTGCCGCCCAAGGTTACTGGTTCGACTGGATGATCGCACGCATCCTCGTCAGGGAGGCGGACGGGCTGATCGAAAGCTGACTCGGAGCGCGAAAACCGGATGCGGTCGCTGACTCGAGTCGGAGGGCGGGGGTTAGGGATTCACCCTGACGTTGCGGAACGAGGCCGTGCTGGTTTTGCCTTTGCCACCGGCGACGTAGAGGCCGATGTGGCAGTTTTTGCCGAAATCCGCGACGGTGGTTCCGACTTCGGTCCAGGTTTTGCCGTCGTTGCTGGTAAAGGCGGTGATGGTGGTGCCGCTGCGGACCAGCTTGAGCCAGAAGTGGCGTTTACCGTCGCGGCTGATGGCCTTCATCTGGCTGGGTGCGGCCTGGGTGCGGCGGACGAAACGCGAATCGCCCTTGCCATTGAGGCCGATGAAGACATGGCGCGATCCCGGGTTGAGCGAATCGCGAATCATCAGCCCGGCACGGGTGTTGACGCCACCGTTTCTCATGGACGTGACGCGGGCGATGATCTGGCCATCGCCGGTGAGGGTTTGCGAGGCGAAGGCCCCGCTGTCGCGGCGGCCGGAGAGCCGGCCTGCGGCGCGAAGACGATAGGCTCCGTCGTCAAAATCGATGTCCACTTTGGCGGTCTTGCCACCGATGGCATCACCATCCCACTGCGGTGGCAGTGATGACGGATCGATACCGATGACAAGCAGTGCGGTGGCGGACGCGCCGGTGGCATCGGTGGCGCGGATGGTGAAACGGTGGGTGCCGTCCGACTTCGCGGGCGGGGTGCCGCCGAGGATTCCTTCCGGCGAAACGGTGAGCCATGAGGGGCCGCCGAGCTTGCGGAAAGTGATCGCTTCGCCTTCGGGATCGGAGGCGCTGGTGGCGATACTGGACACGTAGCCTTGCCCTTCCTCGCCACGGGAGGCGATCACGGGATTGCTGCGGAAAACGGGAGGCAGGTTCCTACCGCCGGAAGCGAGCACCTCGACGGTAATGGTGGCGGGGAGCGATGAGGCGATGCCGTCCGAAGCGGTGAAGGTGAACGTGTCCGTGCCGGTGAAGCCCTTGTCGGGAGTGTAGATGAGCGCGGGTGCGGTGCCGGTGAGCGTTCCGGACGAAGGCGGCAAGCCGATCTGATAGGTGAGCGGGTCGCTGTCGGCGTCGGCGGCTTCCAGGATGAGCGAAACGGATTGGTTGCGATCGGTTTCAACGGTGGCTGCCGAGGCGACGGGCGCCATGTTGACCGGCGCTCCGCCTAACAGGTCGAGTTCGGCCACGGCGGTGTGGATGGAGCCGTTGGCCTCGCCGAGGGCACGCAGCCGGATGAAGCGGGCGTTGCGCGGGCTGAAGGCGATCGCTTTGAGCGAGTTTGTGTTGGCGAAGGTGCCGGTGGCGGCGGGCGATCCCCAGTTCTCACCGTCCAGCGAGGTGTGGAACTCGAACTGCGAGATGTTGCCGACGAGCACTCCGTCTTGCCGCGGAAGGTAGCGGAAACCCGAGACCGAATGCGCGCTGCCGAGCGAGATGACGATCTCATGCGGCGGCGGCGTGCCGGTGGTTTTCCAACGGGTGTGCCAGAAGGTCGTGGTGATGCCATCGAAGGCGGCGGTGGCGGGATGGGTCGAGGGCTCCTCGCTGTCCACGGACACAAGGGACCAGCCGGTGCGGTCGATCAACGACGGGCTACCTGATGCGGTGACGCTGATCGAGACCGTGGCCGTATTGGAATTGGCCGATCCGTCGTTGGCGCGGAAGGTGAACGAGTCGGAGCCGCTGAAGCCGGCCTGCGGCGTGTAGGTGAGATTGGGCGCGCTCCCGGAGAGCGTGCCTTTGGCGGGATGGGCGACAACCTGATAGGTGAGCGAGGTGCTGTCCTTGTCGGTGGCGGCAAGGGTGATGGAAACCGGTGCATCCTCCTCGGTGGTGGCGGAGGCGGCTGAGGCGACGGGCGCATCGTTTACCGGGCTAATCGTGATGGAAACGGTCGCGGTGTTGGAATTGGCCGATCCGTCGTTCGCCCGGAAGGTGAACGAGTCGGAGCCGCTGTAGTCGGCCTGCGGCGTGTAGGTGAGGTTGGGCGCGCTGCCGGAGAGCGTGCCTTTGGCGGGTTGGGTGACAACCTGATAGGTCAGCGGTTGATTGTCCGCGTCGGTGGCGGAGAGGGTGATGGTTTGGGCGGTGTCTTCCGCAGTGCTGACCGAGGCGGCGATCGCGACGGGCGCGGTGTTGGGCGACGGGTCGGTGGCGGCTGTCCGGTGGGAGATTTCCGCGGAAGCGGCGCTTTTCAGGCCGGAGGAGTTCACGGCCCGCACCGAGAAATAGTAGGTGGTTTCCGGAAGAAGCCCGGTGACGGTGGCGGACGGGGTGGAACCCGTGGAAACGGTCTTCGTGTAGGAACCCGGACTGGTGCCGTAGCTTAACTCGTAACCGGCAAGATCCGCCTCGGAATTGGGATTCCAGGCGAGTTCCAGCGCGAGGGCGGAGGCTGCCAGGGCCATCGCGCAGAAAACGAGCGCGGCGGCGAGGAACCGTCGGGCGGCCCTCCGGGCAAGGGAATTCGGAATCTCGGCGGACCGGTGGGCATCCGTTTCGGGACGCGGGCGTACGGATCCGCATGAATGGGCCGGGTAGGCCAAACGGCTTAGGTTCATGGCTGGTTGTAAGGGTGGAATCCCCCCTTCCGCCGTGGGCCCCGGACGATGGGACGTCGCCGGGTGACGGACAACCTGGAGCGGGAAGGTGGCACGGGCCGGTGGGTGAATTCCGGTGGTCGTGCCGTGTTGGGACGGATCCCGCTTCGGGCTGCCTGAGACGCGTAGGGACCCGCGCCTCAGGTGTTGGGTGGATATCGGGTGTGGACTAGTGGGTGATTTGGAACAGCAGGTGTCTTGGGTGAGTGGGAGCGCGAGTTCTTCGCAGGACTAACGTTTTTGGAAATATTATATTACGGATGTCCTTACAAGCAGAAATTTGAAAAATTTTTGAACGGTTTGAAATAATCCCTGTCGAAGCATCGTCAGGGGAGGCTGCGTCCTTCCGGATTCGGGAAGGTTCAGCGGAGTTTCAGGGTGAATTCGAGGCCGGTGTGGGAAGCGCCGTTAAGGCGCGGCTCGAAGCGGTGAATGCCCTCGTGATAGACCCTGGTGGTGATTTGGCGGATCGGGTGGCTGCCGGTGATTTCCCAAGTGCCGCCCGCTTCGATTTCGCGGATGCGGCCTTTGAAAACCTTCGGGCTGAGTGTGCCGTTGGCCTTCCGGTGGTGGATGGCGTAGTCGAACATCACGCGGACGGCGCGGCGGCCGTGGTTGCGGACGACCACGCGGTAGGTGAGGGATTCGCCGAGACGCAGGCGTGTGCGTGGGAGTTCGAGGTTGATGATTTCGAGGGAATCGGCGGAGGCGTAGCCATGGAAGCGGAGGGCGGCCGGGTGACCCTGCTTGAGCAACGTGCGGCAGGCGTGGCGCGCGAGTTTTTCAAATTGGGCGGCCGGTTTGGCCTCGGTCCGCCAGCGGCTGAGGGTGTCGATCACCAGCTCGGGGTGGCGTTTCGAGAGGTCGTTGAGGTGGTTGGAAACGGAGAGGCGGACGTAGTCGCTGGGGTCCCGGTAAAGCTTTTCCAAAAGCGTGAGCGTGGGATGGGGTGGCTCGCAGAGGTGGGGCAGGTTGCCGCCCCATGGCAGGAAGGGGCGCGAGCCTTCGGAAACGAGGCGGCGGACGTGGTGGTCCGGATGGGCGCACCATGAGCGGAGTTGGCGCAGGGTTTTCTCCGGGTGCTCGCGGAGAAAGGGCCGGATGGCGAACTCGGCGGTGAAACGGTTGGTCATCTCGCGCAACGCGTCCATGGATTCCTTGAAATGCCCAAGGCCGCGGCGGGCGACGATTTCGGTGAGCGGCCAGACGGAGAAACCGCGGAGGCCGTCCGAGTCGTTCTCATCGGCGGCCAGAGCGCGAACGAGGATCGGGAAAAGGAGGCGCGGGTCGTCGGGCAGGCAGGATTCGATGCGTTCGGCGAGGTGGATGACGCGGGGTTTGAGTTCCAACCGATCGAGCGCCGCATCGAGACCGCTCAGGAAGCGCCGCATGGGAAAGCCGGGATGGGCGAGCTTGAGTCGCTCGGCGATGCAACGGGCCTTGGCGGCGGAGAACTCGTTCTTGAAGGGTTCCATCGGCGCGGGATGAAAAACCGGACCCGCTGCCGGGGCCAGCCGGATTTCCGATGAGACGTTTCTTCGCGGTTGATGCTTCGGGATCCGGAGACCATGGTGGCTGCGTTGATCGAAGTCAGATACCAGCGCGGCATCCATCTTCCGGAACTCGATCTATGGCTGGATCCTCCGGTGGCGAAACCGCGGGCCTTTGTTTCCCACGCGCATGCGGATCACTTCGCGCGCCATGACGAGGCCTTGTGTTCGACGGTGACCGCCGGGCTGATTCGCAGCCGATTCGGCGTGGCGGAGGCGAAACTGCGACCGGTCGATTTCCATGAGGTGGTGGAGCAGAACGGCTTCCGGCTGCGGCTGCTGCCCGCCGGGCATATCGCGGGATCGGCGATGGTGCATGTGACGCGGCTGGCCGATGGCGCGACGCTGCTTTACACCGGCGACTTCAAGGTGAGGCGCGGCCGCACGGCGGAACCGGCGGTTTTCCAGCAAGCCGACCTGCTGCTGATGGAAACGACATTCGGCCTGCCCCACTTCGTGTTTCCTTCGGCGATCGAGGTGGAGGCGGCCGTGATGCGGTTTGTGAACGGCGCCATCGCCGACGGGGAAACGCCGGTTCTGTTAGGTTATTCGCTCGGTAAGGCGCAGGAGGCGCTCGCCTTGTTGCACGAACACGGAATACCCGCGCTCCTGCATCCGAACGTGGCGGAAATGACCGTGGCGTGCCGTGCCGCCGGCGTGGAAGGCTTGCCGGAGCCGCAGGTTCTAACAGACATTGCGCCGCCCGGCCACGCGGTGATCGCGCCGCCCAACGCGGTGCGCTCGAAACTGCTGCGCGGCATCGTGAAACGGCGCGTGGCGATGCTGAGCGGCTGGGCGCTGATGCCGGGCGCGCCGTTCCGCTATCGCGTGGATGAGGCGATCCCGCTCTCCGACCACGCCGACCATCCGGGGCTGTTGGAATGCGTGCAGCGGGTGCGCCCGAAGCGCGTGCTGACGGTTCACGGGCACACCCGCGAGTTCGCGGCGGAACTCCGCGCGCGCGGCATCGAGGCATGGTCGGCCGCAGGCAACGACCAGCTTGAGCTCGCCGTCGCGCCGCTCGCCAGGGCTGGCACCACTTCCGCTTCGGGTTCGCGCCACACCCGGCCGATCTGCGCGTTTGCCGACTTCACCGACGTCTGCCGCCTGGTGGGGGAAACCGGCAGCCGTCTGGAGAAATCCGCGCATCTCGCGAGATACCTGCGCGGTCTGGCCAATGAAAACGATCTCGCGCTGGCGGTTGGATGGCTGGCCGGGAGACCCTTGTCCCGGACTTCGGACCGCCGCGCGGCCCAGGCGGGATCCGCCACGCTCAGGCGCGCCTTGCTGCGGCTGCCGGGCGCGAAGGAGGAGCGATATCGCGAGTTATCACTTTCGCAGAACGACGCGGCGCGCACGGCGAGGCTTTTCATGCAGGAACTGTCACTCCGGCCCGAGGCGCCGGACCTCGCGGACGTCGCCGGGTTTTTCCATGAACTCGCCGGTGCCAAGGGGTCGCTGGACCGGATTGACGCGCTGGCCAAACGGCTGCGCTCGCTGCATCCGGCGGAAGGCGAGACGCTGGTGAAACTTCTCACAGGCGACCTGCGGATCGGCCTCGGCGAAGGCTTGGTGGAAGAGGCGATCGCCTTGGCCTTCGATGCGGCGCCGGCGGATGTCCGGCATGCCCACATGCTCACCGGAGATCCAGGGGAAACCGCCTGCATCGCCCGTGCGGGACGCTTGGCCGAGGCGGCGCTGCGGCCCTTCGCTCCGGTCAAGGTGATGCTGGCCTCGCCGATGCCGGATGCGGACGCTCTGGTGGCGGCGGCCGGTGCCGCGGCATCCGGATTGTGGCTGGAGCCGAAGTTTGACGGCATCCGCGCTCAGCTTCACAAGCACGGCCAGCGCGCGGCCTTGTTTTCCCGCGATCTGCGGCCGTTGGATTCCGAGTTTCCGGAGTTGATCCGCGCCGCTCTCACCGTTCCTGACGACTGCGTGCTCGATGGTGAGATCATCGCGCATGCGGAGGGCCGCCGCCTCACGTTTCATGACCTGCAAAAACGCCTCGGGAAACTCAACACCTCCCAGACCGATCTGTTCACCGCGGCCCACGCGTCGCTGCCGCCGGTTCGCTTCGTCGCCTTCGATCTGCTCTATCAGAATGGCGACGACCTGCTTTCGCTACCGCTGGACGAGCGTCGCCGGCGATTGGAAACCATGATCGCACTGCCGGAGGAAATCAGCCGCATCACCGTGGAACGTCTGCCGGCCGATGCGTCCGCCGTGAGCGAGGCATTCCGGCGCGCGCGCGCCGCAGGACACGAAGGGCTAATCGCCAAGGACGCCACCAGCGTTTACGCGCCGGGCCGCCGCGGCCGGGCGTGGTTGAAACTGAAGACCGCCCGCACGCTCGATTGCGTGGTGGTCGCCGCCGAACAAGGTCACGGCCGCCGCGCCGAAGTCCTGTCCGACTACACGTTTGCCGTGCGCGACACTTCCACCTGCACACTCCGCGTCATCGGCAAGGCCTACTCCGGCCTCACCGATCTGGAAATCGAGGAACTCAGCGACCATTTCCGCCGCCGCACGCTCTCGCGCGAACGCCGCAAGCACCACGTCGAGCCCGATATCGTCTTGGAAATCGCCTTCGATTCGATCCGCTTCTCCAAGCGCCACGACTCCGGCCTGGCGATGCGTTTCCCGCGCATCCACGCGATCCGCCGCGACAAGGGCGTGGCGGACATCGACACCCTCGACTACGCCAGATCGCTCGCCGCGGACGCTTGAGACATCACCACTGCGGCCGCTGTTGCCTCACCGCTTCGTAGAGCACGATGCCCACGGCCGTGGACAGGTTCAGGCTGCGCGTGCCCCCGGGGGCCATCGGGATGCGCAGTGCCCGGTCGCCCGCCTCACGAATCAGGCTTTCCGGCAATCCTTTGGTCTCCCGGCCGAAGACCAGATAATCGCCGGGCCGGAACTCCGTGGTCCAAGGACTGCGCTCCGCCTTGGTGCTCAGAAACCAGAACCTCGCTCCGGCTCCGGCGTCCGTCACCAGATCGCCCAAGGAGCTCCAAACCCGCAGTTTCACATCCTTCCAGTAATCCAGGCCGGTGCGCCGCACGTGCTTGTCATCCAGCGAGAACCCGAGCGGCTCCACCAGATGCAACGTCGAATCCGTCGCCAACGCCAACCGCCCCGCCGCGCCGGCGTTGTGGGGAATCTCGGGTTCCATCAGCACGATGTGAAACATACGCCTCAAGGGGACTCCCGCCTGCGGGCCAGCGTCAGCGACAAACCCAGCGCGCCAATGAAAATCAGATAGCACGCGAGCAGTTCCAGATAACTGCGACAAATCCTCGGAATCGCCGGTGAGAACGCCTCGCCAAGCGCCGCTTCCCAGAAACGCCGACTCGAGATCACCCGGTTGAACACATAGATGATCAGCAGCGCGCTGGCGATCAATCCCGAGCCCGCGTGGTTCCCGAGCGTCGCCACGAAATGCACCATCACCCTGCGGTGGCGCACCGCGGTGATCGCCGCCACCAGCAGGATCACGCCCACCACCCACGCTTCGGGAAACTTCCAGCCGAGAATGCCGGAGAGGAAATCCTCGATCTCGCCAATGAATGCCGCCACCAGCCCCAGCCCCATCACCCTGCACACCGGGCGGAACGGACCCGCATGCGCCGAGGCTCCAAACATCACCGCCGCCGCCGCCGCCAGCAGCACCGCTTGCAGCAGCTCCACCGTGCCTCGCTCGATCGGCACGTCCGGGCGGTTCGGCAGCCACGCGGGCAGCAGGATCGCCACCGATCCCGCGCAAATCATCAGCGCCCTCACCAGCGTGCGCGACCACGACGGGTTTCTCCGGGGTTTCGGCGGCGCGTCGCTCATCGCCGCCTGTCTAGGAGTTCCCTCCGCTTGGCGCAAGATTTGCCTGTGTCCGCAAGCGCGATCACCCCACCTGATTTTTTTGGAATTCTTCCTTGCCGCCCCGCCCGCTTTTTCCTGAGTTTGCGAAGCATCACGCGTAGATCCGTCACCAATGATCCCCAAGAACCCGTCCTTCCGTTTCCGGTCCATCGCCATCGGCATGGTTGCCACACTCGCCACCGCACCGGCCTTGTTCGCCCAGACGCCCGCCCCCCAGGAAAGCACCTTGCTGCAACGCTGGGTCATCGACGGCGGTCCGACGATGATCTTCATCGGCGCCGCCATCGTGGCCTTCATCGCCTTGGCGGTTTACAATTTCATGGCGCTCACCAAGTCCAAGTTCTGCCCGGATGACCTCAAGGCCGCGCTGATGGACCACATGGCCAACTGCCGCGTGCGTTCTGCCATCGAGCTGGCCGCCACCCACCCCTCCTACCTCGGCCGCATGGTCGCTTACTCCTTCCCGAACATCGACGCCACCCGCCCCGAGGATCTCGGCCGCGATCAGGTCGAGGACGCAATGGCGGATTTCTCGGTGAACGAAAACCGCAAGATCATGACCTGGATCAACTACATCTCGGTTATCGCCCAAGCCTCCCCGATGCTCGGACTGCTCGGAACGGTTATCGGTATGGTCAGCGCCTTCGGAACCCTGAAGACCAGCGGCGCGGCCGACCCCGGCCAGCTCGCCGGTGACATCTCCGTCGCCCTCCTCACCACCTTGTGGGGTCTGATCAACGCCATTCCCTGCATCATCGTCTTCTACATCCTGAAGAACCGTTTCGCCAATCTCGTCGCCGAGTCGGTGCACGCTTCCGAGGAAATGCTGAACGCCGCCGTCGCCACGGTGAATGCGGACACACTTTACGCCAAGATTCCCGAGGGCATCGCCGTTTGATCTGTCGGAGAACCTTCCGGCGGTCCGTCGGAACGCCTCTCCGCACAACGAAACCCCAAACGCATCATGGCTGCCTCGAAACTCCGCAACGCCACCGCCGACAAGGAGTCGGAATGCAATCTGGACATGTCGCCGATGATCGACATGGTCTTCCTTCTGCTGATTTTCTTCATCGTGAACGCCACCGCGATCATCGTGAAGACCGACCCCGAGGTAACACCTCCAGTCGCGGCCAATGCCATCAAGCAGAAGGAGAAAGGCGGGCGCATTGTCGTCAACGTCCGCCCGGACGGCACCTTCTCCGCCGAGGATTTCAATACCATCCTCCCCGGCGAGGATGAGATCTACGACATGGTGAAAACCCGGAAGGAGGCCAACGACGGCCTTGGCTTGCAGTCGAAGCTTCACCTCCGCGGCGACAAGGAGTCCGTCTTCCGCTACAGCCGCACCGCCATCCGCGGCGCCGCCCGCGCCGGCGTGGACCAGGTGGTCTTCGGCGTTTACACCCGTGAGCCATGAAACCAACACCCGCCTAACCCACCATGGCCCGCCACAAGAAATACGAAGCCGCTGACGATGCCGATCCCGCACTCGACATTTCGTCGCTCATCGACGTCTGCTTCCTGCTGCTGATCTACTTCATCGTCACCTCCACGATCACGCCGCGCGAGTCGGACCTCGGCATGGCCCTTCCCGCCGCCAATCCGAGCACCGAGCAACCGGACATCGAGCCCCTGTTCATCCGCATTGAGGCCAACGGCGCGCTTTACACCGGCGTCGGCACCTCGCAGCAGGCCATGGACAGCGACACCAGCGTTCGCGACGTTCCGCTGCTCAAGTCCCAGCTCGACATTTATTCCAGCGCCGCCAAGGCCGCGAATTCCAAGCCGCTCGTCCAGATCTACGCCGACGGCCAAGCCACCCAGCAGCGCGTCATCGACGTCCTCAACGCGCTCGCCGCGGTCGGCATCAATTCCGTCACCTTCACCGATCTGGTGGACTGATCCGGCGCGCCGCGTGCCGCCGTCCCCGGATTTCCCCTTGCGGGACGATCCGTCAGCGGTTCCTTAGACAGCCCTACCATCCCGCGATTTCTCCCCTCAAAAACCACTCCGCCATGAACTCCCGCCTCTGCCCCGCCGCGCTTGCCGCCGGTGTCATCCCGCTGGTTCTCCTTTCCCACTCCGCCGTCGCGCAGGAGGACGACCTCGGCAGCCTCGTCAACAAGGGCCTGTTGGCCATGAATGCCGAGAAATGGGAAGAAGGCCTCAAGTATCACGCCGAGGCGGTCACCCGCTTCGGCGGCAAGAACGCCCTTACCCTTCATGGCCCGCGCTTCGGCCAAATCTATTATCGCAAGGGCATCTGCGAGATGAAGCTCAAGAAATGGAAGGATGCCATGCAGTCCTTCGAAATCTGCCATCGCGATTTCCCGAACGCCGCCAAGGAGGGCGGTGGAAACCCCTTCGAGAAAATGGCCCTGCTGCGCTCCGGCGAGGCGGCCATGGGTGCGGAGGAATGGGAACTCGCCATCACCCAGTTCCAGAAATTCCTCAAGGAGCGGGACAAAACCCGCGACAAGTTCCCTCAGGGCACCTTCTACATCAGTCTCGCCATCTGCAACTACCGGCTCGGCCGCATCCCCGAGGGCAATGAAAACCTCGAGATCGCCATCAAAAACAAGGAGCGCTTCCCCACCCCGGACGCAGGCATCGTCGCCGGCTTCCAGGCGCTCGTCAGCGGCGTGATCCTCAAGAAGAACGAACAGGCGCTGCTCGATTTCATCGAGAAAAACCGTGGCGACCTGATCATCGACCCCTTCGCCATGCAGGAATACTCGCGCGTGTTCATGAAACTCGCGGGTGAAGCCGTCGGCGCGGACATGCAGCGCGCCGCCTTCGCGCTGTATCAGTTTGTGCCTTCCACGGATGCCGCCATCGACGACCTCCGCGCCCGCCTCAAGTCGATGGGTGACCTGAAGAGTCTCAAGGACGGCACCCTGGTGCTCATCAAGTCCAAGCTCGAGGCGGATCTCAAAACCATCGAGGAAGCCCGCCGTGGCAAGAAGGCCAACGAAATGGTGAAACTCGGCGCGATGGCCTTCCTCCACGAGAAGAACGGCAACGTCCGCGGAGCCCACGCCGCCTACAAGCAGCTCGAAAACTACTACCCCGCCTCCGAGAAGCGCGAGGACAACCTCTATCACCTCGTCCGCACCTCCTCGCTCATCGCTCCGGGCATGGAGACCCAGATGTATGGCGAGGAATTCCTGAAGGATTTCCCGAACTCCCAGTATGTGCCCGCCGTCCGCCGCATGCTGCTCTCCGCGCTGTTCTATGACGGCGAGTATGAAACCTGCATCGAGGTGGCCGAGCCGATGCTGCCGAAACTCGAACCCGGCACCCAGGAACATGACATCTGCCTGCACGTGCTCGGCGGTTCCTTCTTCTACACCGGCCAGTATGACAAGGCCCAGCCGCTCCTCGACCAGCACGTCGAGAAATACCCCAAGAGCCTGTTCGAGATCCCGGCGTCCTATTTCCAGGCCTCCAACCAATCCCGCCTGCAATTCTGGAGCAAGGCCGCCAGCCTGTTGGACGCCTTCCTCAAGAAGTATCCGGAGCCGGACAAGAACATCTTCCTGCCCTTCGCCCTCTACGACCGTGCGACTACCCACTTCGCCGAGGACCAACCCGAGCCCGCGCTTGCCGCCCTTGCCCGCATCCTCAGCGAGTTCCCCGACACCAATGTGATCGATCAGGCCTACAACCTCAAAGGCAACGTCGAGCAGTCCCTCGGCAACCGCGAGGAGGCCGAAAAGTCCTATCTCAAGGCGCTTGAAATCGCCGAACGCCGGAACAACCGCATTATCGCCGGCGAGTCGCTTTTCTCGCTCACCGCGCTGCTCGGCGAGAAGAAGGCCGGCAAGGAGGAGAATCCGCGCCTCAAGGAAGCCGTGCCCTTCGCCGACAAGTTCTGGAAGGAATATGCCGAGGGCTCGCCTTACAAGACCCGCGTCGCCGTCGCCCAGCTTCCCGCCTTCGTCGCCGTCGGCCGCGACGAGGAAGCCCTCAACCGCCTGCGCAACGTCATCATCGAGATGGCCAAGAACCCCGAGGCCTCCGGCCTTGAGGAACTGATCAACTCCTACACCGAAGCCTACCTCGCCAAGCACACGCCCGAGGAGCTCAAGGAGCATTATTACAACTTCCCGGACATCCGCTTCGAGGACCGCGCCGCCCGGGCGCTGCTCCGCGTCGCCATCATCGGCGTGTTCGAGGATGTGAACAAGAAATCCGACGACGAGGCCCGCAAACGCGCCGCCACCGCGATGATCAAGGTGCTCTTCCAGGAACTGAAGGCGGACTTCAACGTCAAGGACCTCACCAACTTCATCCTCGTCAAGGTGGGCGACTACCTGCGCACCGGCACCTCCACGCCGCGCGAGGCGCTGCCTTACTATGACGAGGTGCTCGGCCGCCAGGACCAGTCCTATCGCTTCAACGCCCTGCTCGGCCGCGCCGACGTCTATGGCATGTCGCAAAGCCCCGCGGATATCGACAAGGCCATCGCCGACTTCGAGCGCGTCTATGCCGACTCGCAGGAGAAGGCGCAGCGCGAGTTCTCGCTCTTCCGCATCGTCGAACTGCTGATGGCCAAGAAGGACTTCGCCAAGGCCGCCGATCAGGCGCGCGTCTATCTGGACCGCGAGAAGAGCGGTTTCTCGAAACAGTCGCCGATGGTCGGCCTGCTGCTCGCCCGCTCCTTCGACGAGCGCGGCATGACCGAGGACGCTCTCGCCATGTATGCCAAGGTCTGGGGCTCCCACATGGGCAACATCGCGATTTCCGCACCCGCCATGCAGCGCTGGATGCAGATTTCCTGGGATCGCAACAAACCCAATGACCGCCAGGGCAGCTACGAGGGCGGCGCCACCTATGTCGAGCTGACCGGCCGCTTCAAGGACAAGATGTCCGAGGCCGATCTCGAACTCTGGAAGGAGATCGAGAAACTCGTCAAAACCTACGAGGCCAATCCGGACATCAAATCGATGGAGCAACTCAAGAAGGAGAAGGAAGAGGGAAAACGCTGAAGCCCTTCCCTGACGAAACCCGAAACCGTCCCCCACGCTCATGAAATCCCATTTCGCCGCCGCATTTCTCGCCACCACCGCCGCCGTTGTCGCCCAACAGGCCGCGCAGCCGTTCCAACTGGAAGCCCTCCTCGTCGAGAAGGAAGGAGCCTTCCAGAAAGTCTGGATCGTCGCCGGCACCAAGACCCAGATCCGCTACAAGGAAACCGAGGTCGCCGTCGATACCAAGGACGCGCGCATCTCCGATTTCGGTGCCGTCTATCTCTACGAGCCGAAGGATTACACCGCCGCGCTCGATCTCTATCAGGCCCGCAAGTATGCCGAGGCCAAGGAGGCCTTTGCCAAGGTGAAGGACCGCAGCAAATCCGTCGCCGCGCTGGAAAACAGCCCCGCCGTGCTTGCCGCGTTCTATGAAATGGAATGCATGCGCCGCCTCGGCGACCTCGAGGGCCTGAGCGCCGCGCTCGGCAAGTTCATCAAGGATCCGCTCACCCGCGAGACCCAGCTGCGCCAGTTGGAGCTTTACGTCATGTGGGACGCCGTGCGCACCAAGAGCTGGGACCGTTTGGAAATCCTCGCCAAGGAACGCGCCGGCACCAAGCTGCCCGGCGACCAGCGCGCGCAAGTCGCCTACCTCCACGGCCTCGCTCTCGAAGGGCTCAACCGCCCGGAAGAAGCGCTCGGGGCCTATGCCATCGCCATGACCGCCGATGCCGCGGCCACCGAGGAACTCGCCCGCGAAGCCGCCATCCGCACCCTCGCCATCCACAAGGCGGATGCCAAGGTCCAGCAAGCCATCAAGGTCTGGGGCACCAAGGATGAAAACAAGAACAGCCCCGGCTACTCCCATCTCACCGAGGCCGGTGCCGTCGCCTCGCTCTTCGAATTGACCCTCGGCGCGGGCAAACCCCTGCCTGACGAATACAAGAGCTTCCTGAAATACAAACCCGAAGTCGTGGACGCCGCCGCGCCAAGCTCCTGATCGCAGGGAGAGGCTCCCTCCCGGAGCTTTCACTTGAGCGAAAATCATTCAGGCGGCCCGGAGTCCGCCTTACCGTTTTCATGGCAGCCGGAGGCAGCCACTCCATCGCCGCTCAGGCCTCCACCTTCCACGGCTCGCGCATCACGGGGTGGGCGAGGGCGTTGGCTTCGGGGTCGTCGAACTTGAGGGTCTTCGAGTCGAACTTGAGATTGCGGTTCAGGCGGTGGGCGGTGACGCCCATGTTGACCATGGTGCAGGACCAGAAGCCGTTCTGCTCGTTGAGCGCGAATTTTTTCCGGGTGCGGACGGACTCTTGGAAATCGGTGATCACCGGCGGCGGGTCCGGCAGCGCATCGACCTTCTTGCGGAAGTCCGGGATGTCCGACTTGAAGGCGGGGAAGAGTTTGCCCTTCGGGCCTTCGATGTAGGCGGCGTTGTCGTCCGGCGGGCCACCCGCGCCGACAAGAACGACCTTGCAGCCGTCGGCATAGGTGTACTCGATGCGCCGCCAGGTGCCGATGGCTTCCTTGTCCTGCGGATCGGCATCGATCTCGACGGAGATGGGGGCCTCGTTGTCCTTGTCTAACAGGTATTGGACGGGATCGAGATAGTGTTGGCCCATGTCGCCGAGGCCGCCGCCGTCATAGTCCCAGTAGCCGCGGAAGTTCTGATGCACGCGGAGCTTGTTGTAGGGTTTCTTCGGCGCGGGCCCGAGCCACATGTCGTAGTCGAGTTCCGGCGGCACGGGTTCGGGTGGCAGGCCGGGTTTTCCAGCCCAGATGCCGAGTTTCCAATCGAAGCCGGTCGCCGCGGAAACGGTGATCTTGAGCGGCCAGCCGAAGAGATCGTTCATCACCGCCTTCTTGATCATCTGGACGGGGGCGCGCATGCCGTAGAAGCCGGCTTGGAAGCGGAACCAGGTGTTGAGGCGGAAGATGCGGTCGTGTTTTTCGACCGCTTCGATCATCTTGAGACCCTCGCCGATGGTGCGGCTCATCGGTTTCTCGCACCAGATGTCCTTGCCGGCCTTGGCGGCGGCGATGGCCATGTAGGCATGCCAGTGCGGCGGAGTGGCGATGTGGACGATATCGATGTCATCGCGCGCGATGAGTTCGCGGAAATCACGGTAGCCCTTGATGCCATTCTCTTCGGCTTTCGCATCGCCCATGCGCTTGGCGAGGTGATTGCTGTCCACGTCGCAGAGGGCGAGCAGTTTGCCCGGCATGGTCAGGTGGGACGATGAAATTCCGCCGCAGCCGATGATGCCTTTGGTGAGGGTTTCGGAGGGTGGCGTCTTGCCGTTGATGCCGAGCACGCGGCTCGGGACGATCTGGATGGTCGCCAGCGCGGCCAGGGTCTTGAGGGTGTCTCTGCGGGTATTCATGACGTGGAAAAACAAACGGATCGCCGGGCCTTACCCGGCGATCCGTCGGGATCTTTCAGGGATTCTCTCCGGGGCTCAACGCCCGTCGGCCAGCGCGTCCATCAGGTAGCGGGAGGGCCTGAAGTTTTCAATCAGGATTTCCTCCTGCTCTCCGCGTGTCATGCGCACCTGGCGGATGTTGAAGTTCGGAGTCTTGTGCGGGGCGAAGAGGATGTCGTCGTGAGTCGAGTTCTCGTGCTTCTTGAACATCGAGGGCAGGATGTCGCCGCCGAGATGGTCGTCGCGGCCGGTGGCGAGGTGGCAGGTGCCGAGCACCTTCTCGTCCTGAATGTCCGCTCCGGAAACGGGCAGCACCTGCGTGCCGAAACCCAGTTCGCCGAGCGTGCCGGTCATCGGGTCGTCCAGCAGGCGCGCGTTGTGGGCGTCGATGGTCGCCTGGTTTCCCTCGATGAGTGAGGAACGGACGATGCAGCGGTCTTCCACTTCGAGCAGACCCAAGGTGCCGTCCTCGTATTTCATCGGGAACTGGCCGCTGGCGTCGGTGGGGACGAAATAGACTTCGCCGGCCGGCAGGTTGGCGATGTCCGGAGTCCTGCCGAGGCAAAGCCCGTGCGACTTCTGCGCCTCCTGGCCGCCGAGGCCGAGCCATGCGGTCAGGATGCGGCCGTCCTCCAACTCGAAGTCGATCTCGATCGAGTCCGCGCGGGTGAGGGCGAGGCGCAGCCTCTCGGCGTCGGCCGACACCTCGTGGTAGTCCACGGCGAGTCCGGAGTTGAGGATGACGTCGTTGAGGCCGTGCAGCGTCGCGCCGCGGAATCCGAACTGTTTGGCCTTGGCCGTCAGCGGCGCGGTGGCCGAGAAGGTCGAGATGCACAAAATGAGATCGTAGTTCGGATAGATATCACGATCCAGCGAGAGGTGGTTTCCAGCGGTGTCCCAGACATCATCCTGAAGATCGAGGTTCGAGCCGTGGGTGCAGCGGAAGGCGAACATCTCGCCGCCGCTCATGCCGAGTTCCGCCATCGCGCCGCGCCGCAGGCCTTCGTAGAAGTGCTTGTGGGCGTTCTTCTGGATCGGGAAACCCGGTTTTCCGAGGAAGGCGAAGTCGCGGATCAGATCCGCCGGTTCGTCGAAGTCCACCAGAATGCAGACCCGGCAGCCCGCCGTGGGCGCGAAGACGGTTCCTAACAGACGCTTCAGGTCGAAGGCAGGGAATTTCCGTTTCTCGGGATGAAGCAGGATTTCCTCGCTCAGGTAAGCGGGCAGGGCTGGTTCGAGTGTCTGTGGCATGGTTTCCGAGGCTACCACCGGAAGGGATCGCCGCAAGGGCGGCCATCGGAAATTTCAAAGCTCCTCGTCGCCGTTTTCCTTGCGCATTTCCGCAAGCACGCCCGACATGTCCTCCAGCGAGTCCCACAGCGACTTCACCACGTAAAACGGAGCGCCGCAGCGCGCGACGATCGCCAAACAGTCGGAGGGTCGCGCGTCGAGTTCGATGATCTTGCGCTCCATGATCTCGTTTTCGGCCTCAAGGATCAGCCTTGCGTAATACACCTCGCCCTCCACCCGCACGATCACCGCGCGCGCAACCTTCGCCCCGAAGGCTTGCAGCGTCAGCAGGTAGAGGTCGTGAGTCAACGGCCGCGGCGGCAACTGGCCGCTGAGGGACGCGTTGATCGAGGCCCCCACCGCGGGGTCGATGTAGAAGACGATCGCCTTCGATCCATCGCCGAGGAAAACCGCACAGCCGGCCTGGGTGGGCAGCAGGGCGATCGGTTCCACGCGGACAAGTTCTCGCATCGCCGCAATCTCCATCGGGATGCCGGGATTTCCAAGGCAAATCCCGGCAGGCGGGTCCCGGCGGAAAGGGCGGCGGGAAATTCCGCGTAGGGAGGGTTTGCCATCCCATGAAACTCCGGAACCTCCTGCTCAGCCACGCCGCCGTTTTCGCCTGCGGCGCCGCCATCGTATTCGTGGCCCGCGGTCCCGAAACCGGGCCGGAAACCGCTGCCGATGGTCAGGTTTACTCGCGCCATGGCGCATCGGTTGCGGACTCCGCCGGAGCGTCGGTTTCCACCGAATCCCGCACCACCCGTGAGAAGCGTGAAGCTGCGGAGGCCCAAACGCCGAAGGGCCCCGGAGCGGTCACGGCGCGGCTGGACCAGATCAGCCTTATCGGCGATCCGCTCGACCGGCAGGCGGCCTTGTTGGAGTTTATCAACCGTCTGGGGGCCGCCGATTTCGCCACGGTGGCCGAGCAATACCGGATGACGGAGCATTTCGGAAACTCCCGCGGAGAGTTCGAAATGATCCTCCGGGGATGGACGAAGGTCGATCCCCTCGGCGCCTTGGAATACACCTCGAAAACCCTCGGCGACCGCCACCAGACCTCGCTGGTCCTTTCCGCGTGGGCCGGAGCGGATGCCGCTGCCGCCGAGCGCTGGGCGCTGGCCAACCACCAGGGTGAGGGACCAAACCCGTATCTCTCCGCCGTCATTCAGGGCGTGGCCGCGAACGACATCGCGCGCGCCTCCCAGCTCGCCGAGTCCATGCCCCAAAGCCATGAGCGCGGCGAGGCGATGGAGGCCATCGCCCGCGCCTTGCTCGTGCAAGGAGCCGAGGCCGCCATGGCCTATCCTCAGACCATTCAAGACCCCAACCTCCGCGCCGGATACGTCGCGATGATCGCCGATCGCCTCGCCAACCGCGATGCGGAAAAGGCCGCCGCCTGGCTCGCCTCAATGAACGACCCCGAGGCCCAGCGCCGCGCCGCGCGCGAGGTTTCCGAGTCGCTCGCCCGCCAGAATGTTTCCCGCGCGGCCGACTGGGTGAAAAAACTCGACCCCTCCGCCCAGGCCGAAGCCGCCCGCGGGGTGATCGCCCCGATGTCCTCGTCCGACATCGCCGGCACCGCGCAATGGGTTTCCACCCTGGCCGGCATCCCGAACTATGACCGGGTGGTCGAGGAATTCGTCTGGAGCTGCGACCACCGCGATCCCGAGCAGTCCGCGGCGTGGATTCGCGGCATTTCGGACCCCGCCCAGCAGACCCGGCTCTACCACCGCATGCTCGGCGAGTGGGCGCGGCGCGATGCGGATGCCGTCCGCAACTGGGTGGCGAACAACCAGGTGCCCAACTCGGTGGCGCAGCGCTTCCGCCGATAAACGCCTCGGCACCGGCCGTTGGACTTGCCGCCAAGGGGCAAATAATCGCTCGACTTGTCCCCGCGCCGGAACAGCATCCGGCGGCGAAACCAGGGGGCTTCCCCAACTGTCCGGACGCACCGTGATCCAACCAATTTCCCAGCTTGTCGGAGCCTATCGCGGCTTCTTCTTCCCCGCCTCGGTGAAGGAGATGAAACGCCGCGCCAAGCGCTCGATGCCGAATCTCCGCCCGGTGCAGGACCACACCTCGCGCATCAAACCCGGCGCCCGGCTGCTGATGACGATGGGCCGCGATGAAAACCCGCGTATCCCGTATTTCCTCGATTACTACCGCCGCCTCGGCATCGACCACTTCCTGATCGTGGACAACCAGTCGGAAACACCGATGGCCGATCTGCTGGCGGGCCAGCCCGATGTTTCCCTGTGGCACACCACGGAAGGCTATGCCGAGACCCGCTTCGGCGTGGACTGGATGAACGCGCTGCTCGGCGCTTACGCCGTGGGCCACTGGGCGCTCACGGTGGATCTCGACGAGTTCCTCGTTTATCCGTACATGGAAACCCGGAGTTATCAGGAGTTGTTGTCATTTCTCGACGATCTGGAGCGCCCGTCGTTCAACACCCTGATGATCGACATGTATCCCGAGGGGCCGATCTCCTCCGCGCACGTGCCGGTGGGTGAGGCCCCGCTGGACTACGCGCCGTGGTTCGACCGAAGCGGTTATTACATGGTCCGGGGCGGCTACGGCGACGCCTGGGTGCGCGGCGGCCCGCGTCTCCGCGCCTTCAATACGGCGGATTTCTCGGCGGCTCCCTCGATCAACAAGATCCCGCTGGTGAAGTGGCGTCCGCACTTCGCCTATTACAGCAGCACCCACGCCGCCTATCCGGCCCGCCTCAACCGCGCCCACCGCGAACACCACGAACCCACCGGCGCGCTGCTGCATTTCAAATTCGTCTCCTCGTTCCGCGAGAAAATCGACATGGCCATGCGACTGCGCAACCATTATGATAACTCCCGGGAGTATGAGAAATACCTCCAACACCTCCGGCATTCGGAGGATTACTCGCTCCACACGCCGATGTCGCGGAAATACGAGGGCACGCGATCGCTGGTGGATGCCAACCTGATGACGCCCGGCTGCTGGCGCTGATCCGTGACAATACCATGAGACTCGGCTTCATCATCCTCGCGCACGACCGCCCCGACTCGATCCGGCGGCTCTGCTCCACGCTCACCGCTGGCGGCGACCGGGTGGTGATCCACTTCGACGCCGGTGCTCCGGAAGACGACAAGGCGGCTGTTAGAGAGATCGCCGCCGCGCATCCAGACCGGGTCCGGATGATTTCGAAAGTCCGCTGCCGCTGGGGCGAGTGGAGCCTGGTGGAGGCGGTGCTTCTCGCCATGCGCGAGTTCGCCGCGATGCCGGAGAAACCGGACTTCATCCACCTGATGAGCGCCGCGGATTTCCCGCTGCGTCCGCTGGAGGACTTCCGTGAATTCCTCCGCCGCCATCCGCAGCGTGACTTCATCGAGTGTTGCGACATCTCCAAGCGCAAGTGGGTGAAAGGCGGACTCGGGCGCGAGCGCTTCCGCCTGTTCTTCCCCTTCAACTACCGCCGCAGCCGCAAGGCCTTCGACCGCATGGTCGCCCTGCAGAGGTTTCTGCATATCCGCCGCCGGATTCCCAAGGGACTCGCGCCGCACATGGGTTCGCAGTGGTGGACGATGCGCTGGTCCACCTGCGCGAAGCTGCTGGAATATATCAACTCCCGTCCCGAGGTGGTCCGCTACTTCCGCCGCACCTGGATCCCGGACGAATCGTTCGTGCAGACGCTGGTGGCCAAGCTGGTGCCGCACCATGAGATCGCGGATTTGCAACTCACCTTCCATCATCTCACGCCGACCGGCAGGCCTTATGTGTTTTATAACGACCACCTGCCGCTGCTGAAACGCATCCCGCACTTCTTCGTGCGCAAGGTATCGCCCCAGGCCTCGGAACTGTGGCAGGCGGAGTTGGAGAAACGCCCACCCGCCAGGCGGATTTCCACGGAGAAACGCCTCGCGAAGGTGCGCGACCTGCTGCGTTCGCGCATCGACTCGAACTATCTCGTCACCTCGATGGTACCCGGCTACACGTTCGATCCGAAGGAACCGGTGGTGTTTCCCGTCTCCCATCCCGCGCTCATCTGCCTGGTGGACGGTCAGGCGATGCTGGATGAATGCGAACGGATCGCGCGCGCCACTCCCGGCGCGCAGTGGCTCGGCCGGCCCTTCGCGCCCAAGGAAGTGGCGATGCCGGAGGAAGCGCTGGCATCCATCGGCATGACCGTGGCAAGCTGGAAAATCCGCGATGCCTTTCCGGCCGACTTTTTCAGGCAGTTGCTGGAAGCCCAACCCGCCGGAAACCTCCCCGTCGCCGCCATCTGGATCGGACGCGATGACCCGGACCTCGAGGCGCTCGCCCATTTCACCGGACTGATGCCGATGCATGTGGTCGATGGCGAACCCGCACCGCACCGCGCCTCACAGATCGCCGGCCATTTCCACGACCGCAGCCCGGGCTTTCAGGCAAGGATCGTGAGAGTGGAGCGCACCCGACTCGCCGAGGCGTTTGCCGCCGCTTGCGCGGGCTGATTGCAGCGGCGGCGGACGGTGTTCGGCGGCGGGTTCCGGGGCCGAATCCGGCTTGACATCACGGGGCGGCCAAACACCCTCTTTGGCGTTCTTTCCCGGCTTTGCGAAGCGTTCCGGGGAGCCGCTCCCATTCCCGGCCCATGATGAAATTCCGCCTGCCCTCCTCCGACCGCGCCGCGCTTCCGGGCGAACTCCGTGTCGAGGTTTTCGGGCGGTTTGCGAACTACCTCTTCGCCTCCGGCTGGGTGGCGGACTGCGCGGGCGATCCGCCGGCCCGGACCTATCGGTTCGCGGATTCCCGGCAGGACGTTCAGGCGGAGTATTCCTACCATTTCGCCGACGGAAGTGATCCCTCGCGCACCGGATTTCTCGACCTGTTCTGGGTGAACGACGGCTACCGGCTGACGGTCGGCCCCTCGCATCCGGTGACCGCGGCGCTGGCCGATCCGAGGAAACCCGGACTCATCCGGCAGACCGACATCCATCGCGTGGAGGACGGAGCGTTTGCCGAACTGCTTTGTCAGCTCAAGGCCACCAACCGCCGCGAGGTCTGGAGCAACCGCATCGTTTTCGAGATCCTCAACCACTGCAACGACCACGACCGCGCCGGGTTCTTCGCGGTGGCCATCGATCGCATCGGCTGGCACGCGATGAATGAGGATGTGATCGCGCGCCTCGCGTCCACCGGCCGCGATGAATCGCATCCGGACTATCTCGATTTCCTCTGCCTTAGCATCTCCGGACTCGATGCTCGCTACCTGCCCGCCGAGCTGCGCGAGCGGTTCGTCCGCCTCTCGGCGAAACTGCGCGTCGGCAGGTCGGACCGCCGCTTGGCGCGTGATGTGGTAAGGCAGCTTGCGCGGATCGAGCCGGATCTCGCCTGCGAGTTCGCCCACGGGATGATCGCCGCGCTGGACTATGATCGGGAGGCGCTGGCCGACTGCATGCGGCATTGCTTCCCGCAGGATTCGCAATGGTGGATCCATCATGCGCTGCTCAACGAGGAGCTTGGTCCCGAACAGGTGGCGGACGCGCTCAACTGCGCCGGCAGCACCGCCGCCGCCGAAGGTCGCGCCGCACTTGCCAGGCTGTGTTATGAGGCAGCCATGCGCATGGCTCCCGAGTCGCAGAGCCCCGCGTGGAATGCCGGATGGCTGCGATTTGAAACCGGAGACCTCACCGGTGCGGCGGAGTGTTTCAAGCGGATCACCCGCCACTACACGCACCAGTCGCTGTCCACCCGCTGGCCGCATGCCGGGAATCTGCCATGGCCCCTGGGGAAACTCCATGCCGCCCGTTTCATCCTGCCCGAGGGCGTCACCGCATGGCCGCGCATCTCCGTGGTCACTCCATCCTACAACCAGGGATGTTATATCGAGGAAACGATCCTCTCGGTTCTCAACCAGGGATACCCGAACCTTCAATACATCATCGTCGATGGCAATTCCACCGACAGCACCCGCGAGGTGTTGGAGCGTTACCGCGACCGTCTCGACCACCTGATCATCGAGTCCGACAACGGCCAGACCGAGGCGATCAACAAGGGCCTGCGGCTGGTGGATGGCGAAATCGTCGCGTGGATCAACAGTGACGATGTTTACGCGCCGGGCGCGCTGCATGTGGCCGCGCTTCATTGGCTGGAGACCAGGGCCGACCTCATCGCCGGCGTCTGCATCGAGCATGTGAACCGCCGCATGCAGCTTTTCAACAAGCCCGCGGCGGACGACAGCGACTTCAACGCCCCGCAGCTCGCGCGGATCTTCAAATACTGGCTCAAGGGTTTCTATTTCTATCAGCCCGAGCTGTTCTTCAGCAAACGCATCCTCGACAAGGCAGGGCTGCTCGACGAGTCGCTCTACTACTCGATGGACTACGACCTGTGGATGCGTTTCGCCAAGGCGGGCGGATCGCTCAGCGTGGCGGACTGGCCCTTCGCGTTCTTCCGCAAGCACGAGAACCAGAAGACGGCCAACCTCGTCGATTGCATCGAGGAGCAGGCGCGGGTGCGCAGCCGCCATCACAGGCTGGAGCCGGGCGAGGAGCGGGAACACCGTATCCGGCGTTTGCTCTCGACGCTCGGGCGCACGGAGAAACCGCTTGTCGGCGTGCTCACGCGGCGCAAGGCGAAGATCTTCTCGCCGGCGGTGCAGGCCGAATTGGACCGCTTCGGCAAAGCGGGCTTCGAGTTCCATCTTTCCGAAGACGAAAAGGACCCGCGCATCGCTCAGGCGGACCTCGTGATCCTGCTCGCTCATGTTCTGGATGATCCGAAGACCGTCGCATGGCTGCGCGAGGCGAGACCCGGCCGGCCGATCGTCGCATGGTTCTGGGACAATCATCATCATCTGTTCG